>Ga0307990_1002777_pt1 | contig 13743 bp, 9 predicted proteins | sample EllFjometagen129_FD_203168 | JGI IMG/M metagenome (GOLD analysis project Ga0307990, IMG submission 203168) | Marine microbial communities from Ellis Fjord, Antarctic Ocean - #129 | ecosystem: Environmental > Aquatic > Marine > Unclassified | place: Southern Ocean | collected 2014-10-08
GGGATAACGGCACCACCGACAATGGCTGTAACCATAAGTCCTGAAAGTTCATTGGTTTTTCCCGGATATTTTTCAACCGTAATGGAAAACACTAACGGAAAAACATTTGCAAAACCCAACCCAATGATAACAATCGAAACGATTGCAACCGACTGAATACCGACAAATAAACCTGCGACTCCGACAAGCGAAAGCAAGGCTGAAATAACAAGAAATGTTCGAGCCTGAATCCAATTCAAAATAAGTCCGCCTAAAAAACGACCTGTCATGATACTCAGGAAAAACAGCCCAACACTTGCAACGCCGAGTTCTTCGATTTTTAATCCAAAATTCGTTTCCAAATAACTCGGTAATTTTGACGCCATACTGACTTCTGCACCAACATAAACAAAAATCCCAAAAACAATCAATGCAATGTTTTTATTTTGTCCTAACAATTGAAAACAAGACTCAAGGCTTGGTAAATCACTCCCGGTTTTTTCTTCGTTTATCTTACTAATTATCAACAATATAAAAGCGACAGCTAAAGCAACACTATAAATCGGGAAAAGAATTTTCCAATCCATCCCCCACCACATAGCTGCTGCGGCAGGAATCAATGCTCCGGAAAGCGAACCAATGGCTTTAACAAATTGACCGAAAGACAAATTCCGTGAATATTTCCCTTCAGGCGAAACATCTTTCATGATTGGATTTCCGGCAACCTGAAGCAAGGCAGCACCAGCTCCCAGCAATAAAATGGATAGTAAAATCACGACAAAAAGTGAAAATCCAAAAATTGTCGGGATAATTAAGCCAAGAAATGCGATAAACAATCCGATACTTAAAATAAGTTTTTTAGAATTTCGTGCCATAATTAAGGCAAAAGGAATTGACAAAATTCCAAACATTATAAAACCTGAAAATGGAATAAATCCTGCCATGAAATTACTCAATTGATACTCATTTTTCACCAGGTCTGTCAATGTTCCGGCAACGTCGCCAAAACCCATACACAGAAATACCAGAAACACCGGAACAGATGCAAACAGGCTGTTTTTCTTCGTAATGTTCATCATATGGAATGCTTTTTTACTAAATTTTGCTAAATATATAGAATATCTTTCAATATTGCATCCGAAAGGAATAAACCTGACGGATTTAGGCTGTACACCTTGTCAATATTTTGCATTAACCCCCTACCATTAAGCTCATTAAACTTTTCAATAACACGGTCCGCATTTGTCTCCGGAAAATGTCGAGTAAAATCATTCATGTCAATTCCCTTGCGCGTACGAATTGAGGTTATCAGATAATCATTGATTTTGTCATTTTGGCTCAAGATTTCCTGAGACATTGATTTGGCTGGATCTTCAATATATGCTTTAATGTCGGGATGATTCCAATAGCGTTTAGAGTACCCGTCGTATGAATGCGCGGATGGTCCGAAACCATAATACGGGGTATTATTCCAATAGGATGAATTATGTTTGCTTTCATACCCTTGTTTTGCAAAATTACTGATTTCGTACCATGGAAAACCCATTGCTTCAGTAATCTGAAACAAGGTATTAAAGTGCGACAAACTGATTTCTTCTTGAGGAAGCTGAATTTGATTTTTTTTCACTTGCCTGAACATAAGCGTGTTTGGCTCAAGACTTAAATGATAAGCAGATAAATGCTTAATCCCGGTGTTTAATAAAATACGAATACTTTGCTCCCATTGTGATAACTCTAAATCTGGAAGCCCGTAAATTAAGTCGGCAGAAAGGTTTATAAATCCAGCTTGAAGTGATAATTCGATGCTTTGCAAGGCATTTTCGGCGGTATGATTTCGTTTTAAATTTTTCAGCAGGGTATTATCCAATGACTGAATACCGATGCTCAATCGATTAATCCCTGCTTTCCTCCACATATTAAGACGATTGGCTATGATGTCTTCAGGGTTTGCTTCAAGTGTGATTTCAGCATTTTCAGAAACATTAAATCGGCTGAAAATTAATTTAAGAAGGGCTTCCATTGTATTTTCAGGCAGCATTGACGGGGTTCCGCCTCCAAAATAAATCGTATTAACAGGTTCTTGGATATGAGTTTGTCGGATTTCCTGCTTCAATGCCTCAATAAAAGGCTCCATTAATGCCGGTCTTGCAACTGAGTAAAAATCGCAATACGCGCATTTCCGTCTGCAAAATGGAATATGTAAATAGACTCCTGCCATGCGACAAATTTAGTAAAGCAAGTGGAAAAAGCGAAACTTAACCCGAAAAATTCACCGCAAATAGTTAGATGTTAACATAAGGTGCTATTTATCAAAAACACAAATAACAACTTACTTTCCGGCTTTATCAGCCATTGCCTGTAAGTCTTTTACAAAGGCCTGGATTTTATTTTCATCAAAGCCTTTTTCTTTAGCTGCTTCTTCAAGTGTTCCCCAAATTGGTTCGCCACAACGCAAACAACGTATCCCTTCATCAGCAAGGTAAGCAATGGATTCCGGCAAACTTTCCGCTAAATCTTCAATTGTGATATTTTTCGTAATTTCCATAATAGTATAATTCTCCCTTTCAGGATGTTAGTTGTTAAAGCTTAAACAATTTATTTAAGTCGTGTTATCAAAAAGTTTTGTTTATTTCTGACACGAATATTTACAATTTACAAAGACCAATTATTATAAAAAAACAGACAGCTCAGTAATTTGTTTAAGATAAATAAAATTAAGTAAGTGATTAAGTTGTGACAATTTTTTTTCAAAACTTATGTTTTGTGATTTTCTTGATCTTTTTTTTTGAGTGCTTTAGCCTAATTTAATTCATGTTGAATCCAGTTCGGCAAATGCTCACCGCATCGCCTTCAGGATTTTGAGTTAGACGCGCCTTAGCACCACCGGTTTCACCGATGGTTAATTCATGTTGAACCCCTTCAGGGTTTTAAGCTTGGACATAATAATGCCATTGGAATTTGTTTAACCTGCATTATTCATCGCAAAATTAAGCGTATTTGTATATATCAACATACTAACACTTTAAAGCCTGAAAACAATTAATAGTTTACACCTAATTTTAGGTATGCTTGAAATTCCATGAATAATGCAGGCTAAGATAAACTAACGAAGATCACGTGCTTTATTGATTTTTTCTCCGAGTCGTATCACACGATTTCGCATAAATACATGGAAAACCATAGCAATTGAGGGTGTGATAAACATTGCCAAAATCCAAAATGTTTTGTTGAAAACCCGTTGTTTTACTATGTCGCTTAATATGATAATCCAGCATGAGAAAAAGAAAGTAAGTTAGTCAGACTGACAGAAAAAAATGTGCACTATCCATTTTATGAACCTGAGCAAAAGCTCCGAGTATTCCAAACAGTAAATGTCCTAAAACCAACAACAAAACCACTTTGTGATTTAATTTGTAATCAGAGTTTTTCATAATAGTTGATTTTTTTATTCTAATTCCCAATCGTAGCCGTCTTTTTTATCTCTGACAATAATTCCTGCTTCTTTGAGCTTATCGCGGATTAAATCAGAAGTTGCCCAATCTTTATTGTTTTTACTATTTAATCGCACGTCTAACAATAAATCCACAACTGTTTTAAGTCTGTCTCCTGAGGTTTCACCTGCGGCTTCTTCTTCGGGAATTAATCCCAAAATTTCAATTGCAAAGTCTTGAAAAAGTTTTTTCAGCGCCGTTTTATCGATTTCATTAATGCTTTCGCTACCAGTTTCAATATTTCCGATGAGTTTTACTGCATCAAACAAATGTGAAATCAGAATCGGTGTATTCAGATCATCATTCAGTGCATCCATGCATTTTTTACGAATATCCTCAATGGGAATGCTGCTTTGATCGGAAGCGTGAAGCTTGTCAATCTGCTGATAGGCACGCATTAAACGTTTAAATCCTTTTTCGGCTGCCTGTAAAGCTTCATTTGAAAAATCAAGCGTTCCGCGATAATGTGCCTGTAAAATAAAAAAGCGCACTGTCATCGGATGATAAGCCTGCTCCAATGCTTTGTGTTTTCCTGAAAACAATTCATCGAGAGTAATAAAATTCCCCAGCGATTTACCCATTTTTTGTCCGTCAATGGTAATCAGGTTGTTATGCATCCAATAGCGAACTGCCTCTTTTCCTTGAGCAGCTGTTGACTGAGCAATTTCACACTCATGATGTGGAAACAATAAATCTATCCCACCACCGTGAATATCAAAAGTTTCACCGAGATATTTGGTACTCATTACGGAACATTCCATATGCCAACCCGGAAACCCTTCGCCCCAAGGAGAATTCCAGCGCATAATATGGCTCGGAGCGGCTTTTTTCCACAAAGCAAAATCAGCACTGTTGCGTTTTTCACTTTGTCCGTGGAGTACACGTGTTGTGCTCAATAAATCGTCAAGTTTTCTACCGCTCAGTTTTCCGTAATCATAATCTTTTGCATATTTCTTTACGTCAAAATACACTGAACCGCCTGATTCGTACGCATATCCACTATCTAAAATCTGCTGAGTCATTTCGATTTGCTCAATAATATGGGCAGAAGCTTGCGGCTCAATATCAGGACGCAATACATTCAATTGATCCATATTTTTATGATAGCGTCTCATGTAATAAAACACGACTTCCATAGGCTCCAACTCCTCCAGACGTGCTTTTTTCGCAATCTTATCTTCCCCTTCATCTGCATCATTTTCCAAATGCCCGACATCGGTAATGTTTCGAACATATCTTACTTTATACTTTGAGAATTTTAAAAAGCGATACAACACATCAAAGGTAATACCGGGGCGTGCATGCCCCAAGTGTGCATCTCCATAAACGGTTGGCCCACAAACATAAAGCCCAACAAACGGGGGTTTAATCGGTTGAAAATTTTCTTTCCTACGAGACAATGTATTATAAACTTTCAGACCCATAAATCAACATTTAATCATATAATAATCCGTTACCTGTATCAAATTCACTTAAAACGATTAATTTTGAGTGATAAATTAATGACAAATTTAACACTTAAGCGCAAGTTATGACGAATTTTATAAAACTTTTTTGGGTAATCGGCATTGTATCCTTGATTTTTATGTCATGTCAAGACACAAACACGAAAAAAATCACAGAAAACGATACCCAACCGCCAAAATATGTTTTTCTGTTTATCGGTGACGGCATGGGAATTTCTCACGTTAAACTCACAGAAGCCTATTTGCATAGTTTATCAAAAGATTATCCTGGATTTGACGCATTGAGTTTTGACACCTTACCGATTGCCGGAATGTCAACAACCCATGCAAATAACCAGCTGATTACTGGTTCAGCAGCAGCCGGAACAGCGCTTGCAACAGGACACAAAACCAATATCGGACGCATTGGCAAGTCACCGGACAAAACAGAAAATTACGAAAGCATTGCTTACAAATTTCAAGATGCCGGATATAAAATCGGCATTATTTCTTCAGTAAGCATCAATCACGCAACTCCTGCAGCATTTTACGCAAATCAGGACAGTCGGAAATATTATTACAGCATAGGAATAGATTTGATTAACAGCGAATTTGATTTTTTTGGTGGCGGCGGCTTCCACAAAGCAGATAGTCTTGAAAATGAAAATCTTTATGAACTTGCAGAAAAAGCAGGTTATCAAATTTTCAGAGAAACACTCAATCCGGACAGCTTGAATGCCGAAGGAAATGTCATGCTTATTAATCCTGTTTTAGGATCAGATGCAGAAATGCCCTATGCCATTGATAGAAAATTTGAAGGCGGATATTCGCTTGCGGAAATCACTCGTGCAGGTATTCGTCATCTAACTAGCGAAGATGGATTTTTCATGATGGTTGAAGGAGGAAAAATCGATTGGGCTAGTCATGAAAACGATGCAGCAACAATTGTACACGAAATGATAGATTTCGATTTAGCAATACAGCAAGCGTTAAACTTTTATCTTGAGCATCCCAACGAATGCCTAATTATCATAACATCAGACCATGAAACCGGAGGATTAAGCCTTGGAAATGCAGCCGGCGGATATGATACTGATTTTGCCCTGCTAAAAAAGCAACAGATGTCTTATTATCGCAGCAGAAAAATCAGCATGGATAAATTGTTTGACAAATCTATGATTGAGGATATTTTTGGAATAGATGATTTAAGCGATTGGGAAACTTCAATGCTCGAACAGGCAAAACATCCTCAGGATAATCCCGATTATCACATGGATTACGGAGCATATCATCCGTATTTGAAAACCTGTAACAACATTTTGAATTTACGCAGTGGTGTTGGATTTACAAATTGGGATCATACGGCAGAACCGGTCCCTGTTTTTGCAATCGGGCATAATCAAATGCTGTTTTCCGGAAGTTATGACAATACAGATATCCCGAAAAAAATTATGGAAGCCTGCGGGATGGATTAATGCAATATTTGGCGTTTTCTTGCAAAGACCATTATTTTAAATAGACATTTGTAATTTCACCGACATAATGGGTGTGAAAATCTTTCTCAGGATACACATTTTCGCAGAGGGATGAATCCACAAAATCTGCCGCTTGCAAAACGGTCGCATAAATTTTCCGGCATTCAACCACGAGATAAGCTTCTTCAAAAGCAATTGAGCCATTTTCTGTTTCAAAAGGGGTAAGTTTTTCGTAATTCATCTTGTCAAAATCACGACCTGAAACGGTTCCCATTTTTTTCAAGGCTTCTTTATCTTCATCATTAAAAAAACAGATCGTGAAATAATCTTCTCGTTCGGTGTAATTGTGTGTATGTCGTTGTGGTCTGACATAAACATTACTTACCGGGTTTCCCCAAAGCCAGCCCCATGATCCCCAAGAAATGGTCATCATATTATAATCATCCATATTTCCGGCGGCAACAAGCGCCCAGTCGGTACCAAACAGCTCAACCGTATTAAAATCTAAAGCCTCCCATGTGGTTAATTCAAAGGATTTATCAGACTTTTCTTCCACATCTTTAGTTGTTTCTGTTTCAGTTGTTTGTTCGGGTTCTTTTTCTGTCTGCCCTTGGCAAGAAACTAAAGCAAGCATTGCAATAAAAGGAATCAAGATTGTTTTCATAATTCAAAATTTTTAATTTTTCACAAGATAAGCATTCTGTAATTTTGACAAAAAGAAAGTTGTTTGATATAAAAATAAAATTGTGCCAATGCAATGTAGGCTCTATTATTACTAGAAATAAATTTCTGTTGATAAAAATTGAAATAAAAATAGGTGAAAAATGGTTTTCTTTCAAACGCTTAAGTATTTTTGTTAATAAGCAAGTTTTATACACTTAAAATGATTTTTTGAATTAATAAGCAAAAAATAATAAAACAACAAGCATGGAAAACAAGCAAAAAATAACCACCAACATAAAAGTGCCGAACAATAATATGGAGGTATTAAAAAAGCATTTTGGACAATGTTTCAATAAAAACGGAAATTTTGATATTGAAAAGTTTAAGCAAGCACTTTCTGAAAACGAAATTGATTTTCACAAAGAAAGTTACGGTTTAGATTGGCTCGGAAAATCCTATGCTCGAATATTGGCAAGTGACGAAGTTACCACATTACTTAAAGAGGACGAAGCTCACAACCAAAAACCCGAGAATAACGACGCTCAAAACCTTTTAATAAAGGGCGATAACTTGGAAGTGTTAAAACACCTTACAAACGCCTACTACGAAAAAATAAAAATGATATACATTGACCCACCCTACAATACCGGTGGCGATGGCTTTGTGTATCAAGACGACCGTAAATTTACAGTTGCTGAATTACAGCAGCTTGCAGGGCTTGATGAAGACAAAGCTAAACGAATACTCAACTTTACTCAGAGCAAAAGTAACTCGCATTCGGCATGGCTTACCTTTATGTACCCACGCTTGTACATTGCAAAGCAATTGCTAAAAGAGGATGGCGTAATTTTTATTTCGATTGATGATAATGAAGTTGCGCAGTTGAGAATATTAATGGATGAGATTTTTGGAGAAGAGAACTTTATTGCAGATTTTCTTTGGAAAAAGAAAGGAACAACATCCAATGTAATAGGAGCACAAGTGAGTTCTCTTGTTGATAACACTCTGTGTTACGGTAAAACTACAAAAACTACTATTCGTCCAAGAGTTACTTCAAAAGAAAGTAGAAATTATCCTTTTATAGATGAAGAAGGTGCATACAGAGAATCTATAATTGAAAAAAAAGATAGTGGTTCTTATAAAAGAGATTCCATGAAGTTTGAAATTATTGGGCATAAACCAAGACAGGGGAAACGCTGGCAAATTGGGGAGGATAAAGCTAAAGAATTAGAAAGCAAACATAGATTTAGGTGGGATGGTGAAAAAGTAAAACTTAAAATTTATGATTATGAAGATAATGACACTTTTTCTGCTAGACCAAATCTTTTATTAAATCATGGTTCTACTGACAGTGCTGCGAATCATATTGAATCTTATTTCGGAATTCAGGAATTATTTGACAACCCTAAACCTATAGAACTGATAAATGAATTGATTTCTATTTCTTCTGATGAAAATAATATTATACTCGACTTTTTTGCTGGTTCCGGCACCACCGGCGATGCAGTTATGCAACTCAATGCAAAAGATAGGGGAAGCAGGAAGTATATTCTTGTTCAACTCCCTGAGCCAATTGATAAAAAGAAAAATAAAACCGCATACGATTTTGTAAAAGACGAATTGAAAGTTGAGGAACCAACAATTTTTGAAATAACCAAAGAACGCCTTATTCGTGCATCAAAAAAAATAAATGCTGAGCTCGACGAAAAAACAAAAATTTTACAACTAAAAATCAAAAGCTTACAAACGGAACTGCCAACCGAAGAAACCAAAGCAGAAATACATGGTTTAGAGCAGCAAATAACTAAAAATCATGAACTAAAAACACAAAATTATTTTAAGATTTTGAAGACGATGCCCATTTGGGATGATTACGATTTTGAAGCCGACGAACTGGATACCCAAACAAAACTTTTTGATGAAAACAGTTTAACTCATGACGATTTAAGCGCTTTATTAATTACATGGAAAACATATGATGGTGTCCCTTTAACTGAGAAATTGAGCAAAATAGATTTGGGAGGTTATAAAGCTTATTTTGCCAAAGAAAAGCTTTATTTAATGGACAAAGGCTTTGCAACTGACAATCTTGTCACTTTGTTAGAAACCATTGATACCGATAAAAAATTTAATCCCAAAACGATAATTGCATTTGGCTATCATTTTGAAAGTAAAAACCTCAGGGAAATATCTGAAAACATAAAATCGTATGCCAATAAAAAGAATATTGATATTGACTTTATAACCCGATACTAAAATGAAGCATGAAATAATACATAAGCTCACCGCCAATTTTGAGGATTTTGCCCATAAAACCGATGAAGGCATTGAATTTTGGCTAGCACGCGATTTGCAGCACCTGTTGGGTTATGGTAAGTGGGACAATTTTCATAATGTAATAAGCAAAGCAAAAACCGCATGTGAAATAAGCGGAAATGAAATTTTAGACCATTTTGCCGACGTCGGGAAAATGGTGGACATTGGCTCGGGAGCAAAAAAAGAAATTGATGACATCATGCTTACCCGTTATGCTTGTTACCTGATTGCACAAAATGGCGACCCGCGTAAGCAAGAAATTGCATTTGCCCAAACCTACTTTGCGGTACAAACACGCAAAGCCGAAATTATAGAGCAACGTATGCTTGAATTTGAAAGGGTTCAGGCACGCAAAAAATTGTCTGAAACAGAAAAAGAGCTGTCAAGAGTGATTTTTGAACAAACTGGAGGCAATCAGAACTTTGCAATTATTAGAAGTAAAGGCGATGCAGCTTTGTTCAATAAAACAACACAACAAATGAAAACCAAGTGGGGCATTAAAAATAAACCGTTAGCCGATTTTATGCCAACTATTTTATTAAAAGCTAAAGATTTTGCTACCGAAATTACCATTTTTAATGCAAAGGATAAAAAAATGTTTACTGAAACACAGATTTCGGGCGAACATATCACAAACAACAAATCGGTAAGAAAAACACTAATCACTAGGGGTATTACACCTGAAAACTTACCACCTGAGGAAGATGTGAAGAAAATAGAGCGGAAATTAAAATCAGAGGAGAAGAAGTCGTTGAAAAATAACGATAAATTTAAAGCACAAGGTGATAACGAATAAAACAAGTATGCTTAAAGGCATTAATCAACGCTAAGCATAATCAAAGCGAGTTCCGTGTGTCTCCTTTAAAAAATTATAAATTTTATCGAATGAAAGGATTTAATTTTGAAAAGAACCTAAACCATCAAACACAAGCTGTTGAAAGTACAATCGCCGTGTTTGAACATCTTGAAATAAAAAAGCCGATTAGTATTGATAAAAACTTTATAAATCCTGTTATAAACCGTGAAGAGCCATGGCGTAGGTATGCTGATAATGTTTTTAAAACACAGAATTTAAATAACATTCCAATAAAGTACTCAAACAGCAACATTATCGACATAATGATGGAAACCGGTACTGGAAAAACCTACACTTATACGAAAACAATTTTCGAATTGAATAGGAATTTTGGAATATTTAAATTCGTAGTCATTGTTCCTACCTTATCAATTAAAGCAGGTACAATTGATTTTTTAAAATCAGAGAGCGCTCGTGAGCATTTTAAAGAACAATATGGAAAAACATTACATTTACATATAGTTGAAAGCAAAAAAGGCAATAAAAGCAAAAAATCATTTATTCCACCTGCTGTGAGCAGTTTTGTAAATGCGGGCGATTTTGAGAAAGGGAAAATTCAAGTTATGGTAATCAATGCTGGCATGATAAACTCTGATACCATGCAGAAAAGTTTTGACAAAGGACTTTTTGATAAATATACGGTCCCATTTGATGCCCTAAGTGCTGTAAATCCATTTGTAATTATTGATGAACCTCACAAATTTGCTAAAGCCAATAAAACATGGGAAAATATTCAAAAAATGAACCCTCAGTTTATTTTACGGTATGGAGCAACATTTAAGGAATATGAAAATTTAGTCTATACACTAACAGCTGTTGATTCGTTTAATCGAAATCTGGTTAAAGGAGTTATTGGGCATATTACAGAATTTGAAATTGGCAAAAATGTAATTGTAAAACTGCTTGATACCGATGGTAAGGAGGCTAGTTTTGAATTAATTGAAAATGCAAAACGAAAAAAAGTTAAGCTTTCTAAAAATGAAAGTCTGCAAAAAGTTCATTCTGAAATGAATGAATTATTAATTGAAAATCTTAATAAAACCAAAGTTGTATTATCAAATGGTTTAGAATTAAGAAAAGGCGATAAAATTAATCCGTTTTCGTATGCTCAAACCTTACAGGAAATCATGCTAAAAAAAGCAGTGAAGCATCATTTTGAAATTGAAAAGGCCTTTTTAACACGCGATGTCAAAATAAAGCCATTAACACTATTTTTCATTGATAACATTGAAGAATACAGGAATCAAAATGGATATTTGAAGACAACAATTGAAGCGTTGATTAAGAGTGAAATAAAGCATTTATTGAAAACCGAGAAAAATGATTTTTATAAAGCTTATTTGGAAAAAACATTATTCGATATTACAAAAACTCATGCCGGTTATTTCTCAAAAGACAATTCAGAAAAAGATGAGTTAATTGAACAAGAGATAAACGAAATTTTACACGACAAACAGGCAATGTTGGATTTAGACAATCCAAGACGATTTATCTTTTCCAAATGGACATTACGAGAAGGGTGGGATAATCCAAATGTGTTTCAAATATGTAAGCTGAGGAGTAGCGGCAGTGAAATTTCAAAACTACAAGAAGTTGGGCGTGGGCTCCGTTTACCCGTCAATGAATATGGAAACCGAGTGAAAGATGAACAATTCTATTTAAATTATTTTGTCGATTTTACTGAAAGTAACTTTGTAGATAGTTTGGTTAATGAAATTAACGAAAAATCAGGTGCAATTTCAATTGAAGCCACACCGGAAAAACTTAGTGATAACTATATTAAAAAGATTTGTGATGTTTACGAAACAACAGAAGACGATTTGCTTGAATTGCTTGATGATCATAATGTAATTAATCGTGCTAATATTTTTAAAGAAGATGGCTTCAATTACATCAAAAAGAATTATCCTCGAATATTTGAAGGCATTGGTTCAAATAAAGTCCGTAAAGCAACTGATACTAAAAAGCAAGTAGCAATACGAACTGAAAAATACCACGAACTAAAGGCGCTATGGGAGAAACTGAACGAAAAGGTTATTCTTGAATATAAGTTTGACAAAGAAGAAGCGTTTCAATCACTATTGACAAACTTCTTCAAAGGTCAAAAGAAAAACTTCTCGATTGAAGGCGTTAAAGCACGTAAAGCAAAAATAGAATTTGAAAATAAACAAGCTATTGCAACTGAAGAATTGTCGGTTATTGATAATGAGACTACCCCTATTTCAACAATGAAATATAGTGATTTCGTTAAAGAATTATCAAAGACCTTAAATATTAATCTTAAAACAATCCATCAATCATTAATTCACTCTGCAATTGACATAAACCAGTATTTAAATACATCAACAATTAGAATTATAAAGCAGAGTTTTGACGATTTTTTGATGTTTAATGCCATTGATAAATTCAGCATTGAGTATAAAAAGGTTTCAAATAGTATTCATCCGACTAAATTTACTGATACTAAGGGAAACGTATTAACTGAAATCGCAGCATCAGATGTTGGTTTACTTAATTCCGATTTAGATGTAGCTGATAGTTATTTCTTTGATGAGCTATTTTACGACTCGGAGTTGGAAAAAACAAATATTAAAACTGAAATAAAAGAAGTTGTTGTATTTACAAAAATCCCAAAAAATTCAATTAAAATTCCAGTAGCCGGAGGCAAAACTTACTCCCCTGATTTTGCTTATGTGCTTGATTTTGAAAATGGTGATAAAAAGCTACATTTTATTGTTGAGACTAAAGATGTAAAAGGCGAGGATAGTTTAAGAGCCGAAGAAAAACGAAAGATTAAACATGCTGAACAATTTTTTGATGAAAATGTAAAAATCAGTTTTAAAACACAATTCAGCAATAATAAAATTATTGAATTGATAAAAGCAATCACAGTTTCAAATAAGTAAATATACGACGAGTTCGTTTTATAGATTAACGGATTGAACTATCTAATTTTTATTCTTATTATTTGAAGTTCTTACATTAAACGCTCAAAATACGCAACATACTCATCCAAATTAACTTCCGGATGAGAGTGCATGATTTTGCGGCATTGGTTTAAATGTGTGTTTGCAAACCGTTTTGCTTCATCGGTTTTTGGGAAAAACAATTTATGATGTCTTGCTTTGTAAAGTTTTTGAAGCTCGCGATTTAAAACACGAGTTTGCTGATTAAAAAAATACTCTGAAAATTTCTCCCAAATATACTCTGTCGCAATTGAGTTAGGATGCATCATATCTTCAGCATAATACCGATAATCCCTTAAATCATCCATCATCATTTCATAGGCAGGGAAATAGTGCACAGCAGAATTTGTTTTCTCCAGCGCTTCTGCAGCTATAATCAGCCGTGCTTTGCTGCGCTGGTTTTCAATAAACCCGTCCTTTAAATGTCGAACCGGAGAAACCGTTAATACAATTTGTAGTTTCGGATTCATCCCCAACAATTTTTCAACAAGCTTTTCATAAGCATCCACAACGGAATCCACGGACAATTGTGCTCTCAGAAAATTCCCAGCG
>Ga0307990_1002778_pt1 | contig 13742 bp, 8 predicted proteins | sample EllFjometagen129_FD_203168 | JGI IMG/M metagenome (GOLD analysis project Ga0307990, IMG submission 203168) | Marine microbial communities from Ellis Fjord, Antarctic Ocean - #129 | ecosystem: Environmental > Aquatic > Marine > Unclassified | place: Southern Ocean | collected 2014-10-08
ATCACCAAACGGAGCGTTTATATTCGCTGTACTCAGATCAATTACTGATACGATAATAAAAAATGATCAAAACGTGCTTGGGTCTCTAAATATTATTGCTAACTTGCAAACTGATTAGTTACAAGATAAGAACATTATCAAAATAATTAAAATTATTATTAATCAAAAATTACAAACAAATGAAAAAGAAAAATTTCTTTAAAGTTGCAAGCTCGCTTATTATTGCTTCATTTCTGATAGTAGCAATGAATAATTGTAAGAAAGATGTTACAGAACAAACAACACAACCGGCAATAAACAAAACCGCGGCAGTTATGACAGCGGAAGACAGTTTGTTCAGTAAAAAAATCATTTGGTTCGATGGCATAATGAAAAACTATGCAGATAACCCAAATTATTCATCAAACAAACAGTTCATCCCCGACTCGGCACTTTGGTACATAGAAGCATGGTTTAATGCAAAATATGCATTTACCGATGAGCAATACATAAAAACCGAAACCAGTACCGAAACACTTACCATTGATATCAATGCAAACAACAATGTTGAAATGGATGACATTGCAAGTGTTTATGACGAACTCCTGACCAAAGTAAAAACCATGTTTGGCCAAAGCACCCTGAACAACAAAGAGCTTATACTGCTTGATTTGGAAATATCCCGGATCGGTATTTCTGAGGCAGTGGTTAACATAAGGCCGATTTTTGGCGAAAAAGGGATAATGACAATTAATTATGATCCGTTTGGGGATGATGATTACTGGTATTATGGTGAATTTAAAGGCGATTGCGACTTAAGTGTATATGAAGATACAGATGCAGCCCAAAAGATATCAGGAGCAATTATGGCACATAGACCTATTTTTCTCCCATGCCCCGGATGTTATTACACATATTCTGATATTGATACAGTTATAAGGCAAGGCTATGAATACCAAAACAACAATGGTGAATACCTTATATTTTATATAGTAAGACCTGATGGCAATTTTACACCCGATGACAAATGCCTTGAACCGGATGAAATGAACTTTCACTTTCATGGTGAAGAAACGGTTATTTACGAAATACTTGAACCCGAACTCAACAAAACCTTTATGAGCTGCTATCTGGAAGGTTTTCAGGATGGCGATGCTAGTAGTTATCCTCGTATAAGGCATCACAACGAACTTTATTTCGGTATAATGCACCTTGTAGAACCTGGCTGGGTAATTGTTGATAAAGAGCATCTTGCTGATTAAAAAGTACTATGAAAATATTACAGATAAAAAAAGTTGTACTGTTGCTTTTTTGTTTTTGGATGTTATTGGTAAATGCCCAGAATTCCTTTGAGTTTACCTTTGGCACAAACGAAGATGAATTACTGCTAAGTGCAGTTGAAGACTATAACAACAATGTTATTCTGGTAGGCAGGATTGGAAACAGGAGTATAATTGATAATGACCCGTTGATAATAAAAGTATCGCCAGATGGCAGTTATTTAACAAAAAGGCTTGCCAAATCAGATACCAACGGCTTTTTTCAAACAATTAATCTGTTGCAGGATTCCTGTTATTTGTTAACCGGCATATATAGCAATTCCGTCGGCTTGGATTACGATTATTTCTGGGTATGTAAAATGGATACAAACCTGAATGTGGTGTTTGAAAAATCGTACCATCTCGCAGATGGAAACATTTATACCGGTTTGGGGTTTGAATATTCAATAAATGATAACGAAAACAATATTGTTGTTGTTGGGGTAAGATGTTATGAACAGTTCACTGATATGTTATTAATAAAGCTAAACCAAGATGGCGACACATTGTTCACACGTACACATCATTTCCAGTTCGGGCAAAGGATAACAAATATTACATGCATACCCGGTTCAAACGACTATTTGGGCATTGTAGGTCTTATTGGCATTGCCAACAATAATTATGGTCCCATACGTTTCGATTCGGCTTTTAACATTCTTAACATTAAGCATTTTTATAATAGTACCGGTATTTGTAACAAAGGCACCTCCGACCATTGGATAAACGACACAACATACATGCACTCGTGCCTTAGTATTAAAGACCACGAACGCCGGATAATGGTTTACAATATTGATACTGCAATGAGGTTCCACAAGAGCCTTGAGCTCGACAAACCTGATACTTCAGATTATCCGGCATGGCGTACAAGCATGGCCTATGCCAACGACAGCACAATATACATTGGCGGTTTTACCCATATACTTGAGTTTTATCCCACGGACCCAAATGCTGTTGAAGTCTATGTAATTGATACAGGCCTTAACCTTTTAGGATATAAAGAGTTTGGATGGGATGCTAATTATGATGTTTGGGGCATGGTGGAAACTTCTGACGATGGGTGCTTGCTGTACGGAAACAGGCGTACCGAAGAAAACACCACCGAATCGGATGTGCACATAATAAAGGTGCTTCGCGAAGATTTCGACATTACCACAACCATAAAGGAAACTAACATCAACAACATTTATTCAAAAGCATGGCCCAACCCTGCAAGCAACAAGCTTTTTATTAAGCTCTTTGATATGGATGCCGCTTATCTTGATCTGCGGATCTTCAATCTTTCGGGCAGGGAAATGACCCGAAGACGTGTATTTGGCGATGGCAACGTACTGGAAATAAATGTACAACCATTGTCTCCCGGCACTTATATTTATCATATATCATCAGGTGATGGTCAAATTATTTCAGATAAATTCATTAAAACAAATTATTAATTAATCTATATAATATTATGAAAAAGTCAATTTTTATCACAGTTTTTTCAATTTTAATATTTTCATTTACATCTAAAGCACAGCAGTGTGTATCTTGTTACAATAATGATGTAGAATTTACAAAAAATGCAAGTGCTGTTGGACAAAATAATATTGCATCGGGTCAAGCTTCTTTCGCCATGGGCAATGCAGCACTGGCACTTGGTGCAACTTCGGGAGCATTTGGAAGTTTCTCGGAAGCACGCGCAGGAGATTGCTTTACTTTTGGAAGTAAAATTAAAGCAACTGCCACCTCAGCATTCATTTTAGGAAGAGGATGTAAATTTACTCCCGATTATCTAATAAATAATAATCCATATACACTTATGATTGGGTTCAATAGTACGGTTCCTACATTTTTTATCAGCCAATCGCTATCTAATTCTTCAGTAAATAACCGCACCGGCATGGTAGGTATAGGCAACGTAACCGCTCCCGAGGCTAAACTCCACATTAAGGCCGATGACAACGAAAATGCCAAACTCTACCTTCAATCGCATTTATGGAACATTGCATCCATTGCAAATATTTTTATAGGCAATAAAAATTATGGTGTAGAAGCTAACGGCAAGTTGGGATTAGTATTTAATTCTGAAAACAATTATGTGTTTGGTAATGGTAATGTCGGCATCGCCACCAAAAACCCGTTACATCGTCTACATGTAAATGGCAATATTATGCTTTCAAGTAACCAATCAAGCATATTGTTTGCTGCAGATGCTAAAGGTGAGTGGGGCGAATGGGGAATAGAATATCAAAACGGCGGACTTAACTTTTGGAAACCTTATGGAAGCAACAACTTTGGAAACTATTTTCTGTTTCTTTCTGATGAGGGTAATGTGGGAATAGGAACTGAATTACCGAAAGAAAAACTTGATGTCAGGGGTACTATACTTACAAATGGCTTTAAAATGCCACAATTGGGAATGGAAAATGGTTACGTATTAACTGCCGATAGAAACGGAAACTCTGCATGGATGCCATCTCAAAATTTATGGCAATTAGATAAATATAACAACATATATTATTTGGGAGGAAATGTAGGCATTGGAACAGAGATTCCTTCAAGTATATTAGAAGTAAAATCCAATCAAATTGATGAATGGGCTGCAACAATATGGAATACAAATATTGAAGGAAAAGGTTTACTTGTAAAGTCGAGTCATGTAAGTTATAATAAACCTATATTGCAATTACAGGATTATAATGGCACAGCCATCTTAACCGCATTACCAAATGGTAAAGTAGGTATTGGAACAAATAATCCGCAATCACAATTAGAAGTATACTCAAATGAATCAAGCATGATAAATGTTACTGCATCTGGTAATCAAAATGCGAGCGTTTGGGTAACAAATAGTATTAATGCATATGGATTAGGTATGAACGCTAATGGTAAAGGATACATTTATCAAAATATTAATAACCCTGAACCATTGATGACATTTTATGATAATAAAGTAGGTATAGGTGCAGATCCTGTTCAAGGTGGAGTTCACAAATTATATGTTGCAGGAGGAATAATATCAGATAAAATCAGTGTAAAGCTTGTAAATAATTGGTCTGATTTAGTATTTAATGATAACTATAATTTAATGTCATTAAGTAATCTTGAAGAATATATAAAACTGAATTATCATTTGCCAGAAATACCTTCAGAAAAAGAAATTAAAAAGGTAGGTTATAATATTGCTGAAATGGATGCCTTACTATTAAGGAAAATAGAGGAATTAACCTTATATATTCTTGAACAAAAAAATGAAATAGATAATCTGCATAATGAACTAGAAAGATATAAGAACATTAAATAGTAAATTGGAATAATATAATATTGGATCAATGAAAAGACAAATAATCAGAAGATTAATAATACTATGTTTATTAGCATGTCTATTTGATTGTAATGTATATCCTCAATGTGATCTTACATACAGATTTGAGGATTCTGGTGGTAAAATTTGGACAGAAAGAACTGGCTATTTCTTTATGTACAATGATTGTGAATCTTTAATGAAAAGTTATGATGGTAAAAAATACGTAGGGTATTCAATTAATGAAATTGTTGAAATAGAATATAACGAGCAAAGGAAAATATTTGATAAAAAAACTTCAAAATTAATAAATGAATCAGAGGATTATTTAAGTTTTGACTATATGGAGTTATTATTTTTACTTTTTAATAGTAATATAGAATTGTTTTATGAAGTTGTAGATGACTGTATTAATGGAGATTGTTTACCAATTAACAGGTTAAAGATAGCTGAAATGCTGAAATTTGATGAGGGAGATATTCCGAATATTTATCTTAATAAATTAAAGAATGATACATGTAATTTAGTCAAATTGGAAGTTGCAATGTCCCTGTCGTATTTGGGTGATCAACAAAATGCATTAGAAATCATTAGGCATTTATTAAAAACTGACTCTGCAAATATTCATTATAATCGTTTTTCTAAAACAAATAAAATATTACGAAATATTAATAATAAAGAATCAACACAAATTTTATTATCACTTACTCAAAGCTCAAATGATTATTGTGCAATTGATGCTATTGCATGTTTATATCAGATGGACGAGCTTAAGGATGCATATAAATCAAGCCTTAGAATAATAAAGAATTCAAGTAATAGCATGATTTTTATTTCGATTTTGCTAATTAATTATTATTATAATAATTTCAAATTTCTTGAATTTATTGAGGAATTAAATAAAAATTATAAAGGGAAAAAAGATTTTATTAACTGTTATACTAATAAATTGAGTTCACAATGAAAAAGATAATTATTTTAATATGTATTATTTCTTGTTTATATAATAATCAAGCGGTAGCTCAAAAGACAATTTTTGAGGCAAGTATTGGAAAGAAAGTTAATTTAGAAGATTATATTAACAAAGCAGGCAATTTCTTCTGTAGTACTGGAGAATTAGCTGTTCTTCCTTTTAGTCAAACAGAAGGTACTTGGTGTGAAGAAACAATGCAAATATGTTTAGACGGAACAATAGAAAAAATTGGTGAGGTAGGATGTGCATTAACTTGCATGACTATGCTTTTACATTCTCATGGAGAGATGGTTACACCATTTTTGTTAAATAATTATCTTAAAAGTAGTATTCCTATTGGTTATGAAGAATGTGCTCTTATTAAATGGGATGTGGCATGTAATTATGGTACTAGCACAGTTGAGTACTCGGGTTATTCTACATTTGATTATAACAAATTGAAATTGTTTATTGATTCTCAGAATCCTGTCATAATGGCTGTTAATAATCTTGGTCATTTTGTAATAATAACGGGATATGATAATGATGGGACGGAATGCGGTGATTATACAATATTAGATCCAGACGGTGGTGTAGAACGAAGATTATCTTATTATGAAGATGACTGTATTATTGGAACAAATATATTAAGAGTTTTTAGTTCTGTAAATGCCGAATGTATTTTTAGTAATCCTCCTCTTCACTGTTTCAACTGTTTTCAAGATGGAGATTTAGGTGAGTTAGATATTGATTGTGGTGGTGATTGTCCACCTTGTGGGGAATCAAGTTATTCTAAATTGATTGAATCAAGTGAATCAATCGAAGATGTTAATTTTGCTTTTAACATAATTGATATTAGTCCGGAAAGTCAACAAATAGATATTGAAGGCGATAAAGTATTTCTCACATCGGAACAGATTTTACTGAAACCGCCAATAAAAATACCTTCCGGTTCAAACATTGAGTTTAGTTTAAGCGATAATAGAAATAATCTTACCCGTGATTGTGATGATCCATGCATATTTTTTTCAAATGTTATAGGGCCAACTCAAGATTGGTATGCTGTGGCTGTAACTAATGTTGAACATATTTATATGGCGGTAGTAAGTCCCTGGGGGATAACCACTGAGTATTCAATAGATATTCATCATGACGGGATTAATCATCTATTTGAAAAATCAGATTTTCCTGCGGGTGTATATTTTTATTACGCAACAGTATATGCTTGTGATGGGGATGAAATTGATATACAAGGATCATTAACTATTTTTTACTCATCAGATAATACACAAACTTTAATTGATAATAATTACAAACCTATTAATATGGGAAATAACAATTTCGAAATATTTCCTAAACCTTGTAATAATCACTTCTATATTACTACAAATGAAATAATAAAATCTATTAAATTATTTAATTTGAATGGTATAAATGAATCAATAATAGTTAATTATATTTCATTAAATAAAATTGAAATAAATACAATGAATTTAAAACCCGGTGTATATGTTGTGTACATATTTACAAATAATGGCACAAGAATTGAAAAAATTATTAAAATGTAAAACAGCTCTTATTAGTAATGTTTTTTAGTTCATCACAATAATGAATATTTCGCATGATGAAGATTATAAATTTTGAGTAATAAAAAATCCTAGTCTATTTTGAAACTATGAAAACTGAAAAGATATTCAGCGTTACAATTACGGAATCCGGATACAATTGTCTGACATAGACGAAAACGAGCGTAAGCAGAAAAGGTTGAATTCAAAATAAAAAATCCTCCAAATCTCAAAGATATGGAGGATTTCGTTTTTACATTATTTTGTGATTAATGAATAATAATCTTTTTCAAAGTATAGCTTCCATTACTTTCGATAAGCAAAGTATAAAAACCATTTGAAAGATTAAATTTTTCTACAAATTATGTGTATGATAGAAATGGATATCTGAAATTTTTATTCCGCGAAGAAAAACTGAGTGAAAAATCGAATTATATCCTTATTGGTGAATTAGATTATAACAAATGACAAGCATCAAAATTTAAATAAATCTCAATGACCTAAATCACAATATTCAAAGCGGTTTTGAACATTCATACGGACAAATTTTGATTTTTGTTATTTAGAATTTATTTGTTATTTGGTGTTTTATTTCAAAATTTGTTTGACATTACAAACCCTAATCAACAATCAACTTCTTCACCAAAATAAAATTCTCATTATAGAATTTAACAAAGTATAATCCTTTTGGAAGATTAGATGAATTGATTTCTTTTTTATAATCGGGTGAATTGCAATTAATGAGATTTTCTGAATAAACTTCTTGTCCACGGGAATTTAATATTTGCATATTCATATTGTTTTCATTTCCCTTAATATAAACAGAAAATGAATTATTTGCGGGATTAGGAAATAAATGAATTGATGGTTGGTTACTGATATCTTCAATTCCATAATTACAGTAAATGATATTCAGATTAATGGTGTCGATATCCACACAACCATCTTTCGTTACAAAAACAGTAAAAGGAAGTAATCCTTCACCATAATATTCAGGATCAATGGTTGTAATAGAATCTGTACTACCATCTGTCCATAAATAGGTGTCATATCCATCTCCTGCATTAAGTGAATAATAGTATTCAAAACATATACTTGTGTCGTTACCAAGGTTAACTGATGGCATTGGATAAACAAACACATCTTTATCTACAAAACTTGTACATCCGATAATCGTATCTGAATACATATAAACCAATGTGTGTTCACCTGCTCCTGCTAATTCTGTGTTAAAAATACTGTCTAACACACCTTGTCCTATAAAAATACCTCCAGCAGGATTACCATGTAAAACAATATCACCTTCATTTTCGCAATATGCAAGCAATAAATTTTCAAAATTTATCTCTGTAAGAGGTATAGTTGAAAGGGTAATTGTATCTGAACTCTGGCAACCTAATTCATTAATAATTGTAACATAGTATTTTGTTGTGTCTTCAGGAAATACTGTTATTTGAGAAGTTGTATCTCCTGTATTCCAAAGAAATTCTACACCATTTTGAGCCGTAAGGTCAAATGCATAGCTAAAACAAACAGAAGTATCATTACCAAGTGATGGATTGGAATAAGAATAAATTTCAACTTTTACACTATCTTTTTTTGAACACCCTAATTCGTTAGTAACAATAACGGAATAATATGTTGTTGTTTTTGGAGAAATAGATATACTTGGATACGGACTATAGTTGCTCCAAAGATAAGAAATACCGCCGGAAACTGTTAAGGTTATAGTATCGCCAATACAAATTCCGGTATCTGGTGTTATTACAATATCAGGTCCTGGAATAACTGTTATTTCTACGCTATCCCATGCCGAACAACCAATATCATCAAAAACATTAACATAAAACATTGTTGTAGTATCAGGGCAAACATAACTTTCTTGTGTTGAGTCACCATGAGCCCAAATATAATTTTCTCCACCGGTAGCAAATAATGTAATACATTCTCCTTCGCAAATTTGTGCATCTGATCCTGCGTCAGCAATAGGTAAAGGAACTACATTTACGGTAATTGTATCAGTATTTGAACAGCCCAATTCATTTGTAACAGTAACAAAAAAATCAGCTGTTTCGGGAGGACAAACATTAATATTTGCTGTTGTATCTTCTGTATTCCACAGATATGAAATACCACCGGAAGCAATTAACTCGATACAATCGTCAACACAAACAGTAGTATCATTATTATTAAAAACAAAAACCAGAGGTAAAACATATACAGTAACACTATCTTCTGCCGAACAATTATTTTCATTCGTTACAGTAACAAAATACATAGTAGTATCAACAGGACTAACTGAAATACTTTGTGTGTTTTCCCCAGTATTCCATAAGTATATTGTTCCACCTGAAGCACTAAGAGTAATAGTATCTCCATTACAAATAGTAGTATCATTTCCTGCTTCTGGAATTGGAAGAGGATTTACATTAATGATGATAGAATCTGTTTCTGAGCATGAATAATCATTTGTAACAGTTAACCAATATGTTGTTGTGTCTTGCGGACAATCAATAATATTTTGTGTTGTATCCCCTGTATTCCATAAATAGTTTCCAATTCCTGAGCCAATTATCGTCACACAGTTTTCTACACAAATAGTAGTATCATTTCCAATATAAACATTAGGTGTTGGATTTGTATAAACAATAACTGTGTCATAAGATTGGCATCCGTATTGATTTGATACAATAACTGAATATTCTGAAGTAAATTCGGGACAGACAACAATACTTTGAGTTGTTTGGTTTGTATTCCATAAATATGAAGTTCCTCCGCTAGCTGTTAATGTAATACAATCGTTTGAACAAATAGTAGTATCGTTACCGGCATTAGCAATTGGATAGGGTGAAATTGCCACTAAAACACTATCGCTTGCAGGGCAGCCAATATCGTTATAAACAGTAACGTAATAAGTTGTTGTAGAATCAGGACAAACAATAACACTTTGAGTTGTATCTCCTGTACTCCATAAATAACTTACACCTTCGGTAACTGTTAATATAACACATTCTCCTTCGCAAATTGTTGTGTCATTACTCGCGGTAGTAGTGCAATTGCAATAACCTTCGGGAGAAGCCGTACCCGGAATATTACAAAGTCTGTCGCGAAAAGCTTCTTTTGCATCACCGGGAGGTATCATTTCAACATAATCCTTTGCAATATCCCAGTCATTTTGTTGTTGAGTTTGTTCAACAATGCTAACATAGGTTTCTGCATTTACCGTATCCGGTATTAATACATATCCATCCCAATTAAGATTTATTAATGAAGTTGTATTTCCTAATCCGTTAAAAGAATGTCCTTCTCCGCCATCAATAAAAATAGTGTCGATTGGGACATTTCCAGTTACAATAAGCGATAATGCATAATGCCTGAAATCTGTTGGTATATTTCCCGAAAAGGAAATAATAAGATCGTTATAAACAAGCTGATAGCTCACATTGACTGCATCTTTAACCATCAAATATTCCAACACTTCTTCATCTGTTGTCATCCACATATTATCCTGACCATTTTTCCCATAGGTTGCTTCAACATAGTTCATCTGGGCACGAAAATAAGGAAATGAAAAACCGGAGTTACCTGTAATAAAATGAGCAAAAGAAGTACCCCAGTGATGCGCACCATTAATGCTTAAAGCAGCAGCATTATTAACAAGAGTGGAAAAAATGAAATTATTTTCGAGGCTGGTTCTTCCCATCATCAAAGAATCTTGAAAAAGATAATTTGTAACATCAACACTTGGAACGCCAAAAGAATACCCGCGTAATGCCATTATATAATTTTCCTGAAATGCTGCAGGTGTAAAGGTAATATCTCCATTAGGGTTTACTAAAGTTTTAAATTCAGGACCACCTTCAGTTGCCGAAAGCATTTTCAGTTTCATATAACTATGATTGCGTCGTACAGAATAATATTTATCTATTGCAGTAGAAGAAGTAAGTCCGTGATTATATACCGCCCAACCAGCCTGATACATTTCAACTAATTCTGGCCAGGTTACATTCATGCTGGCATAAGCACCATTTGGATCATGACCATCAACAGCACCGTTTTGTTCAAAAGAAAATACCGCTGAACTCATTTTAAATTTAATGTCGTTTCCACAACCATCAGTATAAAATTTCCCGGAATAAGTTACTCCTCCAATAACACCACCATTAAGAAATTGAAATGCGTGTGAATAAATATCTTTTTTACCATCGTCGAGGTGCATACCGAAAGCAAAATCTTTATTATATTTCAAAGCTGCTTTATCGACAGACCATGTCGTTGGTGGTTGAACAAATCTTACCGTTACGTCGTTTACACCAACTTGTTGTGGTAAAACATTTTTCAACAAAATGAGTAAAAACAAACTTATTAGAAATAATATCTTTATTTTTTGCCTAAGCATAATGATTATTAGTTTTTAATTTTTCTTGAATTATATTCCATCATTAGTGGATACTTTCCAGATCCTTTATTATGAATTTGGTGTCTGATATTTAATTTATAACCTATTGAAAACTCATGAGTACCGGAAGTATATCCTGTAAACCCATTATTTGAAAATTCGTATGTGTAGTTAAATGTCAACTTATTAATTAATTCACCACCTGTTGATAATCCGATAATACTTCCTTGTCGATACGTTAGTCCAAGCCAATATTTATTTTCATATTTTATTAGTGTTGAAATGTCATAATTAAAATTGATATTTTTAGTTGACCTGAATACAATAAATGGCTGTAATTGCCATTTTGATGTAAGATAAATTTGATATGAAGCATATGCAATATATTGACGCTCTATTTCAAAAATATTATTTGCACCTTCAACTTCATAATTACTTCTGTTTACAAAAAGGTTAGGAATAAGAATTCCAACATTTAAGGTGTTTCTGCGAAAATTAATTCCGGTACCTGAATTAATAACAGTGCTTACTAATTTGTTTTTGTCCAGCAATAGAGGATCTTGATTATGCGCAACATTAATTTTTGTTAAGTTTAAAGAGTTTTGAAATACACTTCCCCATAAGCCAAAACTTAGATATGAACTTTTAAAAACTGGCAAAATATATGTATAACTAAATGAAGCATAAATATTTTGAAAAAGATCGGTTTCATCACTAACAATATTTCCACCAAGCCAAACTCTTCTACCTGTAGGAAAATTCAAGTTAATAGAACTGGTTTTTGGTGAACCGGGCATTGCTGTCCATTGTTTACGATACCCAATAAATAATTCTGAAGTTTGATTATATCCTGCCATTGCCGGAGATAAAGAATATGGATTTACCAAATATTGATTTGTTATTGGCACTTGTTGACCGAAAGCAAATTCACCTATTAGTAATACAAAAACAAAAATAACAATATTTAAATATCTGTAAATCATAAGTTTTAATAAAGAATACTTATTGAACCTTTTCTTATAGCCTCGTTACTGCATTTTATTACATAATAATAAGTTCCTTCTTGTAAAGGGTTTCCGTTAAAAGTTCCTTGCCAGTCATTATTATAATTTGAACTTGAAAAAACTTTACTTCCCCATCTGTTAAAAATATTTACTTCACAAGGTCCTATTCTGTAAAGATCAAAAATCTCAAAATTGTCATTATAACCATCCCCGTTTGGAGTTATCAAATTCATAATTCCAAAAGTTGTTTTTTCTAACACTTCTACACTGAAAATGTTTGACGTAGAGCACTGTCCTGTTGAAACAGTTACTGTGTAATTTCCTGAGTTTTTTATTGTTAACGGATTTGCCTGAGATCCAAAAGACCAAATCAAATTTTCGAATATTCCGTTTACTGTAACAACAAGACTATCTCCTTCATAAAATATTGTCTGGCCGTCCATGTAAAGATTCATACTTGGCGAGGGATAAACCAAAACACCATAGATTGCTGAATCAGAACATCCTAGAAGTGATGATGCAATAAGTTTTACAGGATAAGAACCATTATTTTCGTATAAATATTCAGGACTATTTGAATATGATAAATTAGAACCATCACCAAAATCCCAAATAAAATCCTCAATTTCACCAGATTGAATAGTAGAAAGATTTTCGAAAAAAGTTGTTTCTCCTTCACATACATTGTCAAAAGAAAAATTTGCAACAGGATAAGAACCAACCGGAACATGATGATAAACCGCTTGAGCAAATCCGCTATAGGTAACAATCTTTAGACCTACGTTTTTGTTTCCAGGACTTGAGAAAAAATAATTTATAGTATCTCCGCTTGCATCATTAAAAATTGTGTTTCCGTCGAGATCCCATAAAACACTAACAATGCTATCGGAGCTTACAGATGTATTAATTAATATTGTTGTATCTCCAAAACAAACTTCGGTTGCTGTAAAATCAGCTGTTTGAGCTTTTATTTCGTGCATCGAAAAAATAATAATTATGAAAACAAGAAATTTCTTCATATTTAGATTTCTAAATCAATTATTAAAATTGACATTTTATTTCAAATGTAAAAATAAACTTAATGAATTAAATATTTGTTTTTTTTTGATAGAGTTTTCAACAACAAAAAGTGACAAAGTACAGAAGGCAAAAGCTTGCTTCAATATGAAGATAAATTCTTAAAAAATCCTTAATATTGCAATTAATAACTTAATAAATCAGAGTATGAAAATAAA
>Ga0307990_1002780_pt1 | contig 13739 bp, 9 predicted proteins | sample EllFjometagen129_FD_203168 | JGI IMG/M metagenome (GOLD analysis project Ga0307990, IMG submission 203168) | Marine microbial communities from Ellis Fjord, Antarctic Ocean - #129 | ecosystem: Environmental > Aquatic > Marine > Unclassified | place: Southern Ocean | collected 2014-10-08
CACAGGCAGCATTCACGCACACTCCTGAACTTTGCTACTGCCATCAGCAGATGACATTCGATGCTTCTGGGTGTTCAGGCGGCAAAGACGAGATCGCCAGCTATTCGTGGGTGTTTAGCGATGGTGCATCCGCGAGTGGATCCAAGGCTCAGCATACGTTTGCCAATTCAGGCGATTACTCTATCTCGCTAACGATTACAACCGACCACGGGCAGGAAGCGTCAGTGACGCATACGGCTCATGTGGCAGCGGCACTGGTTGTTCCCTCGGTCTACAATACGATTCAGGCGGCAATCGATGCAGCTCATAATGGCGATGTGGTAGTAGTCATGTCGGGAACGTATTACGAAAACATCAACTTCAAGGGAAAAGCGATTACAGTGCAGAGTACTGATCCTGATAATCCAGGCGTGGTTGATGCCACCATAATTGAGGGTGTCGACGCTGGATTTTCCATTGTCTCCTTTGCGCGGGGAGAAACCCGCGCAGCGACGCTATCTGGGTTCACGATAAAGGGTGGATTGGAATATGGCCCGTGTTGCGGTGGTGGCATCTACGTGCGTGAGGCATCGCCAACGATTCGCAACAATCGCATCATCGACCACATAGGTGGTGCGATCTATCTGGTGGAGTCGGGCGCAAAGATCATGGACAACGTATTTAGCGACAACGAAAGCGCTGAGCCCGGGGGAGCAATCGTCGTCAATTGCTATACGATAGCCCCAGTGATTACCGGGAACACGTTCAGTAACAATAGCGCTCCATTTGGAGGGGCAATTTACATCACTGCAGACACCACAGATCCCGATCCTGCCACTGCCGCCCTTACGGCCGTAACGCACAATACGTTCACGGGCAATATCGCTAAGGGAAGCAGCACCGCTCCTCCCGGCGGAGGAGCAATTTTCGTCGAGTACTGGGGTAATCTGCGGCTCGATACCCCTGATAGTAACACCTACTCTAGCAATGATCCTGACGATATCTTCTATACTGTTCCACCGAGTGAGTGATGTTATGGCAATGTGGATGATGAGAAATGGGTGCACGTTTTCGTGACTTTGTTCTTGATCTTGCTGTTGTCCCCCATCCCTATCTCAACAGCCAGCTGCGCGCCTCGCTTGGAGTCACCTGGAAGAGTTCGGACAGAAGTCCCATCCCCTGGCGACAGAATGGCATGGCTCGTCTGACGGTGATCCCTATCACATTACTCGGAGAACTCTATGCTTCAGGCATGAGGATGACGATGGCACAGTGCCATTTTCTACACAATTAAGGAGAGAGCGGAATGAGGAAGGTACAGTATTGGATTGCTGTGGTCTTAGTTGCCAGTACAGCTCTGATAGCAGTTGTGGCACAGGCAGCGCCTAGGCTTGATGTTGACGAACCTGCTTTTGATTTTGGCAGCGTCCTTGAGGGAGAGACAGTAACGCACTCCTTTGTGCTTACCAACACTGGAGATGCACTGCTAGTGATTCAGCAGGCGCGAGCAAGTTGTGGTTGTACCGCCACCTTCTTGTCGAAAAAGACACTTGCTCCAGGGGAATCGCTTGCGCTAGAAACCTCTCTCCGAACCAACGGATACGGGGGACGGACCATCAACAAAACCGTTGTCGTCAAATCAAATGACCCGGACGACCCTGAGGTAATTCTTAGTCTTACTGGAACCGTTCTTGAGGGGAACCCGTATGGAATTCCAGCACAAGATCTCAGAGACTCCTTCTATCTCCTGCTGGATCTTAGGCAGCCAGAGGACTATGCCTCGGGGCATCTGATGGGAGCGATAAACATTCCCTACGATGAGCTAGACAGTTGGATTACTTCCCTGCCACACAGGCTCACGATCATACTGTACGACCAAGACGGATCACTGAGTGATCTCGCAGCGAAGATCCTGGCAAACGCAGGATTTCCTGAGGCCAAGAGTCTCATAGGTGGAATCGATCAGTGGAATAAGTTGTATAATCAGGAATATGTGGTCCTGTTCAAGCTGCTGAAGCCGTAATCTTTCGCTTCCTTGCTGCACCAGTAGTAGTAGTTTATGGGACTCACGATAGTTCACATGTTCTCAGCACCTGACAGCGGGGCTCAGTGCTTGACATGAGCTGGTCCATCTGTGATAGAATGAAGAAAGTATCCAATAACAGAAGGAGGAACTTTCTTCATGTGCCAGAAGCCATCAAGCGTGAAGGCAACTTTCGCCCTTGTATTCGTTGCAGCAGGGCTGATATCTGCTTGCGGGCTCCCAAGTTACGCAGGCACCGGTACGATCACTATAGTAAAGGATGCAATACCGGACACCCTTGTGTACTTCAAATACACGGGGGATCTTGGTACTTTCTACTTGGATGACGACGGCGTTGGTGCAAACTACAAGACGTTCTTCTGTCTGTTGCCCCGACAGTATGAGATTACCGAGGTGCTCCCCTCCGGTTGGGAATTGTCTCATATCACGATTGAGGATCCTGATGGTGGAAGCAGTCTTGATAACACTACCGCCTTCATCGACCTAGACGCAGACGAGACAGTCGTTGTCACGTTTACCAACACTAGACCAGCATCTTTAGGAACGATCGCCATCGCCAAAGAAGCAGACCCGGAGGGCTCTCAAAGGTTTGACTTTGTCGGTGACTTGGGAGATTTTCAACTCACAGATGATGGGGTAAGTGACAATTCCTTTACGTTTACTGATCTCATCCCCGGCACTTACTCGGTAACTGAGACCGTGCCCCCAGGTTGGAATCTGACTAGTGCGGTGTGTAGTGACGGCAGTGATCCAAGTGCAATAGATCTCAACCCCGGTGAGATGGTCACGGTAACCTTCACCAACACTAAGCAGCGGGGTCGCATCATTGTGGACAAGGTGACCACTCCAGCGGGAGATTCTAAGCTATTCACGTTCAGTCCTAGTTGGGGCAGCAGCTTCCAGCTTGCTGACGCGACCACACCTTACGAAAGTGATTGGCTTGATGCAGGCACTTACTCGGTAACTGAGACCGTGCCTAGCGGTTGGAATCTGACTAGTGCGGTGTGCAGTGACGGCAGTGATCCAAGTGCAATTGATCTCAACCCCGGTGAGACGGTGACAGTGACCTTCACCAACACCAAAGTGTTCGACTTTGGCGATGCGCCGCAGCCCTATCCCACGTTGTTAGCTGACAATGGTGCACGACATGAAATTCCTCTCACAGGTCGCATTTGGATGGGAGGTCAAGTCGACAGCGAACCCGATGGCCAGCCTACTGATTTGGACGGTGCTGACGAGGATGGCGTTGTGTTTCTCGGAAGCGGTCCTATGCACGGACCGTTCACAATGCCTTTTGTGCCAGGCCAATATGGTGCTGTGCGTATTACAATAAGCGGGGGGACAGGTTATCTGCACGGTTGGTTCGATTGGAATGAAGACGGCGATTGGTCCGATCCAGGAGAGAATGTCTTCTCTATGGGTCCCCTTGCGCCCCAGACATACGAAATTGGTTTCCCTGTACCGACCTCTGCAATCACAGGGACAACCTGGGCTCGGTTTCGTTTGGACGATCAGAATCTGAACTCGTTCGTCGGCCTAGCTCACAACGGAGAGGTTGAGGACTATCCGGTTAAGATCGGTGTAAGCCCCGTACCACCCCCTAACCTGCCGGAACCATCTGAGCCACCCGGAACTGCTGCGCCAACTCTAACCGCGTGGGGCACAATTATCCTTCCATTTCTGATGTTCATTTTGCTTGCTGGCATACTGTTCCATAGGGGGAAAGCCAACCTAGGTAAGAAGAGAACGTGATAAGGGAACCAGGGCAAGCTAGTGAATCGAGTTTTCTGAATTTCACTGCAAGTGGGGAGGAAGGAAGGACGGCAGGATGTCCAAATTAGCGCGAGAACCGGTAAGATCCTTGGTTGTTTTTGCGGTTTCTCTGGCTGGCTTCGTAAGCTTGCTCCTGTTGATTATGAATAGAGAGGGAAGCTTCCTTGTTCTAATTGAGACTGGCTTAGCACGCAGCGCAAATTTCATTCTGCGCCTATTGGGAAATGAGACCCATGTGATGGATCAAACAATCTGGTCAAGCACGTTCTACCTCAAAGTGATTCCTGCGTGCACCGGGGTATATCCATTGTCTGTTTACCTATCCGGAGTGATTGCCTATCCTTCTCGTTGGTTGGCAAAGCTAATCGGTGCTGCAATTGGAGTCGGAGGAATCTTTGCCTTAAATATCGTTCGCCTTGTCAGCTTGTTCTATGTTGGTGTCTATTTCCGCAACTTCTTGGACGAATTTCATCTCTTAGTATGGCAATCTCTTGTTATCGTATCCACCTTATTGCTTTGGCTTTTCTGGGTGAGGAAGATGGCGCATGTATCTAGCGACGCGTAGACAAAGAGCCCATGCGCAGTTTGGATTGTTGCGTTTTGCGCTTCTCTTCCTTATTTTCTTCGTGCTGGTCGCAATTGTGTGGGCGTTCTTTGTTCCCTGCTATAATTTCCTTGTCGTGAGTACAGCTAGGATTATCTTCTCGTTGGTTGAGAGTCCAAATGTAACATCCATACGCGCCCAGGGAGATAGCGTTACCATCTATCGCAACGTAGAGGGAATGCAGGCAACTGTGCCGTTTTCAGGCTTCTCCCGTTACATCTATTTCGGAGTCGTTCCGTTTCTCGCCCTGTTTCTTGCGACCCCTGGTTTTGGAAAGGCGCGCAAGCTCAAGCTTGTTCTGATCGGAGGCATTCTCCTCTTTCTCTGTCACGTCATCTATCTAGTCAGTTCAATAGAACTCGCCTATGTCTTTGTTGGCTGCCGCAAGGTGGGACCTCTTCTCTACCGAATCCTTGACTGGACGCAGGTTCTCCTGAGAGTGCTGTGGGAACTGTCCCCCATTCTCATCTGGGCACTCTTGACGCACAAGATCTGGTGGAAACCTGGTTCCGCCAGTGAAAGAAATGGTATTTGACGCAGGTCCAGCTGGATGACACGGGAGAGCAAGAAACTGGGCGGCAAGTCTACAATACCGTTGCTGCGATGCTATCTTCGCGAAGAAGATTCGGTTCTTTGCGATACTGTAAAGAGAATAGCAAATCGGTGCATGCACGCAGGGAGCCCCACAGAACCTCGATTAGTGGCTCTGGCCTCTTCACAAATGGCACGTTTTGTGGTACAGTAGTAGTGACATTAGTGATGAAGATAACAGACAACTGCCAGTGCGATGGGTATAATGAACGGTGATTTCCGTGTAAGAGAAAAGGAGGTTGATGGAGAAAAACCATGGCTTCGCAAGGACAGCATTTCTACCCGAGGGGGCAAGTGCTAGGATGCATAATCTTAAGGAGGTAAGTATGGAACGCAGAAAAGCATGGTGGGGAATCATGCTAGTTATCGCTGGGCTGCTGGTGGTGGGAGTGTTGCCCGCTATGGGACAGACGACGCTGGATACAATAGATGATTTCGAGTCGTACCTCACTCCACCACCTGTGGAGGCACTCTCTAAAGGAGGCCGCCGAAACGGCAGGATACGTATTTGAACCCCCTTGGAAGCTAGTAGAAGAGGGAGAGTTTTACGGCGAAACGTTGAATGTAGTCCCGTTCGATGGATCGTACAAACAGGCGGTCTATTTTGGGTATGTAAACCCGAACACGGGTAGGGGTACCTATGATGGCGCCCCGGCAACTGACCCCTTTTTCAAGACGCCGGTACAGACGCTCTCTACCTGTGCCTTTTACAACGCCGAGTGGGACTACTACCGCGAGGTAGAATTCTACGCCACACCAGATTTCGACGTCACAATGGTGGAGGTGCAGTTCTGTTCCGACGCTGCTGGTACAGAAGTCTCAAAGGTGGAACTGTGGAAGCAGGACTGCACGAATCCGTCAGTCGATTCCTGGTTGGCCGCCGGACCATTCTCAGAGCAAGTGCCGGTTACAGCTACCCATGCGCGGCTGCTCTTCAGCTTCGACCCGGTCGATAACTACAACAACGACTACTTCGGTTGGCTAGTTGATGATATTCATATCTGGTGTTCTGACGCCCCGAAGAAGCTCTCTTGGGACGAAGATACGCCGGACAACCTTCCGCAGGGTCAAGAGGGAGAAAAATACGAACCTGAGGCAGGTTACGATCTAGGCCAGTGGGTTACCGGCGATGGCGAGGTACGTTTCTCGCTTGCTCGCGAGTGCGATGATACGGCTGGTCCGGCAAGTTGTGAGGAATGCAGCTGCGTTCCGCTCGAACTCCCGCCCGCTGGCCGCGATGACAACCCGCTCCCTGAGCGAATGACCCTGTCCACTGACGGTTTCCTGCATGGAACAATAAATGCAGGGCAGGCAGGAAACTACATGTTCTGGGTTATGGTCGAGAAGGGCTCTGGCCGCGACTACCAGTGCATCTGCCGGCAGTTTACGTTGGCCGTGCGCTCAGATTCCACAGGTGCCTGCTTTACTGAAGACTTCGAGGCAACCATCGATTGGACTAAGTGTGGCGACACCATATACGGCCCGTTGCCATCAGACGTCGAACTGTGGAAGGTCACACAATCACCGCACTACACATGCTTCGTGCCTGACCTGACTGGATACACCCACGTAGCCGCATTCACAACCGACAATACCGGACCTAGCGCGGGAACTCTCTGCACATACGACACAGGCAAGCGGGTTAAGGGTTGTTTCTGCAGCCCGGCCATTACCGAGTGTTATGAACAGGGCGAGATCTCTGTTGGGTTCAAATCTTGGCGGGATGTGGAGTACTATACCGGTGCCGCCTACGATAAGACCTGGGTTGAGGTAAGCAACAATGGCGGAACGACGTGGCATAAGGTCCCCGCTCTCAGTTGGGACTCGACCGATCCGTCAGATAACGTTTGGAAGTGGCAGGAAGCAGGGACTGGCCTGATGACCGACGGAAACGACACGATCAAGGTCCGGTTCTGCTTCGACTCGGTCGATGCGTACGGCAACGATCACCACGGCTGGTTCATCGACGAGGTAACGGTACGAGTGATCGCTGGTATGCCAGTGTGCACGATCGATTGCCCGCTTCCGGACGGATTCGTCAACGAACCGTATGATCACATACTGACCTACGAGGGTGGAGTTGTCGATCGGGTCGAGGTAACCGGGCTGCCGGAGGGACTGGAGGTTAAGTCGCACAGTTCGGTCACGACCTGGCACGTCGAAGGAACACCTCGTATCACAGGTACATTCTCACTTACGGTTGAGCTGCAGCAGGCCGACGGCCCTGGCTTTGTTACGGTGATGGAGTGTCCGTGCGAGATCACCATCCAAGAACAGCGCTGCTTCTTCTTCGAGGACTTCGAGGAAGATCCTGGTTGGCTGTGGGGCGCCCTGTGGGGCCGGCGTGATGTACTCGAGATCCCGGACTACAGTAATGTTGCCGAGGTGGGTGTCGAGGAGATAGCGATCGGTGTTGGGAACCACGTTGCCTACTACGGAAAGCCAACTCCAGATTTGAACTACGACACTGACGATCGCACTACGGGTGTGCTGTCATTGGTCGCACTCCCGAATGGTATTGATATTCCATCGGGTGTGGAGTACATCGAACTCTCGTTCGACTCGTTCCGCGAGGTCGAGCAGTTCGATAAGGGCTATGACCAGACTAAGGTCCAGATCCGATGGGAAATTGATGGTGATATAGTGCCACAGTGGATCACCGTTTGGTACCGTGACTCCAGTGATGTGAATAGCACCGACTGGACACGCGAGTTCGCGAACGATACGTGCGCGGACAAGGCGTTCCGGGTGCCGGAGCTCGCGACCAAGATGTGGGTCAGGTTCGCTTTCGATTCGGTAGATAAGTGGTACAACGGCTACTTCGGCTGGATGGTGGACAACATCACGGTCTGCTGGGCCGATACAGGATGCCCGATAGATGCTAACATCTCTTCCAAGAGCCTACTGCCACGCGGCGGAAACGAGCTCAGTGTGATGAACGTACCAAACCCGGTGCGCGATGTGCACACGACTACGTTCACCGTACGTGGACTTGGGATTGAAGCGATCAAGATCCAGATCTTCGATCTCAACGAGACCCTCGTCTTCGAACAGGAGACTCCAGGAAACGAGATGGTCTGGCATACCGATAACGACTACGGTGAGTATCTGGCTAACGGCATCTACTTCTATCGCGCCTATGCTAAGATGGGCGATATGTGGGTGCAGACCAAGTTCCAGAAGCTCGTAATCTTGAGATAAAAGTAACTACCGGGGCCCTGAAGAAACTCTTCAGGGCCCTTTTTTTGACTTCACTCATGAAGGAGGGGGCATGCAGCATCGGATTGCGATATTTGGCATCCTGTTCGCCATAATACTAGCCTGGGTGCCGTACGTAGAAGCATTGGAGTTCAACGTAGCCGTGGGGCTTTCCACCGTGCGCATGACGGCCATCAACCAACAGATTCAGCTCTACGCGGATGATCACCACGAATCGATTGCCGGTATCCACTCTGCGTGGTCTCTGAGTCTCGGCACGACATTGCGCATGTCCATCTTGGGAGTTGAGCCGTGTGTCTCTGGATACGGGTTATTTGCCTCTTCCGGATCAGGCGGTGGACCGATTCAGGCGACAGCTCTTGGCGTCGCCGCGGGAGGCCGATATGCCATTGGTCTGTGGGATGTGTCAGCAGACCTAGGCATCTATCGAGGAACATTCTCGTTTCCGCGCGCAGCTTATGACGTGCTATCTGGATGGGGGATTGGGATCAACGGCGCAATTGAGTACACGTTTCGCTTGACAGCAAGGATTGCTCTTGGGGTGTCACTGACGTTGCGATGGCTTACCATAGAGCAAATGTCAGATCAATTTGGCACACCCTATCTGGATCGAGGAGGTCCTTTCTTTGACTCGAGCGGATTGGGAGTCGGGATAAGTTTCAGGTGGATAGCATGGTAAAGGAGAAACGAATGAAGAGTCTGATCGGCCTTGTGGCGATTATCGCCCTATCTGTTTCCGTAATCGCTGCCACTCCTCCGGGGATGGGGGCAGCTTCTTTTGCTCGACGGGGCATGGATGCACGTCCAATAGCAATGGGAGGAGCGTTTGTTGCCGTCGCTGAAGGAGGCTCGGCTTGTTATTACAATCCTGCTGGCCTAGGACAAGAAACACGCATCTCGGTGGGAGGAATGTACACCGAACCCTTTGGGGAAGGGTTTGGCACAACATTCCAGTACCTTAACGCCGTGGGATCGTTCAACCTGCAAACATCATCAGCGGTAGCCAGGGTTGGTCTGGGGGTCACGTGGTTAGGTCTTACGATTTCCGACATTCCAACGTGGGAAGAAGGAGGGCCAGGCGAGATGTTCACAGCCACTAGCTCCGTGTATCTGCTCTCTGCAGGAATTCCCTTTCCAGACACGAATGATTGGTCTGTCGGCGCATCGGTGAAGGTCTATCGAGACAAGATTCTTGAAGGCCACTCGTTGGGAGTGGGATTTGACCTGGGGGTCCTTGGTTCATTCTCAGTCGGAGAGATTCCTTTTCAGATTGGTCTCAACTCGATGGATGTCGGGAGAACCAAGGTGTATTGGCACGGAACAAGTGGAGAGCCCGTCAATTACGTGCCGTGGATCAACAAGGTAGGTCTTTCGCTTGGCCTGCTGGATAATGTAGTCCTCATTACCAGTGATTTGGATTGGGCCGTTGGGCGACCGATGCGCGAGCAGATCCTCCATGTTGGATTGGAACTGCGTCCACTGAACGCGATTTCAGTGCGAGCAGGATGGAATGGTGACTTAGAGAGAACCGGCAGCTCAATTACAGCAGGAGTAGGCATATATCTGTTTGATAGTCTCAGCATTGATTATGCTTATGTAACCGCAAAGGTATTCGGAGCATCACATCTCGTGTCGGTTCACTTCGCCTTTGATATTGACATGGAGCCTGTAACACCATCACGTGAACAGAACTCAGAGTAGGCCATCAGGCAGACCGTAACAGCGCGCTCTGCTATGGATATGGCTTCATGATAGACACATTTCTCTTTCTCCCATGACAGATACCCACTCACTACGTGACGTGCGTGGGGTATTGGAGGCGTGCTGAGCGCTTACAATACGGAGGACTATTGATGATTAGGGAGGAGGCGTCAAAATGCCACGATGGGGATTCCTCGTATTATTGGCCGTTGGATCGCTGTGCATCCAAGGCTTTGCGTTACCAACTACCACAGATCAGAATGTCGCTGCAGGATATCTCAATCCGGGAGACCAGAGGATCCTTGTTCAGACAATCGAAATTCAAGGCGACACCCGGCCTACTCTGATTAATGCTGTGACTATTCAAAATCTGGGGACAGCATCCAGCTCTGATATCACCAGGATTGAGCTTGCCAACGGTGATGGAATGATCGGCTTCACCAACAATCCATTGGGCTTATCAAGTGCTGGCACTACAATCCTCACAGATTACACTGTACCCGCAGGAGCTACCGTTAGAGTTAATGTCTATGTTGACATAGCACTTGCCACAGCGATTTCCGGAGGAGAGACACTCCAGTTTCAGACGAGATTCTACTACGCTGCCGTACCTGCCCCATCCTGGGTGGTAGATGGAACCGGCGAAGAAATTCGCAAGGCCGGGTTTGAGACTATTGACGATTCGCGCCTAGAAGAACAGTATTTCAATCCGAATGATGAAGGGGTCATACAGCGAGTGGCTTTCACTGACATCGATGCCAACGCGTCGCCCCTTACGGTAAAGAAAATCATCGTCCGCAATGCCGGCTCAGCCACCCTCGCCGACCTGAAGAGCCTCACGGTGAGCTTAACCTACAGCGGAAGTGGCGAACCGGTCACTGTGACAAAGAGCGAACGGGAATGGGGGGAAGACACCTCCTGGCAAGACGGAGGGATTGAATTCGTTTTTGGTGAGTTGGATGAGCGTGGCAATCCAGTTGATCCGATAGTGATAGATGACGAGACAAGCATGACAGTGGAAGTAGTCGCCACTATAATAGCGGAAGATCCCCTAGCTGATCCCCCAACCAGTGCCCCAACCAGCAACCGCACCATGCGCACATCGGTCGAGGTGCAACTTGAGGAGAATCAGCAAAGCTTTACTCAGACTTCGTTGACGCCAGCCACTCAGACGATCCGCGTAGCCGGGATTGAACAAGTGGAGGATCACAGTTCCGTACCTCCATCTCATGTTCTCAGTTCCGGAGAAGTCCTTACCCAAACGCTGACCCTGATGGATCATGATGTCAACACTTACGACGTGGAAGTGACATCTATCTTTGTCAAGAATTCGGGGACTGCCCAAGGGCGAGAGATTCAGGACGTCGTTGTGCGAAACAATGGCGTGGAAATTGGACGGTTGCCCCGTGTGACAAGTCTCAGCGATCAGTTTGTTGAGATTCCACTCTCACCCAGTCTCGCCATCACCGATGATGGCACCGCCACAATCGTAATTCAGTATGTAATCGGGGTTGCAGCACCGGGACATACGTTGCAGCCAGTGGCAAAAGTAACTGACTATGAAAACAGCCTGCCGTACTACAGCGAGCTGTCCACTTACCCAGAACAGATCGTTCTCTATCCTGCAGGTCTAGAAGTAGTTGAGAACGTCTCTCCCGGAGACGGTGGACCAGAAAGTGGAAACTGCGCACGAGGACAACGTTTTCTCGCTCAGATGATCCGTTGCGTGGATCAAGATGAGAACAGCGCTGACGTAACACTGGGACCCATTATCATCAGGAATCAAGGAACAACTATTGGCAATCAAGATGTAGTCAAGATAGAAATCGAGACATCTGCGGGGGACAAGGTAGGGGAGACGAGTGACCTTGCAGGCTTCGAGACAGGCGGCGTTGCCGTCAGCAATCTCCGCAATAACGTAGTTGCAGATAAACAGGCTGGTTCTGAGTTGATCCTGAACGTCTATGTGACAATGGCGGAAAACGCAACGATAGATGAGGATCACCCAAGGACCGTAGAATTGGAGACGACTGTTTTCAACACAGAGGATGGCGGCAGCTATGCTGGAATAGTGGATGGCAGCACCTTCCTATTGAAGATAAACCACCCCCCAACCGTGGACTTCACGTTCGCCCCGGAAGTCCCCAATATCGGTGATGATGTGCACTTTACTGCTGCAGTGACGGATCCCGATGAAGGAGATAAGATTACGTCCTATGCGTGGCAGTTTGGAGACTCCGACTCTGGTATCTCACGTGAAGAAAATCCTGTCTACGCTTTCACCGGCGGAGGGACATTCGAAGTAACGCTGACCGCCGCGGACGACAAGGGTGTAACAGGAACGAAAACCAGGACAATCGTTGTAAATCGTGCACCTGAGGGCGACTTTGATTGGGCACCGCATGCCCCTGATGTTGACGAGGACGTGGCTTTTACTACCGATTTTTCCGATGCGGATGATCCTCAAGACGTACCCTTTACGTATGCTTGGGACTTTGGAGATCGCACAAGCAGCAGTGAGGCAAATCCCACCCACGCTTTCACTGAAATGACCACTTATGACGTCAGTGTTACGGTCACTGATTCCCGTGGTGGGAAGATAATAGTAGAGCAGGAAGTTACTGTAGGGAATGAACCTCCTGTAGTAGATTTCACTTGGGAACCTGTTTCTCCAGAAGTCGGTGAACGGGTTGTATTTGCAGCCACAGTCACCGATCCAGACGATCCGGCAGATACCCCATTCAGTTACTCCTGGGATTTTGGGGACGACGAAACCAGTACCGCAGCCAGCCCAACACATACCTACGCGGAAAAAAAGAATTATACTGTGGCCCTCACCGTTACCGATGCGCGCCGAGGAAAGACAACAGCTAGCAAGACGCTCGCAGTTGGTAACGAGCCACCGGTGGCAAGCTTCGATGTGAGTGAAGCGACAGTAACTACTGGTGAGACGGTCCAATTTACTGATACGTCAACGGATTCCGACGGCACAGTGACCCAATGGATGTGGGATTTCGGTGATCGCACACCTCTTGCCTCTACCGAGAATCCGACACATATCTATACTACAGCCGGAACGTACACGGTAAGCCTAATGGTGACTGATGATAAGGGAACCGATAGTGTAGCAGCATCGAGAGAGATCACTGTGGTAGGACCGCCACAGGTTGTTACACATTCTTATCCGAACCCGGCAGCGACACAGGCGTCGATCGTCTACTATCTGCCGACAGGAGCAACCGATCCGGTGTTGCGCATCTACAACATCACCGGTGCGTTGGTCTTCGAACATGATCTCACTGCGGGCGAATCGCCGTACGTGTGGGATCTCGACTCAACCGGTGGCACCGCGCAGCCAAACGGACTCTACTTGTGCGTTGTTGTCGCCAATAACAACGGCAGTACGATCAAGTCGCCGATATTCAAGCTTCTAATTGCAAGATAAGGGAGGGAGAACAGTGAAGAGAGTAAATGTGCTGATGATGGCAGCCCTCCTTCTGGTTGGGCTGGTGAGTGTTGCGGGGATCGCCGAGACCTCGGTTTCGGTCCTCGACATCGACCCCGGCGTACAGGTGATCGGTGTCGGTGGAGCGGGGACTGCCCTTGCTCAGGGCGCCGAGACGCTGTACTACAATTCTGCGGGGCTTTCCGCCCTGCCGGGAATCAGTTTCAGTTCCTTCTACGCCTCATATCTGGGAAGCGCCAGCTACACCTCGCTCGCGCTCACGTTCCGCAATTGGGGTATTGGAATGCTGATGCTGAACGCCAGCGACATTACCTCATACGACGATGCTGGAGAGCCTGGCGAGGTGCTCGGGTACAGCAACA
>Ga0307990_1002781_pt1 | contig 13738 bp, 13 predicted proteins | sample EllFjometagen129_FD_203168 | JGI IMG/M metagenome (GOLD analysis project Ga0307990, IMG submission 203168) | Marine microbial communities from Ellis Fjord, Antarctic Ocean - #129 | ecosystem: Environmental > Aquatic > Marine > Unclassified | place: Southern Ocean | collected 2014-10-08
TTGAGATCAGAACAATCATTTTTGTATTACTAGCAACCGATTCATTGCTCTATCTGTTCTCTGTAAAGAGCTTAAGAAAAAATATCTGGCATGAGAATTTGTTAAATAATAAGTTTATGTTGGTGTCGGTATTTGTTAGCTTTTTGGCCATTATAGCTAGTGTTTATTGGGCTCCACTGCAGGCATTGCTTGATACCACTAGCCTGAGCGCTAAAACTATGATCAGCCTACTGGCTTTAGGGCTTGGCCAATTGATGCTAGTGGAGATGATTAAGTGGGTGTTTATCAACAGTAGAAATAGTCACGCAAAGCTATCATCTAGTACTAGAACTTTGCAAAACTAGGATTGGTTTGGGTAAATAAATCCAATTCATTTCAGATTATAATGAAACCAATGTCTGACCAAGTCAAAAACAAAATCCAGTCACTTGTTTATAAAAAATTTAATTTTTAGTACTATGGTAGTAATAGTATATCTTTAGGGAGTTATTATGGTTGAAACAATGGGTGGTCAGGATGTTGAATTAAAACATAAAGGAATGTTGTCTGGTCTTAGAAAAAAAATAAAAGAGAGTATATATGGGCAAGAGCATTCAGATAAAAATGCTGCTTCCAGGTGGGTGGCTGAAAAAATAGCTACTCCAGAAGAAATGAAACAAGATGAGGTCATAGATAAGTTAGAAAATTTAGCTCAGAGATTTGATAATTTATGGAATGATCCTCAACAGCAAGATAGAATGGAAAGAGATGACTATAATTGGGCTCAAAGAAGTCACAGTGGTAACTATCAAACTCGTGATATTAGATATAAAGACACAGATGCTCAGGCTAAGTTTTCTGCTTGGAATGGAATAATAGATTCTAGAGATTATTGGGGCAATCTTAATAGAGTTGATGGTTACATTGGCTCTGGAGAAGTAGATGGGCAGCATTATTCTTCAGGAGCATATTTTGGTTTTGATGTTCAAAAACCATTAGTTGGCCCTGATAGTGAAAGAAGAATGGTGGAAGTAACTTTAAGTGGCGGTCAATTATTACCTGAAACCTTAAGAGAGCAAAATATTGAGGGAGTTAAATTAAGCTCTGATGGGCTGGAAACTCATGTTAATCAGTTTGATGAAAGATTAAGTTTTAGTGATAGGACTAAAGCCTCAGTTTGGTATACAGCTGGTACAAAAGTAGATAATAAACATTTTCCAGATAAGCAAGTAGTGGCCAGCCCTCATGGTCCCATTCATGAAGTTAGACTATTAGTTCATAGTTCTCAGCCAACCTGGTCTGAGGGTGCCACTCATATTGAGGGTGATTCTGATTGGATAAAAATGCAACTGGGTGATAATGGTGAGTGGATGCCAGCTGAAATGAGTGATAAGTGGGCTAGGCAGATAGCTCTTAGTGGAGAGACATTAGAGAACGGTGATGTCAAAGTTGAGATGAAAGTTGGTGAAGAAACTAAGGAGACAGTTTTGCATAAAGTTGATTTGGGTTCAATTGTGGAAACCTCACAAAATTTAGCAGAATCTATTACGGAGTAGCGGAAGCATCTTAATTCTATTCAACTTTAAAGAGCTAGTGCCAGATTATTTGACGACTTTTTTGTTTACTACTACGGACGAATTACTGTCTCCAGATTTTTTGGAGTTTAAAACAAGTGTCGTCCGTTTTTTTTTAAATTCTTCACGCCAGGTAAATTTTTAATGATAGACTTAGTTCAAAGGAGGATTTATGAAATTTAATATCCGCTTGCTCTATTTATATCTTTTTGCTTTCGTGGGTCTTTTTACTACGATTATCGGCAGCGTGCAGTTAGTTGACTTGGGATTGAAAGTTTATGTGTTTAAAGTCAGTAATCGAGTTTATTATCCTGAGCCAACATTGGAAGGAAAACCTCAGCTATCTGTAGAAGAAATGGATGAGAGGAATGAGGCAGAAGAGACTAACCAGCGAAAACGCCAGATGAGTAACTCTTTAGCCATGATTATAGTTGGAACACCAGTTTATCTGTATCACTGGAAAACAATTAAAAAAGAAAAGTCTTAATTAAACAGTTTTTTCTTTAACAGCTACTTCTGTTTCGGCTGCGACAGTTTTTTCTTCAACAACCGCTTCTACTTCTGTTTCAATAATTTCTTTAGCAGCTATTTCTGCTTCTGTTTCGGTTGGGACAACCTTTTCTTCAACAGCTGCTTTTTCTACAACTGGCTCTTCTTGAGTCTCAACTTCAACGATTGGTTCTTTAACCATTGCTTCTTCGATAACGGCAGCTGGTTTAATTTCGGCCGCTTCTTTTTTTGGGATTAATATTCCTAGAATTTTGTTGAGTTTGGCATCAATGGTCTCAAACTGTTGATCGTAATCTTTTTGAGGACGACTATTTCTAGCTGGGCGACTATCTCTAGATGATCTATTATCTCTGTTGGAAAAACTAGGTCTTCTGGAGTCTTGTCTAGAGTTACGATTTCCATTTCCTCTTTTTTCAAAACAGTTGCTACAGTAAACAGGTTTTCCAGAGCTAGGTATAAAAGGAACTTTGCAGTTGTCACCACAGTCCGCGCAAATGGCGTCATGCATTCGGCGCCGACCACTATCTCTTCTTCCTCTTCGGTCAAAATCTCTTCCGCCACGAGGTCTTCTAGATCTATTGTTATCGTTAAAATTTCTCATAATCAAATTTTCTTAAATTTATGTAATCACCATTATATCAGGCAAATGTTATATAGGTAAGGTTCGCAATAAATTTTTTAGAAAAAAAAGTTGCTATTCTAGTAGGCTTGAACTAGTATGTTGATATAGCGCGATATCACAGATTGATTCTAAAAATAATAATTAATTAAAGGGAGAAAATTGTGAAAAAAATAATTACAGCTTCGACTATTTCACTAGCAGTGCTTATGGCACCATCTTTTGTATTAGCTCAAGGCAACAAACCAAGCATGACCGGAACTCAGCGAGGAATTCAAGATCCTATTGCTGTTGTTGAAACAGGAGTAGTTTCTCCTCAAGGTGATCAATTGGGTCAGGGTGGACAGCAAGGAGGAGTTGAAACAGTCAATAAAGGTATCGATACAGCTATTAAAAGCTTAAATCGAGTTGCTGAGCGTAATAATAACCCAGAAGTTGGTGAGCAAGTTAGATCTATGGTTCAAAATCATGAGCAGGTGCAAGTCAGAACCAAGACAGCTCTTCACCAAATGGATCAAAGAAATCAGGCCTTAAAATTTATGATTGGTCCTGATTATAAAAATGCTGGTCAAGTGAGAAGTGATGTGGTTGGTTTAAGAAATGATATTAAAAAACTAGAACAAATTAAAGAAGATTCCTTACCTGCTGACGCCGAAGATGTTCAGGACTCTATTATTGAGCTACAAACTGAAGCAGATGGACTTGAAGCTCAACTCACAGAGCAGCTCTCAGGATTCAGTCTTTTTGGCTGGCTAGCTAAGCTACTTGCTAACTAAGAGTTATTTAGAATAACTGCCTCTTTTCCATGAAATAAATTTGGGACTTACTTTGTATTAAGAGTAAGTAACAAATAAGCAGAGGGAAAGGAGGTAAATATGAAAAAGACAGGATTAGTTTTAGGTGCTTTAGCACTATCTTTAGCAGGACTTTCTACTCTTTCTGGTCAAGTAGAAGCTTACAGGGGTGACCCTGGCGCTCAAGGTCCAGATTATTCCGCAGAGCGACATCAAGCTATGACTCAGGCATTTGATAGTAATGACTACAATGCTTGGAGAGAGCAGATGCAGGATAAAGGCAGAGTCACGCAAGTTGTCAACCAAGATAATTTTGCTCGTTTTGCAGAAGCTCATCAATTAGCTCAAGCAGGGAAATTAGATGAAGCCAAGCAAATTAGAGAAGAGCTCGGTTTAGGTTTGCGCAATGGTTCTGGCCCAGGTCAGAAAGGTAACGGTAGAGGTCGATATAGTAAATAATTGATCAGTTACACGCTTACTCCCTCACTTTTAAGTGGGGGTTTAAGCGTAGATATAAAAATATATAATTAGAAAATAATGCTTGATTTATCAAAACTTTCCGATGAGGAAGTTATTGAAATTACTAGAAACAAAGATAAAGAAGTTTATGCTGAAGTAGTGAAGCGCTATCAAAAAAAATTGATGAGATATGCGAAATACTTAGTAAATGATGACGATAGAGCTGCAGATGTGGTTCAAGATGCATTTATTAAGGCGTATGTTAAGCTCAACAGCTTTGATAGTAAGCGTCAATTTTCAAGCTGGATTTATCGGATTGTTCATAATGAAGCGATTAATTTAATTAATAAATATAAAAAAGAGAAACCTCTTTTTGAAGATGTCAATTTTGATAGTGGCATCAATATTGAGGAAGAATATACTAAAAAAGAAATTGAAAAAATGGTGAATGATTGTCTTGAAGAAATACCACTCTTATACAGAGAGCCTTTGAGTTTGTATTTTTTAGAAGATAAATCATATAGTGAAATTAGTGATATTTTACGAATTCCTACTGGAACTGTGGGAACTAGAATAAATAGAGCTAAATTAATAATGAAAAAAAAATGTCAAATAAAAAAAGTCAATTAAAACTAGCAGAAAAAATCATGTCCCAGGTTAAAACTGGGCAGATTAAGATGAAGCCTAAGTGGTATTTCGTGGTGGGTTCAATATCTCTTTTAAGTGGAATTATTACTCTTGGTATGGGAGCAATGTTTTTAGTTAATTTGACTGTTTTTACTTTAAGAGGGCGTGGACCAATGGTTTCTTGGAAATTACAGATGATGCTAAAGAATTTTCCTTGGTGGATACCAGTATTGGCAGTTGTTGGAGTTGTTTTGGGAATAAATCTTCTTAGAAAATATGACTTTTCTTATCAAAAGAATTTTAAGTTAATTGTAGTATCTTTTGTATTAGCTATTTTAGCGGCTGGTTTTATGATTGATAGGCTAGGGTTAAATGATCATTGGAGTAGAAGAGGTCAAATGAAACAAATTTACCAGAGACTAGAGCTTAAAGATGAATCTGTGAGACCTCATCGAAGATTGAACTAGAGTTATTTTCTTACTCCACCCCATACAGCTGAATGTAGTAATCGTTGAGCATTCTTTCAGCTGAGTAACCATTTTTACTAATATTGCTAGATTTAATCATTTGCTTCACCCATTGTTTCGGATAGTCTTTTTGACGATCAGTAAATAAAGGAATAATCTGTTTTTCGATAGTTTCGTAGAGTGATTCGGAAATGTGCTCGCTATCGAGGATCCAGCCAATCTCACCCCAATCCACTTCTCTGACCCAGCCATCATTAGTACTGCACTGGAGGACGCCATTGAGAGCTGCCTTCATCCCACTAGTGCCACAAGCTTCATAACCTTCAATTGGAGTATTAAGCCAAACATCGCTGCCTCGCACCAAATACTTAGCTACCTCAAGATTGTAATTAGGTACAAAAGTTAAGTGGTCTTTAAAGCGATCTCCTTTTGATAAATTAACCACCTGAGACATGAGCTCTTTACCTTCATCATTATTAGGATGTAGTTTGCCGCCAAACAGAAAGTGAATCGGGACGGGGCTATCTTTAATAATTTGCTCCAGCCAATCTAATTGCCAAAACAAAGCTAGGGGGCGCTTGTAAGAAACAAACCTCCGGGCCCAAGAGATAATTAAAGCATCCTGAGGAATAGTTTTCTCTGTATGTTCTTGAACGTATTTAATTAATTCTATCTTATCTTGCTGGTGAGCTAGCCAAAAATCTTTTCCAGATTGCTCCGTGAGTCCATTTTCAATAAGTGTTGCTTTATGAGGTGATATCCAGCGGGGAATATAAATACCATTGGTAATTGGAATTAAAGGATGATTTGTCCAAATCTCTTTCGCTTTCTCGGCATGATACTCACTAACAGCATTAGTCCGGCAAGCATTGCGTAATGCCATCATGTCCACCGAAAACAATGAAGTATCTTTAATCTTTCCCATCTTAATAATTTGATCAATCGGTATCTCAATTTCTTTGGCATATTCAAGTAAATAAGTAGAAACTAAATCAAATGAGAAAACGTCTTTGCCAGCAGCTACTAAAGTGTGATTGGTAAAAACAATTTTTTGGCTACATTTTTTAATGGCTAAATCAAGGCTCATGCCTTCAGTGTGATGTTTGAAATGATGGGCTACTTCCAGAGATAAAAAGGCACTGTGACCTTCATTCATATGGTAAACGTCTGGTTCTAGTCCCATGGCATGTAGTATTCGCACCCCACCAATTCCCAGCACCATTTCCTGAAGAAGACGATGTTCTCGATCACCAGTATAGAGTTGATTAGTAATATTTTGGTCTGCAGTTGAGTTTTCTGGAACGTTAGTATCAAGTAGAATAATGCTGGTTTGACCTATTTTTTTTATCCAGGCTTGAATCTTAACTTGTCTGTCTTGGATGGGAATAGTGATCTCAATCGGCTTGGAACTACTGTCGGTTATTTTAGTTAATCCATTTACTTCTGGGTCAATCAGAATATCTTCTTCAATCTGCCGACCATCTTTAGCTAATTTTTGTTTGTAAGTTAGGTCATAAGCCAAGCCTATTCCAGCTAGTCTGGCTTTACTGTCGTTTGCTTGATGAAGTATGTCGCCTGCCAGTATTCCCAGACCTCCGGAATAGATGCCGTAGTCATCATCTAAAGCAAATTCCATGCAGAAATAAGCTACCGAAAGAGATTTAGATAGATCGAGGTGTTGATTAGATTTACTGATTTTTGAGGCAGGATTAATCATATTTATGCGATATGTATTTCATCCTAGCAAATTTTAATTAGTCTTTGTGAAGAGGATCATAGGCTAAGTGTGGATTAATGCTGATAAATCTTTTTCTTTGTTTGATGATTCGCTGATATAAACTTTGATATTCACCAGCAGTTACTCTCCAAGAAAAGTCAGATTTCATGGCGTTTCTAACAAGTTTTTTCCATAATGATGGTTGTTGGTTGATGGTCATGGCTCTGACTAAAGTAGCAAACAATGACCACTGAGAAAATTGTTCGAAAATAAAACCATTTCCGGCTTTTGTTTGCGGATCAAAGTCAATGACACTGTCAGCTAAGCCACCAGTTTTTCTAACAATTGGGATTGCCCCATACCTCATTGCTTCCAGAGCTACAATTCCACCTGGCTCAAAAATACTAGGTATTAGAACTGCATCAGCTCCAGAAAATATTTTCCGAGGCAGTTTAAAATCAGGATAAAGATGAACGCTAACATTATTGGGGAATTTTTTTTGGAGTTTATTTAGCTGATTTTTATATTCGCCATTTCCACTGCCTAGAAAAATAAATTGAGCTGAAAATTCTTCCAAAAATCTTTTGACGACAGGGATTAAGATGTCTAGGCCTTTTTGTTTAGAAAGACGACCCACAAATCCAAGTAAAAAAGCATTTTCATCTTCAGGCAAATTAAAATCTTTTTGGAGCTCTGTTTTGTTAGAGGCTCTTTTTTCAATTGAATTAACTGAGTAGTTTTTTTCTAAAAACGGATCAGTGCTAGGATTAAACTCTTTATTGTCTAATCCATTTAAGATTCCTGAGAACTTTCCCTTCATTTTGGTAATAATTTTTTCGAGGCCTTCGCCATACTCGGCGGTCATTGCTTCTAGAGCATGAGATTTAGAAACTGTATTTACCCAATCTGCATAGAGCATGCCTCGTAATAGGGGGTTTTGGTTAAGAAGCTTCTTTTCATCAGTAGTATTTAATAGTCTAACGCCATTGTCTTGCTTTTGAGGAGATTTATATTTAAAGATTGTATTACCTTGGTATTTAAAGTTATGAACAGTGTATAGAGTTGGTGTCTTAGAGAATTTTTTTGAGTAGCGAGGGTTGCGGCGAATTTCATCAATCAGGTACCCAGTATGCCAGTCATGACAATGGATAATATCTGGCTTCCAACCATCTTTTTTTTGTTGTTCAAGTGATAACCACTCTAAACAACCTCTTGATAGGAGTAAAAAACGAAGATGATCATCTTTATAAGCAAAAACATTAGCTCGCAACTCGTAATACTCCCTGTTTTCTAAGAAGTAAGTTGATGGAGAATTTTTCTGAGAATGGCTAACTTTCACATTGCACAAAACTTTATTCTTATTAAGTTTACCGAATGGTATTTCTAAATCTGTTGCCACTTGCTTTGTTTCAAATGTTTTTTTAATTACCCCATACTTTGGCATAAAAACACGCACATCATGACCTTGTTTAATTAGTTCTTTAGATAAAAAGTAGATAACTTGTGAGAGTCCACCTATCCTCACAAAGGGAGCGGCTTCAGCGGTGACCATTAATATTTTCATATTACGGACCCTGACTTTTTCAAACAGAGTGCAGAAAAATTAGCTGGTATGCAAGATGATCTGCATTTTTTCATAGGTTTGTCGGTAGGTCTTCTATTGGCGTGATCATTTGATATCTCCAGTTTGGATCATCGATTTCTTTTTCAGTGCCAGGGATATTGATGCGTTCGGTAGTATACAGCCAATCTTGAAGAGTAATGAGTACTATTTTTGCTGGGGAATTAATTATTTTATCTTTGATTTGCTTAGCTAGAAGTTTCAAATTATCAGTCTTATTGATATTTAGTTTTTTAATTAAAGTATTGATTTCAGTTGCTGAAAGTTGTTGCAAGTAACCCATTAAGGTTTCTGTATCATGAGTAGTGGTATAGGCAAAATTATTGGGTTGATATTGATCAACCTCTAGATATTGATCTACGAATCTCTTTTTCTTTTCATTGTAAGCATATATGAAAATTTTAATGCCTGGTATTTGGTGAGACTGTAAACACTCCCTCAGGTCTTTAAGTTTATCCCCAGTATCTTCTGCATAAATGTTTAAGTTTTGTTGATGGGCAAAATTAATTATTTTTTCTAAGAATTTTTTTCCAGGACCTGGCAAATACTGATCAGCATTTCTTGTAGTTAAATCCATGGCAGCGTAAGTAAAGAGGCCTTTAGCATGATCGATTCTCACCCAATCAAAAAGCTGAGCTAGGTACTTGAGTCTAATTTCAAATAATTTTTCTATTTTTGGGATTAAATTTCTCTCTTGCCACTTATATAGAGGATGACCCCAGATTTGTCTTCCAAAATGGGATTTTGGACCTATTGGTACGCCACTTGTTCGTTGCATCTTTCCATCTTTGCTAATATCAAATAGATTTTGAAATTGCCACACCAGAGAACTATTTAGGCTTAAATAAAGAGGTAGATCTCCAATCAGCATCACCTCTTTGCTAGCAGCTTTTTTTTGAAGCTGCTTATAAGAAAGATGTAGTTGTGCTTGAGTTTTGATGTGGGCATTGATTTGGGAAGCTAGTTTTTTTTGCCATTTTTTAATGCTATTTTTATTTCTTTTTCTAATATCAGCTGGCCACTGATTCCAACTGTCGGTTCCAAATTGATCTCGTAGAGCGCAAAATAAAGCATAATCTTCCAGCCAATAATTATTATTTTTAATAAATTCAGCTAGTTGCTCAGGTGATGGTTGAGGTAAATCATTGCTTAAAAAGCGGGGGTTTAATCCAATGCCATAGCCTTTATAGGGTGAGGGGATATGTTTAATAGCAGATCCTTTTTCTAGTTGAGTTTGATGAAGTGGTAAAACCTGCCACGCATTTTGTTTAGATTTAGCTAACCAATCAATAAATTTTTCTCCAGCTGCAAAGGTGCCCGGTTGAGCATTTTTACTCACTAAAGACGTCATCGATAAGACTGTGCCAATTCTTTTCCCCCTGAGAGACATAAGCTTAATTATACCCTATTTAGAAAAAATATTTTCTTTTAAGACTCCATGCAGAGATATTGCTGTTTTTTGAATAACCATATGACCTTAACAAAGATAGTAAAGAAAAGAATAATCTTATCTCAAAAAATACTTTTAAGAAGAATAGGATGCTTGATTGGTTAGGGCAGTTTTTTTGGGAGATTAACCTTATGGAGGATTAATCCACAAAACTTAAAGCAATCCCAGTTTTATTAGCTCTACCGGTTCTACCGATACGATGGATATAATCATCCTTTGTTTGGGGAAGGTCGTAGTTAATGACGTGAGTTACATCATCAATATCTAAGCCTCTAGAAGCGATGTCAGTTGCTAGAAGTACTTGAATATTACTTTTCTTGAATTGTTTAAGAACTCGTTGGCGTTGACTCTGAGATTTATTACCGTGGATAGCAGCGACACTAAAACCTCTTTTATATAAAGTTCTATCTAGCTTGTCTAAGCCACGTTTGGTTCTACCAAAAACCAAAACTTTATTGAAGCCTTCTTGATTTAATAAATCATCTAGTAAGTCTACTTTTGATTGACCATTAATTTTAATGACGTCTTGATCAACGTTGGTAGAAGCTTTTTGAGTTTCTACTTCTATTTTAATAGGGTTAGTCGAGAAACTATTGACAACCTCATCTAGTTTACGAGGTAGTGTAGCGGAGAAAAATAGAGAATGTCGATCTTGTGGGAGGCGAGCAATCACATATTTCATATCATGGATAAAGCCCATATCAAACATTCGATCGACTTCGTCTAGAACAATGGTTGAGAAAGAATTGAAATCTAAAAATCTACGTTTTTCCAAGTCAATTAATCTACCTGGAGTACCAATGACAAATTCTGGATTTCTTCGCAAAGAATCAATTTGACGATTGATCGATGCCCCACCGATGCATAAGCTAGAATTTATTCTCATGCCTCTGGTAAAGAGTCTTAGTTCTGATTCTATTTGAACCGCCAATTCTCTAGTTGGTGCCATGATAAGTACTTTTTTAGATTTTCGCTGATAAATATTATCAATCAAAGGAACGAGGAAGGCAGCTGTTTTACCAGTGCCGGTGTTAGCTAAGCCAACCACATCTCTGCCCTCTAAAACATGAGGGATAATTTGATCCTGAATCGGAGTAGGGTCTTCATAACCTCTAGCAACAATGTTGTGTTTAAGTTGATCGCTAATAGCAAAATCAACAAATTTATTTTCTACCACACATGTTGGTTTAGGAGCGACATCTCTGACAGCTTTTTTAATTAACATTGAGGGATCAAAAGATCCATTTTTTCCTCTTCTTCCTCTACCTCTAGAAAATCTACCGGGGCGACGATTATTGCCACCACGATGATTGCTTCTAGAATTAGAAAAAGATCGTCTTGAACGATACATACAATACTTCTTTCTTTATAAATACGAGAGGCAAAAGACAAGAAGCAAAAAACTTGGAAAATTGAAAAAAACGAAGATTCAAAAATCTATCTGCGAGCTTAAACCCATTGGGTATTTTTATTTTAACAAAAGTGATTGTAACACACTGTTTATATGTATGCAAGTTATAGGCTTTTAGATCTAGTTATTTTTCTCTTTTTATTTAAAAAAATAGTCGTATAATTACACTTTATGCAACGACTTTTGATTCGTATTTTTTTATCATTAATTATTTTTATAGTTTTTTTTATAAATATTTCTCCAGATGTATTTGCTCAAGAAGTTGCTATTGAGGCTAAGGAAGGTGTGATCACTAAAATTATAGATAGTGGTAAGAAAAGTTTTTTAGATGAATTAGTTGAGTTTCAAGAGTTAGAGATTAGAGTTACTAAAGGAGAGAAAACGGATGAGTTAATTAAAGTTGAAAACTCAGCCGCAGGCTTAGAAGTAGTTGGTGCTAAGTATCAACAGTACCAAATAGGAGATAAAGTTAAAATTTTTACACAGCAAGATATGAATGGAGAAACGATTTATTCTCTTGATGGCATGGTTAAGCGTGGTGGCTTACTAATACTAGTGCTCCTATTTATAATAGTGGTGTTACTAGTGGGGAGAATTTGGGGTGTCCTATCTTTATTGGGGTTGTTAACTTCATTTGTGGTTATTTTTAAACTTATTATTCCATTAATTATCCAAGGTATTAACCCTATTTTAGCTGCAATTTTAGGTTCGGTAATTATTATTCCGACCACTTTTTATATTTCTCATGGGTTTAATAAAAAAACCCACGTTGGAATAGCAGCAACTTTTATTGGTTTGATTATCACTGGTTTGTTGGCTACTTATTTTGCAGACGCTACTTATTTGACTGGTTTTGCCTCTGAAGAAGCAGGATTTTTACAAGTAGAGAAACAGGGTGCGATCGATATCAGAGGTTTGCTTTTAGCAGGTATTATTATCGGAACTTTAGGAATTCTAGATGATGTGACTATCGGTCAGGCATCTGTAGTCAAGCAACTTAAAAAAGCAAAGCCTGAGATAAATTTTTTAGAGTTATTTAAAGATGGGATGAGGGTTGGACAAGATCACGTTTCTTCAATGGTTAATACTTTAGTATTAGTTTATTCAGGTTCATCTTTACCATTATTATTACTTTTTTTTGATAGTCAAAAAACTTTTTTAGATATTTTAGAGTATGAACTAATTGCCGAAGAGATTGTGCGGATGTTAGTTGGTAGTATTGGCTTGGTTTTAGCTGCGCCATTAGCTACAATAATGGCAGCTTATATTTTTAGTAAACAGGAAAAACAATGATTAAAAGATTAGTTAAATTAAGTTTATTATTTATTTTTATATTTGTAATTGCAGTTCAAGTAGCTCAAGCACAAGAGAACTCAAAAATTTATTTATTTTATGGTCAGGGTTGTCCTCACTGTTCTATTGTTGAAGAATATTTTGAAACTCAAGATTTGTATGCTAAATATCCAGTTGAAAAAAAAGAAATTTATTCTAATCGAGATAATGCCCTCTTATTTAGTTCTCTCTTAACAAAGTTGGGTGTACCAGAAAATAAGCGGGGTGTGCCTTTAGTGATAATTGGTGACCAAGTTATTTTAGGAGATAAATCTATAATTGATAATTTTGTTACTGAAGCAGATAAGTTTTTACTAACAGATGTTATTGATGATGCTGATCAGCAAGAGGAATTAGATCGAGATAGTTTTGATGCTCCTATTACTTTAGATCTGACTTTAACAGCAGTGATTGGTGCTAGTATTGTTGACGCTGTTAATCCTTGTGCTTTTGCAGTTTTAATAATTTTAATGAGTACTATTTTAGCGGCTGGAAATGGTAAGAAAGCTCTCAAATCTGGTTTGGCTTTTGCTAGCTCAATTTTTATTTCTTATTTTTTAATGGGTTTAGGTTTATATAAGGCTTTGGAGCTAGGTGGTTTGTCTAATGCATTTTTTAAAGTAGTTGGTTGGATGGCAATAGTTTTAGGATTGTTAAATCTTAAAGACTGGTTGTGGTATGGCAAGGGTGTATTGATGGAAGTACCAATGAGTTGGCGTCCAAATCTTAAAAAATTGATGCACTCAGTCACAAATCCAGTTGGAGCATTTGGAATTGGCTTTATTATTAGTTTGTTTTTATTACCTTGTACGAGTGGTCCTTATATCGTGATTTTAGGAATGTTGGCAAATGCAGTTTCACAAACTAAAGCAGTGATTTATTTAATAATATATAACTTAATTTTTGTGTTGCCGATGATTTTAATATCAGTGGCAGTTTACAAAGGATTTGATCCAGCTAAGGCAGAGGAAATTCGTCAAAAAAGATTAAAAACACTTCACTTAGTTGCTGGCATAATTATGCTAATCATGGGAGTCGTAATTATTGGTGGCTGGATTTGAATCTCAATGTAGGAATTGCTGTTAATTCATATGGTTTGTGTATAATGAATTTCTTAGTAATAAATAAAAAGGATTTTATTTATGAACTCCCCAGATTTGAGTCACCCCATGGATGAG
>Ga0307990_1002782_pt1 | contig 13737 bp, 15 predicted proteins | sample EllFjometagen129_FD_203168 | JGI IMG/M metagenome (GOLD analysis project Ga0307990, IMG submission 203168) | Marine microbial communities from Ellis Fjord, Antarctic Ocean - #129 | ecosystem: Environmental > Aquatic > Marine > Unclassified | place: Southern Ocean | collected 2014-10-08
GACCCGGATTGAGCAACTCCTCTGGAGTACCATCGGCACCCACTGTGGCTATCGTTGCCGCCTCATCAGGGGCGACGGGTGCGGCTGCACTCAACCCCTCTGGCAGATCGAAGAGGGGTATCAGAGCGTCACGGATGGAGTCCGTAGAGAACCCCAGGTCCTTGAGGACAGGCAGCAGTTCAAGGAACTCTTGCTTCTTAGCGGCCCGTGCCATGGGTGCAGCACCACTCTCTTGTGCGAAGAGTAGGAAGTCACCTGACAGATCCTCTGGCCTTACAACAAGAGCCTGGCCGTCTAACGTGATGATGTCCGCTGCACCTTCGCTCTTCTCTTTGAGGTAGATGGACAGCATGTCGAGCCAGACCTTTGAGATCTGCTCAATCGCTGCGTCCCTGATCCTGGCATAGTGACCTATCTCTGACGAGGTGTAGGCGGCTAGGGCTGTGACCTCTGTGGCTGTAGCCTTGGTGGCCTCACCCCGGACGAACGCGGCGGTGCCTGTTCCCTGGTCGATGTCTGCCTGAACCATAGACAGGTAGTTGTGAACCTCTGTAGGTACGGAAGTGTGAGGTACGGGTGCGATGAGTTTACGAACGTCATCAGTATCCTCGACACTGATGACGGTGCCGTCCCGGCCCATCTCTAGCGCATCAATAGCACTGCCATTGATCTTGGACTTGTTCGCGATCCACATACGTGCCGCCTTCCTGACCGCTCTGGCCTGGTAGGTCCGACCTTCATTCATCTCGACGAACTGGTCATATGCTCTGCGGATAGTGGAGTAGCCTTTCAAGGGCTCCTCTGGCATTGACCCGTAGTACAGGGGAACTACTGGACACGTAGACTTGCCCGCGTGGTTGCGGATAGGGTTGGGTCCACGGCTGATCAGTGAGTCACCCTTGTCATACTGTGGGCTGAAGTACAAGACCTCATCATCGTAGTAGACCTCAAGGATCTGAACGTAGCCAGACAGCAGCGGGTCATCACTACCTTCCTGAAAGTCCTCCTCATCTACTGCACTCTCCCAAGCCTCACGATCAAAGTAGGCTTCGAGTTGAGCAGGACACCAGCCAGAGGATGCCTTGGGGAACTTCTCCTGTGCCTGTGCAAGAGGGAGCCAGTAGGTGTGCCCCGTGTACCTGGACTCCTTCCATGAAGGAGCCTCTTGGTCTACGACTAGCTCCCAAGGAGCGAGGGCTATCAGAGCGACACGGTCCCATACCTCATCATCCATTGACCTTGGGTACAGTTTGAACCCTGCGTTGGGGAAGATGAAGCCGAGGCGAGAACCCTGTTCTAGGATCTCACGGGCATGTGTTGCCAGCCAGTAGTTCACAACGGACTGTGAGAGTTCCACGTTGCCCTTGTTCCTGATACCCTGCTTGCCCTTGACTGCTGGGTTGCGAGAGAAGACGGCACTGATGAGCCCTTCGATCATACGATGGGCAGCACTGGTCTCAATCTTCAGCCCATCACTCTGAGACTTGTTGTCCCAATAACGGTGGCAGTAGACAGCACGGTAGTTCGCCATCTCTTCACGACGCTTACTATCATTCCAGTAAGAAGCGTGAATCCGGTGGATATGCTGGACACCCTTGAGCGTAATCTTCTGAGCCATGTAATTGCACCTCTGTACTTAATAAGATATCAACGGGCAGGCTCAGATATGTTTCCAGTTCTTGCGTCGAACTATAAGGCTGATGTTAGTTTGGGCGGCCCCATATAGATCTCCCAAAACCTGTTGGGTATACCGGCCTGTTGAATATAGTGCCCTTATCTCTAAGACTTGAGTCTCTGTGAGTTTTGACCCTCCCCCCCGTTCACCCTCGTTGGATGTTCCGTGAAGTTTTCTGTCTGCTTGATTCTGCATCTGGGTACCCCAGCATAGGTTCTCTACCCTGTTGTCTGAGGGGATACCATTCAGATGTCTCGTCACGTACCCCTCAGGCTTTGGACCAACGAAGGCTTCGAGAACGAGTTGATGAGTCCTTCGAGTAGCCTCCTTACCTGCTTTTGAGAGACACACCCGAGGGTATCCTTCGCCATCAGGTCGCGGCTTAAAAGTCTTCCCAGTAAGCCACCTCGTAAATCCTCTTCCATGATCAACGGTTCGATCTAAGGATCTCACCTCTCCTCCATCACTCACTTGATAGAGTCCTTCGTATCCGATTACATCTCTCCACATGGTCACTCCTTGGGTTCATTGTAGTACCCACACTACGGGTGTGGAGATGAACCTGAGCCCATAACATGCTTTCTTGAAAGTTAGAGGCTAGAACGCCGAGCCATATCTGCCCTGTCTCCTCTGTTTATCGAGACTTGACATATATCTATCGAACTGGCTCTGTGTCTTGTCTAACCCAGAGGCATGATGCTGTATCTTTTTCCAGCACACAGATGATAATGCTAGGGCTACTGCGGCATCATCATGCCTGACCCCTCCCTTCTTCGGAGCCTCTGGGTTCTTCTTGCCCGGAGGTACAACCAGAGAGGCCAGTTCAGTGATGACCTCTTGAGGTAGCGCATCGCATCCAGAGTTCTTTAGGTGCTGACTCAAGGAGTCATAGGCATACATCTTACTCTTCTCTGTCGTGGTCCAGTGCTTACCCTGGTTGTCACGCCAGACCCTGATGTTCAACCTCATCAGTCTATCCAGCACGAGGTGGCCGTGGTTGTTAGACTCGACTAACACCATGGCATTGTTGTACTTCTCTGCTGTACGTGCGACCTGCTCTGCGAAGGCGGCTGGCTCATGGTCATTACGTGACCAGTAGAAGGCGAGGGCACCGAAGATGTCTAGGACAAAGTAGGCAGAGAAGTCCTGCCCTACACCACCAGAGGGGTCTGCACCTATCACATAGGGCATACCTGCTACAGGTGGCAGGGCATAGTAACCGTTCTCATCTACGTCGAGGACCTTCAGAGAATCAATCACGTCCTGCTGGAAGTAGGTGCCCTCACCAGAGGAGAAGGCATCCTCTACACTCAGGGGGTATTCCCTGCGGAACTGCGCTACCTTCCCCCCCAGGTCCAGGATCTTGGCACGTCTCCAGCAGAGTTGAGACAGAGTCAGGCCATACTTCTTGGCGAGTACCACCTCGTCAGGTGTGGGTGTGAACCCTAGGGGCGGCTCCCTCCTGTACCTCTTGTGTCTCTTCCACGAGAAGAACTTGAGGACATAGTCCCCTATCCCTCTGGCAGCATTGACCACCATGCCATGGTAAATATCGCCTGGCTGCTTGGCAGTGGTCTCGATGATGAGGTGTCCATTAACACCTATCAGAGCATCTGAACCTGCAAGTACCTCTGACTGGTCAGCATAGTACGCGAACTCTGTGAGTAACACAGCGGCTGCGACATCAGACCTGGCCCCGCCCTCGCCCCTTGCCGTGTATCCGTAGATGCTGGCATAGGAGTCCTTGCCTACGAGGTAGGAGATCTCTTGCGTGTTACTGATGGCGGCCTTCTTGTGCCGCCTCATCCACTTGGGAAGTGAGGCCAGCATCCTCTTTGCCACTCGAATCAACTTGCCTACAGACTTCTCCTTGAAACTCTGAATGATGAACTGGAGGGGTTCATCTGTGAAGTACAGACGCCAGCAGAACCAGCCAAGGAACACAGTGGTCGCGCCTATCTGCCTGCCCTTGGACACGATAATCTTATGGTCTTTGAGGAGAGACCCAAGCAGTTCCTCCTGTTCTTCTCGCAGGACAAGGGGCACCATCTTGTTGAGGTCCTTATCCAGGACAGATAACTGTTTTAGGAACAGCCGACAGTCTCCCTCCATCCTTTCAAGGGCACCCTCCATGCTCCTAGAGAGACGGAACGGTTTAGCCTCACGCCTTTGGTGGGTTGTCACGTAACTTCCTCACAGCGTCAGTGTGGAGTTTGTGTGCCCTCTGAGCAGAGAACCCCATCGCCTCGCCTATCTGTGCAAAGGTCAAGTCCTGTAGTACTCGAAGGGCCAGGACCTTAACTTCCCTGATGAGAAGGATGTCTTGAGCCAGTTCCCAGGTCAGGTCAGGACACCTCTGTCCTTGGGCCACTGACTCTGAATACTCCTTGGAGATGAGGATATCCTCTGGAGTAGGTGGCGTGTGGCCATAGAGCCATGTGGGATCCGGCGACCACTTCTGTGCTATCGCATCATGCCACAAGGTTCGAGCCGCCATCATTCACCCACCAGGAGGATGACGTTGTCCTCGGGGAAGTTATCCTCCCCACCTTTGGGCGCGTACTGACCGGACTCCTTCTGCCACATCTCATAGATGCGGAGCAGATCCTTTATCCCCATGGCCCGTTCCGTTGTGCCTTTTTGGATATCCCTCGTGCCGATGTAGAGGAGAGCCTCAAGCCAGCCTACAAAATCACCGGCTTCGAGAGCCTTGAGAGGTTGACCCTTCTTCGCTTTGTTCTTTGAACCTGCTGGCCTGCCAGCCTTGCCTTTCTTTTTAACTGCCATTGATGTCACCCTTTGATAGCATCATACCTGGCAGCGTGCCAAAGTGTCAACAATATATCAATGATAGATTCTAATCTATCACTGATAGATTAGGTTTTATCAGTCACCCCAGGAGAAGACTTGTCCAGAACATTCTTACTTAAAGGATGTAATCCAGCGCAGTCAGGGGTTCGGCTGACCATCTACCAGACTGTTAGACACGGAGCCTACCTGACCGTACTCTGATACAGACAGAGGGATGAGGTAGTGGGGGCGAGCCATCGTCCTCGTCCTGCTCTGGCTTAAGGACGTGGGCTCACGGTTGGAGCCTGACCCTGAGCAGGAGTATGAGGACAGGGGCTCCTGCTGTTTCATTATCATAGGTAGTCACTCCGATTACAGTTTGTGTTGACACCATAGTATGCGCGTGGTATTCTGTTGTCGAGTCACAAAGAAACTAACATGAGGACAGTATGAAGAAAGTAGACGGACGACGCCGTGAGCACAAACGTAAAACCTTAAACACCACCCTCCACTGGATGACGCGCAGGTATCTCGATCTCTTGTCTGCCCGCGAGGGTGAGGCGATAGGGAGGATCCTCGACAAGTGGGCTTGGGAGAAATACGAAGAAGATCAGGCCGCCAGATATGACGGACTTGGCAGCCCCCATAGATCCACAGAGGATCTGGATGCTGCACTTGACGGCCTGCTATCGGACTGACGCTGGTCGTGGTACAGTAACACCTCAACGATAATAAAAAGCCCCAACGATTTAGTAGATCGTTGGGGCTTGGAGTCCTCAAATGCAAGAACAGTATACACCCTCCAAGATCTTTAGTCAACAGGGCATTGCGGCTATGACTGCACTGTATGCCATGACGGGTACTACGGATCTTCACGGCTGCACCCCGGACCTTCTGATGGAGTCACTGGTCAATCCTTCTGATGACTACTATGTCTGGGAAGGCCCTGCCATGAAGGGCACGGGTCGTTACTTCATTAGTGGTGTCTTCTCCCTATCAGACACCCGCGTCTTGATAGACAACGTCAAGGCTAAGCTTGGTCTCACTGATGATAGAGCGGCGGCTGAACACATCAGCCTGTATTCTACAGGACTCACCGAAGAACGTGTAGTAGGGTCAGTCGCTGCTTTCTGTGAGATTGACCACATGCCCTTCGATGCACAGCAAGCGGCGTATGATGCGTTCTCACTGGCCACGGGGCTTAAGTGGTCGATGCAAGTTCATAGTGGTGGCAAGAGTATCCATGGCTGGTTCTTTTTCGACAGGATCCTTGACCCACAGGATCCGATCAGGGAACAGATCCAGCGTCTCCTCATCGTCGCGATCAGCGGGGACAGTGTCATCACAGAGGCACTGCGTAAGATGAGGACTCCCGGAACCCTCGCCCACCATGCTACGGGTAACAGGGCACAGGTTGTCCTGGCACTTGACGAGGAAGCACGGTACTCCCCGGAGCACCTTCTTAAAACCCTGAAGAAGTACGTCCGCTTTAGACTAGGGATAGTAGATGCAGAGCGGGCGTTTAGTGACCTGCACTTGGCGGAGTTGTTGTTCCAGCGGGCGAAGACAAAAGGGCACCTGTGGGTTGGCACAGAGGCTTCACTTGAGATTATGGATACCGCTGAGAAGATCAGGTCACAGCGGGGTCATGTTGACCCTGATCTTTTCTCGGAAGGTGTGCAGATGGTCTCGCAATCTGACGTGAAGCGAGGCCGGGGGTCTGGATCAACAGAACTAATTAGAGTTCCGCCAAGCACCCTCGACTTCATCATCGGACTAGGAGATAGCGAGCGTGTACTTTGTCCTGTGTGCAGGAGGGATCCTTATTCAGGAATAGCGCATCCTCTCACTCAAGCCATCTATTGTCATGGTTGTAAGGCACTTATCGTTGAACACATCACAGGAAGGAAAGAAATTTGCGCCAACCACCTCTTGTATATAAAAGAAAAAAAAACGGTTGGCGCAAATTCTAGTGATTTAGTTATCACTACTGCTGATTTAGTTGGCGGAAAATATGTTGATGCTGTCTCAATAAAGTCTACTGCTGCTATTAGGGGTGCTGGTGTTGTAGTGATCAAAGCAGGTCGAGGTCGAGGGAAGACATATCTAGGTGCTAGGGTAGCAGAATGGGTGCGGGCAGGTAATGGACGCATTGTGGGATCTGCTCCTACGATCACATTATCCCGTGCTCTGTCCGGTAGCCTCAAAATCTCAAACTATCGTGACCACAAAGAGTACCGCATCAATGAGTCAGTAGTAGCCTGCACGCCATCATTGACCCGCATCGGTACTTGGGTTCCCACGGAAGACGGATACCAAGACCGCCCTATAGACCTGCTTGTATTAGATGAGTGCGAGCAGCAGATTCGGTCTTTGAAGGGGTCACACTTAAGCGATGCTAAAGCGAAGTCCGCCTGGGACTCCCTTGTCAGGCTGGCGTCAAAGGCACGTAGCATCTACTTACTAGATGCCGATGCGGGTGCGCTGACAAGGTCTCTACTTAAAGAGGCAGGCCGTACTGACATCCTGTGGGTTGAGGCTCCCGGTGATGCACCTCGAACCTGGATCACTTATCCCCGACCCAGTGCTTTAGTTCACCAGATAGAACAGTGGGTATCCAAGGGCGAGCGGGTCGCTATCCACTGCCGGTCTAAGAAGTATGCTCAAGTTCTGGCGAAGAAGGTCGAGAAGGTAGCCACCGGCAAGGTAGTCCTGCTCACCCCGAAGACCGTGGGAGACTACGACCTCACGGATCTCTCTTGGATGAGAGATGTGCAGGTGCTTCTCTACTCACCCGTCCTTGGTACAGGGGTGTCCATAGACGCCTCCACAGGGGACTGGGACAGGCTTGCAATGTTCTCGGCAGAGCACACTGGCACAGCCGACGATGCTCTTCAAGGGGCAGGCAGGGTGCGCGACATGGACACAGTTCACGTCTATGGTAAAAGCGCACCACGCCCTGAGCCCTGGGAAACGAACACAGGGACTATCTTGAAGATGTGGATGGCGGCTAGTGCGAAGACTCGCACACTGCTCGGCGTGACTAAACCCGTCCTCGATGACGTGATCGATGATGAGTTCCTGAAGAGGCTCGACATTGTCCGGCATGTCCCCGACAACATGCACGAGGATGAGCGCACCGAGCGTTACGTGGGTGTGCTGGCGTTGTCTCATGCCTTTGACCGATCAAACGGACAGGGCTGGCAATACCCCGCCCTGCTTGAGATCGTCTCCGACCGTGGTGACAAGGTCATTGAAGCCAAGGTAGCGGAGAAGTGCACTAAAAAAGAGAAGGACATTAACAAGAAGATGTCGGCCTTGAGAAAGAAAATTAAGCAGGCTGAAGCCATTGCAATAGTAGATGCCCCACCCCTTACTGAAGATGCCGCGAAGGTTCTCCGCAAGAAAAGTGCACAGGGAGTTGAGGCGGACAGCCTGCGACTCCTGGGCATCACCCGGTTCTATGGTGAAGAGTATGCCAAGGCAGACCGCGACGATCAGATTAAGATAGTGCTTGCAGACAATGAAGGTCGTAGGCGTTCAAGCCTCCGTCGTATAGTTGAAGGCTCCATCATAGTCGCGGGAGGTGATGACCTTCGGTCTCTAAAGGCAGTAGACCGAAGGGAAGTTACCGAGACAGATGCACTACACCGTCAGCGTCACCATGTACTTCATGCTCGCCTAGTTAAAAAGGTACTCGACAAGGCAGGTCTTGGTTGGGTGATAGACGCCGGTGCCCTCACAAAGATGACTGATGAGACGGTGCCTGTGTCCACAGCCAAGGCAACAGAAGCCGCGTCGATGGCAGCAGCGGCTCGCACAACCCTGCTGGCCTTTGGCATACCAGTCCAACGTGACCTACTGACGAAGCCCATAGCCTGGGTAAGATCCCTGTTGCGGCATCTGGGCCTGGCGGCGGGCTACATGTCTTCAACACGGGCAAACAAGTCAGCCCCCCGAGAGTACAGCGTTGTCGTGAAAAACATCGTAGACGCCCACAGGCTGGCCGGTCACTACCGTTTACGTCTGCTCGCGGGCGTCATTGAAGAAGATGGGGCTAACTCCCCAACCTTGGATGCTGTGATAAGTGACGCCGTGCTAGCCGCTGCAGATGCCCTGCTCGACGAGTAGAGTACCTGTAATATGATACCTGTTTGAGTTCGTGTAAAGAAAAATGTATAAAGGTGTGGACAGGCGTGTAGTCGCGAGGTAGAGTGTTTGTAGAGGTTGGAACGAACCAGCCTCTCACACCCCCGAGTGACACAATGACAGATACAATCAAGACCCTCAAGTCCATGTTCGAGATCGACGAAGACGGCTATCAAGCGGAAGTGATAGACGTGTTCGAGGCCTGCTTCAGAAGCGGGCGGGACACGGGTATCTCCGTCGTCTCCATCAAACGCAACGTCATCATCAACGAAGATAGCGAAGATGAAGACGTGACCTTCAGCGTCAACAGGACAAGTGACATGGGTGGTGACGCCGATGAGATGGTCATGTACTTCGGCACGCACAACACGATCAGGGGTGCTGTACTCGCTGCCAAAGAAGCACTGAACACACCCACCCACCGCGCCTTCAGCGGCCTCACCTCCCTCGTCTAAGGAAAGACCATGAAAAAGAAAGCAATCGAAGACCGTCAAGTCAAAGCCAACTTCTCCTTGAGCCCCGCGTCTCTCGCCCTCCTCAAGCAGGCGAAGGTGGATCAGGGTCGCTCTATGAGCACCATTCTCCAGCGCCTCATCATTGACCACCTCAGCCCCAAAGCCATGAGCCAGAGCCAGCCGCCAGCCCGCACACCAGCCGTGCTGCCTCAAAGAGACATGCTGCCTCACGTCCGCAAAGGGGTTGACCGTCTCATTGAGATCAGTGAGTTCCGAAGAGTCAATGGCGACATCATCAGCAGAGTAGCCAGGACGTGCCGCTGTATGCCGAATGAGTTGGGCATGGCTTGGGACGAGTACCAGAGGGCAACACGATGAATAAGACAACGACAGCACGCCTCACGTACCTGGCTTCTATCGCCGAGGATGGCGTCACACCCGACCTACTTGTCGAGCGGCTGGTTGAGCAACTCTGGTTCAGAGTACTGCGTGAAGACCTCACTGACTACGAGTCCAAAGATGCAAAGGAGACGAGCAAGACTGCCCCTGTGAGTGCTCCTGAGCCCAACCGGGTGGTAGCACCCCGCCCGGCCCCTGTGTCCTACATCAGCGTAGGAGACCTTTCTCGCGAACTGGTAGATGAAATCTGGGAAATGTGCCTGTCAGAGGGAGTCACGCAGAAAGAAGTGGCATCTGCATACTCGATCAGCGAGTCGTCTATGTCGTTGTTGATTAAGCGCGAGAGATCTCTAAGAGACAAAGCCTCAAACTCTAGGTCTTTGTCAGAGGGCAAGATAAAACAGATCCGGGCGGCACGTCGAGAAGGCAAGACTATGCGGGCTATTGCAGAAGAGTTCGGGGTTGACCGCAAGACCGTAGGCCGTCACACCTCTGATATCACCCTAAACTAACCCCCGTTAATTGGGGCTCGCTTTTAATCCTATAGGTTCTATTAGCAGCCTTCAAGGTAGAGAACCGAGGAGAGGATAACAAACAACAGTCCCCTCTGAAGTCCGCCCACTGTCCTATCCCGATGAGGAGCCGGGCACAGTGGGCGTTGGAAGAATGAGCAGATTGAGATGGTGACCCTGACTGGTAGCCGATTGGCTGCTTCCAAGGCAGAGAATCAAACAGTCCGTCAAGGTGACGGACTGTTCAAGCACGCGAACTCAGTGTCCATCCTCACTGAGTAATATTACCCGTTCACTCAAAGGACTCCTTCAGAGAGATCCATTGTCACACCAGCATCACAGATGCACTCATCGTCCTGATAGTCTTAGCCCGCTGCTCACTCAGAGCATCAGCAGCGGCTACTACTTCATCATCCCAATCCATCTCCGCCAGTTCGCGGAGGAGCCCATCAATCACCTCGTCTGTGGGGTCGTCTTCGATGGACTTGACTAATGCTTGCAGGGTGAGGTTCATTGGATTATTCCTGAGAGATCGATGCTGAGTAGGTGGCCGAGTAGGTACAGCACCACTATACCAGCAGACGATACAGCGTGTGAGCCTAGGACGATCTTGAGTGTGCTCTGTCTTGCTTTGACTTTCGCCTTCTCGATGCGGATACGGTCTTTAGCGATAGCCGTGTGGTCTTCGCCGACTGCCACAGATGCACGGACAGCAGCAGTGAGAGCCTGCATCTCAGCCGCTAGTGTTGCATCCCGTGCTGCTGATGCGACAAGCACATCAGTTAATGTCTGCTTTGTCACAGTCATTTGATGATTGCGCTCATGGTGTCGATCTCAACCCTGAGATCATCCAGCCCGTAGTTGGTACAGATCGCTTGGACCTGTAACAGGTAGCGTGTCAAGAAAGCATCACGCTCATCAGACATTGATGGAGCAGGGAGACCCTCAGCGAGCAGGTCTGTCATGATAGATAGGTACGTCATCAGATGGGCCTGACCCAGACAGAGATCTCATCTATCTCAGCAGCCGGTGGCGTCACCCCTGACGAGGATGCCCCTATGATCAGCCTGACGGTTGCATCAGTATGGTACACGACTGCACCTGCCGGGATTTGTGCCCGACACATCCAGACATCGTTGAACACCGTACCGCTGTCCGGGACATCCCATGTTGCATCCCATTTGCTTTTTGATGCTCCACTTTGGTAGCGCATTTCCAACGTTTGATTTGCTGCGTCGTCTGCTGGCGGTGTGCCCGAAAACCCAAAGTTGGTAAATAGTTTTAGATTACGCCTCCCCGCGCCTGTTGCGTACCCGCAGATAACCGCGTGGGTAGCCTCATCTGCGCTGACACCAGTGGTATTGACACTAGACTCCAACCCAAGCAATACCATCTGGATGTCATTGGTGCCCATAGGAGTCAGTTTTATCTGAATGACTGTATCAGTATCCATCGTCCAACCGGGATAGATATCCGTCATCAGCGCAGTCAGGATAGTACCGGTGCGCTCAGTGTGATCTATACCAGTAGATGCAGCCGCCTCTATCACCAGTTTACCGCCTAGGATCTCAGGAGTCCCAGCGTTCTCGTTCTCTGCAGCGAACGAGACACCCCCTATGTCGAGTGTACCGGCTGCTGTGCTTTGATCGGGGGCAGTGGCTATCTCTGAGGCGAATACCTTTACATAGCCTCTATGCCCACCAGTAGTCGAAGGAAAAGCATTCCCTTGCGGGGTCTTATATGTGATAGGGAAGGTGGTGCTCATTACACACCTCTCTCGACACGGAGGTCTAGGCGGTAGGACAGGAGTGAGTCAACAGCGGCTGGTGCCGCACCCTTAATATACAACTTACCTGCATGGTCTGCTATCAGTGGTAGTGGACGTAGGACATCGACTTGCCTGCCCGCCCCCGTCGTGACAGAGGTGCTGAGTAGATACCGATCCTGAAAGTCACCTTGGGTAAATCCTGTAGCCTCACCTAAGGAGGGCTGTGTAGTGTTCCCTGCTGTGCCACCGTCCAGGGCAACCATGATGCTGATGAGTGAGTATCTACCATCAGGCGCTAGGCCGGCTACCTCGATCTCGGTGCCGTCATAGTTGGGGACGCCGTCCCCTATGGTGAGGTGGATCTCTTTGCCGAGTTCATCTATGATCAGGTTCGTGGTGCTCGTTTGTAGTGCTGCTGTAGAGACGGTGAGGTCTTTTGCCACCAGGCCAAGGGCTGTGATGACGGCGTCCTGCTTACCTTCTTTGGCTACCGTAGCATCTTTAGCAACCAGGCCAAGGGCTGTAGTTTGTGACAACTGCTCTGCTATGGTCGCTTGGAGGTCCTGCTTGGCTGCTGTAGAGACGGTAGCGTCTTTTGCCACCAGACCCACAGCCGTCAGGATTGCATCCTGCTTGGCCTCTGTGCTCTGACCAGCAGCAGCCGACGCCGCTTCACCTGCTTGAGCGGGTGCGTTCAGGGCCAGGATGATAGCATCCTGCTTGGCAGAACTGGAGACTGTAGCGTCTTTAGCCACCAGCCCAAGGGCTGTGATGGTGTCATCCTGCTTACCTTCTTTGGCCACAGTCAGCTCTTGAGCCACTAGTAACAGTGATGCCTCTGTGGCGGTTCCAGCCGGTAGAGGTAGAGGTGCTCCAAGCGCGGCTGCAATCGCGGTCAGGTCTACGTGGTTTACAGAATTGCCCATTGTGATGTACTCCTCATAAAAGATCTTCTACTCTTTAGGTAGAGATCAACATTACTTTAGGTCTCGAAGTTCATATTCAATCGCTCGAAGTTGCTCAAGCCGTGACTTCTGTAGTGTCGGTAGTGATGCCGGTGTGTCCACGGCGAACCCGTGAAGGATAGGATTAGAGGCATCGAGATGCTTAAGGTCGAACCCTGGAGGTTTAGTACCGTTCACCATGAAGTATCCCTGAACGTAGTCCCTCAAAGTTCTGGCAACGGAGATGCGCACTAGCCCATATTGTGTGCCGACCCAACGGTTCCAGCCATCCTTGTCAGCGAACCTGAACTGAAGTCCATTGAAGGTGGGGGCCGTGGCCGAGCCCTGCCCGTCGGGCACTGCCTCAATGTGGTAGAACTTGCGCATCGCTGCCCAGGTCCCAGGTTTCCGTTCATCCATCGCGATCATCCCTGCGGCCCAACGAGGAGGCACCTTGCCGTGCTGCATCCCTCTAGGCCTGTTCTCTTTGATGGCTTGAACAAGGTCAGCCTCTGGTGAGAAGAAGAAGTCAAGGGCACCTTCCTTCGCCATGTCAGCCGTAGACCTGGGGTCTCCCGGTCTCATGGTGGTGAGCCAGTCGGCTATGCCCATCATGAAAGCCATAGAGTCAGTTACAGGGTTGGACGGCCCCAGATGAGCAGCGTCCTCACCTAGCATGTTCCAGAGCCTACCTTTCTGGTAGTCCCTCTCTGCATCCCATGAGCCCATGGCTTCATGCAGGCCCCTCTGCCCCTGGACAATCCTCCTCACACTTGAGGGGTTCCGTGCAAAAGCGGTCACTGTGTCAAATGTCATCATACGCTGGAACGTGTAAAAAAGCATTGCCTTTGAAAAAAACGCCCTCTCTGGAGCCGTCAGGGCCCCATAGTCCAGAAGTGCCTTTTTAGCGAGGGTCGCCGACTCTGCCTCTGTCCTCCCCTGCTTGAGGGCTGTGACGAACACACCTTCCCTCATGATATCATCTGCTTCCGACGCCATGATTGACAGCGCGTTGTTCCCTCTTGGGTCCAACCAGCGGAGCATC
>Ga0307990_1002783_pt1 | contig 13731 bp, 11 predicted proteins | sample EllFjometagen129_FD_203168 | JGI IMG/M metagenome (GOLD analysis project Ga0307990, IMG submission 203168) | Marine microbial communities from Ellis Fjord, Antarctic Ocean - #129 | ecosystem: Environmental > Aquatic > Marine > Unclassified | place: Southern Ocean | collected 2014-10-08
CAGGTTCGGAATGAGGGCGAACAATCCCAGCTTCACCGAACGCAAAAGGATGATCATCATCACGCTGATGACGACGAAGGCCGCAGCGAAGCTTTTGACCTGGCTCGATATCAAATAACGTTCCATGTCGAACATGAGCTTGATAAAACCCGTGACAGTGACCTGGATATCTTCGTCGTTGTATTCCCGCTCAACCGTGTCGAAAAACTCTTTCACGTTCGCCATCAGTTTTTCCGCTTCCAAAAGCTGAACACGCGTGGAAATGCGTCCGACGGAAAAATCCTCCTGCACGTAGGCGTCGAAATCCTCATCGCCTTCCATGAGCAGGTAGTACTGGGCCGCCGTTGGCCGCGTCGCCGGAACCAGGTATTGGGCCGGATCGCCATCGAACATAATCCGGTTCATGTCCTTGAGAACGTCCACAATGGACAAGGACTGCGTGGCGCCCTCAAAGGTCTCGGCGTAACGTTCCAAGTCGTCGATGCGTTGCAGGATTTCCGGCTCCTTTAAGCCGCCTGCCCGTGTAAAGATCAAGGACTCCATACTGACGCTGCCGCCCAGGGCGTCGTCCACGATGATCATTTCCTTGCTGACCGGATCGTCTTTTTTGAAGTACGTCATCGGGTTGCTGCCAACCTTGATAATCATCAACCCGTAAATTGCGGGAATGATGAGCGCTGCGGAGATGATTATAACGATAAGGCTGCCACGCCGGCTCGGTCGGCAAAGAAGGTTCAGGGTTTTTGACATCAGCCCGTGCTTTTGCTTCTCGACGAATCTTTTTGACGGGAGTTTAGCGTAGCGCAACACTGCGGGGACGAAGGTAAAGCTTAAAATAAAAGCAAAGGAAACCGATAGGGCGGCGAGCCAGCCAAATTCACGCACGGGCTTGAGATCACTGATCGACAGCGACAACAGCCCCATCGCCGTTGTCATGCTGGTGAAAAAGCATGGCGTAAGCAAACGTTCAAGGCTGATTTCCATCGCCGATTCCGCATCGGAGTTTTCTCGCGCTTCCTGATAATAGTCGGCGAGGATATGCACGACGTTGGCCACGCCGACCGCCAGCGTCAGCGCCAGTAACGCGATAGACACAACGTTCATCATGAGGCCCATAGCGCCCATGATGGCGAAGGTCCACACAGAGGCGATAAAGACGACCCCCATACAGATCATTACCGCCGACAAACGCCGAAACACGATGAAGATGATGATCAGCACGCACAGGAACGTGGCCGGCACGTAGATCATCGCGTCTCGTTTGCTGTACCTGTAAAAAGCGTCGTCGAAAATCGGCGTTCCCGCCATATGGATTTTTATACCGGGTGTTTCCTCCTGCGCAGCAATGGCGTGCAGCGCTTCGCTCATGGCGACCTTGCCGAGAAAATCCTGCCCATCCTGGCTAAGTTCCACAATCACGGCGGCGGCTTTGCCGTCTTTGGCGAACAGATTGCCCGCAAGTATGGGTGATGCCATGGCCTTTGCGCGGATGAGCTGGGCTTCGGCCTGTGTCGTAGGAATTTTCCGAAAAAGCGGGCCGAAATCTATCATCCCTTCCGAACCGACAGGAACGGAGGTATTCGAGATAGAACGCACCCGGTGCGCGTGGGGAACCTTTTGCGCGGCCCTTGTGACGCGGTCGATTACCGCCAGGGTCTTTGGCGTGAAAACATCGTCGGCAAAAATGCCCACGACAGCCATTTCGTCAGCGCCAAAGCGCTCCAAAAAATCGCGATAGACAATGAGATTCGGGTCGTCTTCAAGAAACCAGATGTCGATGGAACTGTCGAACCCCACCCGCAGGGCAAAGACGAACGCCACGGCTGTTAGCGTCGCAACAGCGATCAGAATCAGCACGCGCAATCGAAGAATGTTGAGGATAATCGGGCGTAATTCCATAGCGCCGAGGATCATAATGGGCGCGCACGGAAAAAGTCAATTATCACTCGTAGCGCAGGGCATCAATGGGATCAAGCTTCGCGGCTTTTCGCGCAGGATACACGCCGAAAAAGACGCCGACAAAAAAGGAAAAAGTCAACGCGAGAACGATGGAATATGTGGTGATGATGATGGGCACCTTGTCGGTATAATGCATCGTGAGTTTGAGGCCGCCAACGCCAAACGCGACGCCCAGGAGGCCTCCCAAAAGCGACAGCGATCCGGCTTCGATCAGAAACTGCCGTGAAATATCCTTTCGTCGCGCGCCGAGGGCCTTGCGGATACCGATCTCCCGCGTACGCTCCCGCACGGACACCAGCATAATGTTCATGATCCCGATGCCTCCCACCAGAAGCGAGATGCCGGCAATGCCGATGGCGGCGGCGAAGATCGACCCAGTGAGATTTGTCCAGGCCTTCGTAATGGAATCGCGGGTTTCGATTTCGAAATCGTCTTCTTCGTTGGCTTTGAGTTTGTGCCGCACACGCATCAGCGCTCGAACTTCGTCGATAGCCCGCCCGATGGGGGCATCGGCCCGGGCCTTGATGTTGATCTCAATCCTGCGGCGCAGGTTGAAATGTTTCGCCATAACCGTCATGGGAATGACCACCATGTTATCCTGGCTTTCTCCGAAAACCGTACCGCGTTTTTCGAGAACGCCGATCACTCGAAGGCGCATATTGTCAACTCGGATGTAACGACCGAGGGGCGAACCGTAATGAAACAGTCGATCCACAACGTCCTGACCAAGGATGGCGACGTTTCTGGGCTTTGTGTCTTCCAGCGGAATAAAACAACGGCCTTCGCTAAAGTCCACGCCGTGGATGGACGGATAAACGCTTGTCGTGCCCACAAGCCCGACGTTGGGATCAGTTTTTTCGCCGCCCCCACTGATGGTTTTGCCGCCGAAACTCACCGTCGGCGACACGAGATCGACCGAGGGGCAACCCCGCTGAATCGCATCGACATCCTCCAGCGTCAGATCTTTTCGTTTATGGTATTTTCGCCAATCCATGCTGATGCTGAGCTCGGGGTATTTTTGGAGCATGAACGAAGAGGCGCCAATGCGGTTGAGTTCCTTGCCCACAATGCCGTCGATGCCCTCGACGATGCTCATCATGCCGATCACCGTGGCAACGCCGATGATGATGCCCAGGCAGGTCAGAATCGAACGCAGTTTGTTGCTGCGGATCGAATCCAGCGACATCATTATGCTCTCAAAAAGGGAGCGCATCCGGCGGGCGAAAAGCATATTCCAACTCATGGTCAATGGCCGGGACTATTCGATTTGTTGTATGGCACGGTCCACGCGCGCAGGCAAGGGTGCGGTATAGGGAATAAGGGGTTAAATTTTCGTCGTTATAGCCGAGAGCGCTTCGGGCGCAAGCTGATAAAAAATGCGGCCATTCCCACCATGAGCATGAAAAGCGTCAGCGCCGCGTTTCTTTCGCCGCTGGAAACGCTGCAAAATAATCCGTCATCGTCATCATCGTCGCTGCTGGTGGTGTTATCGGCGTCGCTTTGCGTATCGTCGTCAGTGCTCATGTCGTCATCGCCGCCGTCGCTGTCATCGTCGCCATCGTCATCAGTGGTCACATTGTCGTCGTCGCTGTCGTCGTCGCCATCGTCATCAGTGGTCACATTGTCGTCGTCGCTGTCATCATCATCATCATCACCGCATAGACAATTGTCGAAATCCGCGCATTGATTTCCAAAGGAACAATCGATTTTGTTTTGGTCCAGATTTTCCTCACAGTACTCGACGCAATCATCATAATCTTCCGGAACACATGATGTTCCGCACACATTCGTCGCCAGATCGCATAGGGCAGAACAGTCGGCCTCCGGGACGGGATTGGCGAATGCAAGCGCGGGGAGGATTGAAAGTGAAATAGAAATGGCCACAATGATTTGAGGAATTTTATAACGAGCTATCATAGGAGCTTACCTCCGACAGGCTTTTGCGTCCGAGTAATCTCGGACACGCACCCTTGCTTTGCTTAAGCCCCTGACCAGAAAATACAACACGTCAACGACCCGATAATAACAGATTGGCACGATTGCAACAATATTTTTTTATTGGACATGGGGCCTGGGATTCAGGCAATCCCACACCGGGATAAAAACTCGAGCCCTATTGAAATTTCACGGTTCAAAGCTTCCGCTGGTTCAAATAAGATTTCCCGGCAGACCCCAGACACTGAACCTTTAGGCCAAGCTATTAATTCAGCCCAAGCAGATAATCAATGGCGCTCACGGCCCACGGAGAATACCATCCACTAATCTTCATCCTCAGAATATGGTCCTGGTCGAGAATGAAGTTTGAGGGTACGTAATTGGCCGGGTAGAAAGGTCCGGCCACCGCGGCGCCGGCGTCGTTGAGGACGATGCCCGTCAATTGCTCCGCTCTGTCGCCATCCCCGACATTCCCGTAATGATACAGGGTCCAATTGACCAAAGCCTCATCGGTCGGAGCGCTTCCCCACGCATCTTCTTGCATGAGGGAGAAAATTTCCAGGCCTGCGTCGCCGTAGGTTTCTTTAAGGGTATCCAATTCGGGCGCTTCATCGTCGCATGGCGGGCACCACCCGGCGAAACTGTCGACGACAATCACTTTGCCCAGGCTGTCGGACAGCGTGTAGTCGCTATATCCCACGTCTTTTTTAAATCCGCGCAGCGTGAAGTCCGTAAAAGGTTGGCCAATGCTGAAATTGGTGCCGCCCACATCATAGCCCTTGGTGATTTTGTTGCTTTCTCTACCCTCCTGGTCCTCAATCCAAATTTGGAGTGTATGATGTCCGGGCGCCGCAAAGTCACCACTCAATTCGAGACCGATATCGCGGTCATCCCAGGAACCCGAGCGAGCGATTCCGGAACTCAAAGCGCGAACGATGGGGTCGGCGCCATCCAGGCTGACGAATTGATTGCCACCTCCCAGGTCGTCATCCCGGTCAGTCCAGCCAACCCAATAGGCAGCCAGTTCCCACACGGGATCAAAATTACTTCCGTTCCACTCCATCCAAAGTTCCAGTTCGGGATCGGCGGCGGATAGCTCGAAAGACGAATCGTTTGATTTCAACTCGGGAGCAACATCATCATCATCATCGTCATCATCGTCATCAACGTCATCATCAGCGTCATCATCGGCGTCATCATCAACGTCATCATCGACGTCGTCATCGACGTCATCATCGTCTCCCACGTCGAGATTAAGACACGCCGCCAGTTGGTCGCAGTTCGACGATGCCTGAGCGCAATCGACGGCCATGGACGGGAGCGATGCGAAGTAGCTATCGCACTGATCGAGGCTTCCTATATTCAAGCCTGAGCCGAATCCGCAGGCGGCGATGTTCTCACAGAAGAATCCTCCTGAAGCGCCGCTATCGTTATCGTCGTCGTCATCTCCGGAAGTGCACCCGTTCGAGAAAAAAGTCGACATCAGAATCGCCAGCAGTACAATTGTTATTCCAAGTCCGGAACGCGACATGGTTTTCTCCTTCGTGAAGCGGAACTTACAGGCAGCCAAACATATGCGTTTGAAAACGCAAGCGGAGATTTTCTCTGCATTTCCCCGCCCCTGTCAAGCCTGGAAACATAAAAAGGGCGAAAAGGGCGACGATACAAACCAAAACAGCGAATTATTCAAGAATTATTTTGAACCTTGGGAAAATCTATGACATAGTGAGGCGTTGGCTTGCTCCAACCCTTTATCAGATTGGTTGATCATTGATACAATTATTAAATGGTCTGCTTTTGGCATTGCGGCGGGGCTAAGATAATAAATTTGATTCTTTTAGGGGTAGTATTATGCAGCAGTTTTCAGGCGAAGGATTTTTTGAACAAAACGTGAAAAAAATAGCCGTATATTGGGATTTTGAAAATATTCACAATGGAATTCAACCTCCGGGATACACGGGACCGGGGCGGCCTTTGCGCTCCTATGAAGAGATGGTGAACGTCAAGCTCGTCATGGAGTACCTCAACTCTCTTGGCAACGTTGTTATCAATCGGGCTTATGGAAACTGGACCTTATACAAGCACTATCGTTTCATTCTTTTGGAACACTCAGTCGATCTCATTCAGCTTTTCCACCGCGGCCAGCACGCAAAAAACGGCGCGGACATCAGAATAGCCATTGATGCCATTGAGGACATCTTCCATTATCCCGATGTTGACGTGCAGGTAGTCGTCGGAGGGGATTCGGATTTCACCAACCTCGCCCAGCAGATACGCAAGCACGGCAACTTCGTGATCGGCATTGGAGCTCGGGATTCCTCGAACATCTATTGGATCAAATCCTGCAACGTGTTCAGATACTACCAGAGCCTTCTTCCAAGCGCCGAGGGCGACGAGAATGAGAATGGCGAAGAGGGAGTGAGACCCGCCATGGTTCGCAACAAGGTGAATATCGACGACGCCAAGGACATGCTTTTGAGCGCGGTCAAACGCCTGTCCAGGAGCAACGAAGAAGGCCACGTATCGCTCTATAATATCCGCCCCGTGATAATACGCATGGATCCTTCCTTCGATGAAGGTGATTACGGGCACGACAATTTCACCAAGTTTGTCGAAGCCTGCGGCGATGTCGTGCAGATTGAAAGAAGCGAAGAAGGGATTTTTGTCAAACCCGCGGAAACGAAGTCGGATGTGACTTATATCAACGCGGATCCTTTACCAACCGAGGACCTGGAGTCGATCTATCGCAATACCCTGCGCCAGATTCATTACCGGATGATCCCGCCGGCGGATCGGGTCAAAGCCCTGGATACGCTCTACGATATCCTTCAGGACAGCGGCCCTATCGAAGACCAGAGCGCGGTCAAGGAAATGTTGATAGACAAATGCACTGAAGGCGGAAGCTCCATGACCGACGAGGACGCGCAGAATATCTGGGACATGGGCTATAAGGCCAACGTCTATTACTTCCAGGAATACCCCTTTCGCAAAATCGTCCTCAACGAGCGCGTTCAATCGAAAGCCGCTCTTTTCCGCCGCGCCGACTTGTCGATCGTCAAGAGAATTTTAGGGAAATGCCCCGTGCAGCCTCTCAAGCCGGAACCCATCGCGAACCTCCTGTACGGCGCCGAAAGCGATAAAACGGAGTATGTTGCAGAACTCATCGGCGAAGCCCTGACAATGGCTTAAAGCCGCTGCGCAATGCCGCAAAATCGTGTGGGCGTGTATTCGTATGATGTCGAGAAGAAACAATGCACTTTGATTGGATACATAAAACTCCCTTGGCCCGAGCGGATATGCAGCGTTGGATTTTTTTTGCGGCCCTATTATTTCTTTTTGCCGGCGCATCGGCTTCATTCGCCGCCGCGGACCGGCATCCCGTCAGAGTCATGACGACGGACGCCGCCGAGCGCACCGCCGTGACCAACCTGGGCCTGGCCATTGAAACGGTCGATCTGCGCGATGGATCAATCATCGTGCGCGTGGACGATAAAACAGCCCGCCGGATTCAAACCCTGGGTTTTGAGATTCTCCCTTTCGCGCAGGCGGTTTTCCCCTCGTATATGAGCGATTATCACAACGAGCTGGAACTATTGACGCAGTTGCTAAGCCTGGTCGAAACCTATCCGAATATCATCGAGGCCTTTTCCATTGGAACGACCTATGAAGGCCGGGAAATGCTGACCTATCGAATCAGTGACAATCCGCAAGAATTTGAAGCGGATGAACCGGCCTTTCTCATCGCCTCCATGTACCACGCGCGCGAGCATGTGACCGTGGAAGTGGCGCTGGATTTCATCACGCATATGCTCGAAGGCTACGGACAAGACGATTACATCACGTGGCTCATCGACAATCGGGAAATATACGTCATTCCCCGCATGAATGCCGACGGACATACCTGGGATATCGATAACAACATGGCTTGGTGGCGAAAGAACCGTGCCCCGAACCAGAACATTTATTGCCCCGGCGTGGATCTCAATCGAAATTTCGAGGTCGGCTTCGGCGGCGAAGGCGCATCTTCCGACCAGTGCAGCGAGGTTTATCACGGTCCGAGCGCTTTTTCCGAAATCGAAACGCAGAGTCTGCGGGATTTCATCAGCGAGCACCCAAACCTGACAATGGTGACCAATCTCCACACCTATGGTGGGATGATACTTTATCCCTGGGGGCACACGTACGACGCCATTCCCACGCAAGACCTTCTGATCCATTCTCGCATCGCGGGCGAGATGGCGCGCACGACAGGTTACGTTCCCATGCAGACCTCGGACCTCTACATCTGCAGCGGCGCGGCTGTTGACTGGGAATACAGCATAGCGGGCTTGGCGGCTTTCACCTTCGAAATGACGGGATCGCCGGGCAGTGGAACATTCTATCCGGCTGATTCAATTCTTCCTGGCCTTTTTAACAAAATGCGCCCGACCTTGAAAACCGCCGCCGGGATCAGCGGAGATCCAACGATGATCCTCAGCACCGAGCTGTGGCGACTGTCGGCGATGGCCAACCAGGGAACGGTCACGGTGTCGTGGTCGCCCATCGTGGAAGGAGACGGCGGCGGATGGAATGTGCTCAGGGCGACATCTTCCGATGGCGACTTCGAGAAAATCAACGATGGCCTCATCAACTTCGGGCAAAGCGACTATGAGTATATTGATGCTTTCCAAAACCGGGAAAGCTTCTGGTATATGGTGGAATACCAGGGCGCGACGACGACGAAAACATTCGGCCCCATAAATGTCGAAGTGGAATTTCCTGACGCCGATGTTGATGATGATGTGAACGATGATCTCGATGATGACATTGATGATGATGTGAATGACGACGCAAACGATGATATCGATGATGATAGCTTTGACGACGATTGGATGAACGACGACGCAAGCGATGATGACCTCGCCAACTCGGACGACGATGACGACGAGACTTCCAATTCCTGCGGGTGCTGATTCGAAATCAGAATATGTGAGCGATGACAAGCACCGCCAACCGGGATGAATCGGCGACCGGATGCAACTGGTGATGCGTGACATGGCGCTAGACCTGCCAGACGATTTTAAGGTTGCCGATCACCTTGACAGGCATCGCGCCGGTCTATATTTTTCCATCCCCCGGTTCGCGGCTTGCTTGCCGCTTGCAGCTTTTGCTTGTCGCGTTCGGGACTAGTGGGAAATGAGATGATGCGGGTGTAGCTCAGTTGGTAGAGCACGAGCTTCCCATGCTCGGGGTCGCGGGTTCGAACCCCGTCGCCCGCTAAAGCGAAAAGGCCGGTAACTAGCTGAAGTTGCTGGCTTTTTCTTTTACTGGGCATTCGAAACCTCACTAAAATCAATGACTATGCCCATATTGTGCCCACTTTTTGGCTCTTTAGGAGCCTCAAGAAGGCTATCAATCGCATCCTGGTTTGCATTCGGCGTCAGATGGGAATAAATGTCTGTCATTCGAATGTCGCTGTGCCCGAGTAACTCCTGAACGACCTTCATCGGCTGACCAATCAGGATCAGCTGGCTTGCAAAGCTGTGCCTAATGTCATGAAACCTGATTTTCTTAAGTCCAACAGCCTCTTGAATTCGCCTAAATGGTTTCCGTATTGAATTACCTGTTAGGGATTCACCAGATAGATTCTTGAATACAGGCTCATCAGATTCGCCTTGCATCGATGAAAGTAGGTCTTTAAGGGAAGAATGGAGCGGTATTCGCCTGGTCCTTCCGCTTTTCGGTGTACCCCTTTGACCCTGCCAAACTGACGCATTGACTTCAATCAGGTCATTTCCAAAATCAACGGCATTCCAATTCAGGGCGCAAAGCTCACCTAGCCGCATCCCGGTCAGGAAAGCAGTCAGGAAAAAGGAATACCAGAAAGGTTCTCTATCCTGGCAACCAATGAGGAAGCGGTCACGCTCTCCCACAGTGTAGAAGTCAAAGGCGGGTTGTGGAGCTTTAAGAAGCTTTATCCCGTTCATAGGATTCACCTCCAAATAGCCCCAATCGCAAGCCGTGTTAAAGAGTTTTCGTAGAACTGCAAGGTGATTATTGATCGTCTTTGCGGTGAGCCCTTTTGTCTTCTGATTGGCAATGAAAGAAGTAACCTGCTCCGAGTCAATTTCTCGAAGATCATGGTCCTTGAAGTGAGGAACAAGATGAATGCGAAGAATGGATTCCTTGGAGTTTAGTTCTGAAGGTTTATTATTCGCTTGGCAGTAGTTATCGAACCAATGTTTGGCGAATCCACTGAAAGCGGCGCTTTTGTCATGCCGCTGTTGTTTTGAGGTTCCTTCGATAATCCTGCCACCCTTTCGCTCAACCTCTTTTTTTAGCCTCCTCTCTAGGTTTTGCGCCTCCTTCAGGGTTGTTCCCATCCCAGCTGTACGGCGCAATCGTTTTAGATTTCCCACTGCTGTGTGGTAGTAAATGTCGATCATATAGGCTCGACTGTCCTTTCGGCGTCGTACCGCCATCTGAGTCCTCCTTGATAGCGAGTACGGCGCTTCCCCTGTGCCCATCAATAACATCTGAAAGGAAGAAGCGCCATTGCTTTCCATATTTCTTGCCCGGAATGATGCCCGCCTTTGCCAACTCATAAACCGTCTTGATTGGAAGCCTGAGTAGTTGAGCCACTTCTTGTGCGGTGAGAGACTCGATATTGTTTGTGCCAGCCATCATCCATCAATTCCGTCGTTAGGTGCTATTCCGCGTTTTTGACCGCCTCCGCCCACGTTGCACCGGTACCGATCTTCATTTTCAGCGAGATATTTAGAAGGGGAGAACGTGTCAGCACTTCTCTAATTCCCGAGATCGCCTCACCGACGCAATTCTCCCGGACTTCGATCAAAAAAGCGTCATGGATGGGAAGGATGATCCGTCCCCACTTCTCTCGGGCAAGAAGATCTGCCAAGGCCACAAGGCGCTCTTTAAATACATCAGCCGCATGTCCTTGAATGACGTGGTTGCGCGCCACGCGTCGCACTTTGTCTTTCCGCTCTTTCTCGTCAAAGAAACGGCGCCTACCTAGAGGACTGGAAATCATCCAAGTTTCTACAGCCTTATCTGCTTGAGCCTTCAGGAAAGTTTCAGCCTGGGGGAAGAGGTGCTTGATCTCGCCGATCAACTCACCCGCATCCTGTATTTCCCACTCCAGCACCTCAGCGAGGCCGTATGGCGTCATCCCATAACCGATGGCCAGCGCCCCCAACTTAATCTCGCTCCGCTCCAGCCCCTCTTCTTCATCTACTCGGAGTTGCTCTGCGACGCTCAGATAGAAATCAGTTTCGCCCGTGAGCATGTCGATCATCTTCTTGTCGTCAGAGAGACTAGCTAGGGACATCATGTCCATCGCGGAGAAGTCGCAGTAGACGAAGCAAGTTCCCTGCCTTGAAATAATTAGATGACGAAGGTCCCGCGGAATGTTCATCAACTCAAAAGCGCTAATACTGATACGACCGGTTGCCGTGCCGAACTGCTTAATATGACCGAACAGGGCACCTCTGCTGCTAAACTGAATCAGCCGTTTCACCATTGATTTACGCCTTACGGCGTGACGGAAATCGGCAAGAGCGACGGTGAGTGGATGCCCCCGCCGCTTCAGCGTTCGTCTTTTCAAGTCACGAACTTCGATACCAAGACGACCGAGCAGTTTTTTACACTGAAGATCGGAGCCCACATTGATTGAAGGGCATCCGAAGCGCTGGCGCTGATCGCGGAAAGCTATTTCAGCCAATGAGCTTCGGTGCCTGGCCTTTCTGTTGGCATCCATCAGAGCCGCAGTGTCAACCAATAACCCGGCCTGTTCGATGCCAGACAGGACCGGATGAACCGCCTGCTCCAGCAAAACCAAACCATCCAGATCCTTGTGGTCGCTAAAGTCGAGCATACCCTGGGGAACCAACGCATCGCCTCCGAGGCAAGTGTCGGAGGTTTGCCCCCCGACACTTAAACATCTTCGAATTTCCTCTATCGAACGGGGAGACATCAGCACTCCTCTCCAGAATTCCCTGGCACCCAAAGAGGGGTCGGAGGAAGCGGGGCGCTAGGCGATGGCGTCATTGAAGGCACCTGCAAGGCCATCGAAGCCACAGCCGGCGGGGCAGCAACCGGCGCCTGTGGAAACCTGGGAGAATGCGCCACCGGCCTTTCCGGAACTTCAATTACCGGATCGCACTGGGCGACTTTGAATCGGGAACCGTTCCGAAAAACTGTGACAATGCACTCGCGGCCAAGCAAACTTTCGAGATCAACCTCAAACCCAGGAATGATCTCCGAGCCCAAGAGGGCTTCAACTGCATTTTGCAAGATCTCATCTTCGCCATCAGTCAAGCAAAATAACGGCACTCGGGAATTCACGCCGCCATCAACCCGGACAAACCACATTGTCAGGTATTTATTTCCGTCTTTCTCACGCTCGACAATCTCGGCAAGCCTCGCGTGATAGGCTCCACCGTCTTGGTAGCCCTCCACTCTGCGACGGAATTTAATTTTTCCCGTCGCCTGCCTGCTCGTTTTCTCTGTCCTGGACATCTTGTCCTCCTTGGATTAGGCAAGGCCGAACAGAACGCAGCAAAGACAATCGAATTCTGAAGGACTTCGTGATCATGCCGACCTCGCGTGGGACCGACCAATATTTCCTCTCCCCTTTACTCTCGAAGAAACCTCCGATAATCGTAGAGGAAACCGAGCCGACGGAGGTCGGATCCGCCGGCCCGGCTGAGTCAGCCGCTAAGGCCAAACTCAACTCGACGGTACTTGACCTGGGGGAGGAAAATAAATCACCACATGGGTACACGGTCGGAAATAACTTTCGGGGTCCCACGAACTGCTATAATTTGCATATTGAAGCAGTACGATAAAAGTGAATCCACGCTGAAAAAACTCCACCGCAGAGGACTGCTGCCAAAGCCTAAAAGAACCCCCTCACCAGGCGGAGGATCCACGACCTTTTACCCCAACGGCACGGATGCGGCGCTGAAGGAATTCCTATCGCTCCAAAGGAAAGACCCGGCCAACGTAACCTGGGCATCCTCCTTCCCGGCGATCCTTCATCTACGCACCGTCGAGGGCGTCGCAATCTCTCCCCCCGAGCCATCTTACGATCTTGAGGAATACCAAACCGACCGAATGGTCACAGACATCATGTACGCCACGGATCTGGCAGAGCTCCGTCTACTCATTTGGGGATCCACCTGCGAGGCTGACCACGACCCGGAGAGGATTATCGGTGCGAGACGATTGGACCAAATTGACCCGAGGACTAAGCACCTGATAGCGCGTGCACCAGTAGCAAGACCGCCGGGAAAAGGCGGAGTCTCCCTCGCAACCCTCCTCAACAAGCCACAGGACACCCAATCAGAACACGACGAAGCAATCGGACATACAGTCACAATCACACTTGGCCGCTATCGGCTTACATTGAATGAGCTGGCCAACCTGGCAGCCCCGCCGCTATTCGCATGGGGACTGGACCGCAAACAATTCCTAGGGTGCTTTCCGGACGACGAAGCCCTGAAGGAGTTCCAAGACCTTATCCGCGCCGGGCTAAGCAGCCTCATTGCCTATAGGGGGGAAGAGACGGATTTAGGACCAGAAGAAAGAACACTGCGCGATGCATGGGCAGACTGCGACTATTCATGTCTGGGAGAAAAACACCGCGCCCTCCAGCAAATCAGATTCATCCCACTGATCGTGAAGAGAGACGCAAAAGTATTCGCCCTGGGCGGAACGTGTCAACGATAATGAGACACCGTTTTTCATAGTTTAGAGTACACTGTTCTGGTTCTCCGTTTTCGGCGGATTGATCCATACGGCTTCCGGCAATTTCATAGGTTTCGGAATTTTGTTCAC
>Ga0307990_1002785_pt1 | contig 13727 bp, 11 predicted proteins | sample EllFjometagen129_FD_203168 | JGI IMG/M metagenome (GOLD analysis project Ga0307990, IMG submission 203168) | Marine microbial communities from Ellis Fjord, Antarctic Ocean - #129 | ecosystem: Environmental > Aquatic > Marine > Unclassified | place: Southern Ocean | collected 2014-10-08
ATGGTTGAAATGGTTGAAATGGTTGAAATGGTTGAAATGGTTGAAATGGTTGAAATGGTTGAAATGGTTGAAATGGTTGAAATGGTTGAAATGGTTGAAATGGTTGAAATGGTTGAAAGGTTAAAGGGTTAAAGGGGTTAAAAAGGTTGAAACAATTAGATCTGACATTTAACCTCTTCAACCACTTGAACTATTTTAACCTAACTTCACTCGCCTACTTCATCCCTCATAATTCATAATTCATCCCTGGTTCGTCCACTCTTTCAGGGTTGCTACGGGGTTTGCTTGTTTTACGAGGGCTTCGCCTATCAGGAAACGGCGGATATCGTTATTCAGATTAAATTCAATATCGGCCTTGCTGTGCACACCGCTGGCTGCCACTACGGATGTGCTCTCTGGAAGCAGCTTTGCTACTCTGACGGCATGCTTGATATTAGTTTTGAAGTGAGCCAGATCGCGGTTGTTAATGCCGATCATTGTGGCCTTAAGTGTTGCGGCCCGTTTGGCATCCTCCTCATCGAAAATCTCGGTCAGTATGTCAAGCCCGAGATCGCGGGCGAGGGAGTATAGGCTGTGGAGCGTTACATCGTCGAGGATGCGTACAATCAGAAGAATGGCGTCTGCACCGATTGCTGCACTTTCATAAACCTGATAGGGATCAATAATAAAGTCTTTGCGCAATACCGGAAGTTCAACCGCTGCTCTTGTTCTCTTTAGATCTTCCTGTGTTCCTTTGAAAAAGTTTGGTTCAGTCAGCACTGAGAGGGCAGCAGCACCGCCCTCCTGATAGGCCACCGCAACCAAGGCAGGATTTAAGTCGGGGTTGATATCTCCCTTTGAGGGGGAGGCTCGCTTTATCTCAGAGATGATGCGTACACCATCCTGATTCAAAGAATTTTCAAACCCTCTGAATCCGGTACGTGCAGCAGCCATTCGTTCAATTTCAGATTGAGATATGCGGGCTTTGCATTGCGCAATTTCAATCCTCTTTGATTCAAGTATTTTATCTAAAAATGACATCGTTAGTTCGTTAGTTAGTTCGTTAGGTCTTCATTTTTCATTTTTCATTCGAAGTTCGAAGTTCGATGTTGGACGTTCGTTCGTTATGGGGCGACAAGAATGTCGCCCGTACTTAGCTTTTGGAATAATCGATGAGCTGGTTGAGTTTTTCCAGTGCGGCGCCGCTGTCGATCGATTCAATCGATTTTTTTATTCCATCTTCCATGGTCTCAACGATTCCGCCGGCCTGGAGTGATGCCGCTGAGTTAATCAGGATAATATCGCGTTTGGGGCCTTTAAGCTCTCCACTCAGGATCTGTTTTGTGATTTGAGCATTCAGCTCAGGTGCGCCGCCTTCCAGGTCCTCCGGGGTGCAGAGATCCTCAAAGTAGTTAAGTGGATCGATATCATAGGTCTTTATTGATCCGTTATTCATCTCTGTGCAGCGGGTGGTGGTGGTCATGGTGATTTCGTCCATGCCGTCATGACCATGCACCACCAGGACGCGTTTAGCTCCAAGCTCCTTGGCTACGCCGGCAAAGGTTTCGGTTAACTCCGGCGCAAAAACACCGATCAATTGACGTGTTGCGCCGGCAGGATTTGAGAGGGGACCAAGCATATTGAAAATTGTGCGTACTCCCATCTGTTTGCGGATGGGACCGCAGTGACGCATGGCGCTGTGGAATGATGGAGCAAAGAGAAAGCATATTCCGATTTCATTGATAGCTTCCTCCATAATCTCAGGTTCAACCTGCAGGTTGAAGCCAAGTTTTTCGAGGCAGTCGGCTGCGCCACTTATGCCTGAGCTGGCACGGTTACCGTGCTTGGCAACAATGGCCCCGGCACCGGCTGCAACAAAAGAGACGGTTGTAGAGATATTAAAGGTTTTTCCACCGTCGCCTCCGGTACCGACTGTGTCAAGGGTGTCGTTGGCAAGCGACTGAATACGGGTGGCGGCTTTACGCATGGCCCGAGCTCCACCGGTTATCTCGCTGATGGTTTCGCCCTTGGTGGCCAGCGTTGCGAGGAAGGCACCAATCTGACCTTCCGTCATTTCACCCTTGAGCATGGTTGTAATGGCATCATAACTTTCGGTATCGGTCAGATCCTGACGGGCAACGAGTTTTTTCAGTAATTCGGAATACTCCATAACGTTTCCTCATTCTTTTTTATAGCTAAGAATTCTTTGCGGTGAGTTTTAAAAAATTTCTAAGGATGCGTTTGCCGGTTGGGGTCATAATTGACTCCGGGTGAAATTGGATTCCGTAGATCGGCATATCCTTGTGGCGGATACCCATGATCTCGCCGTCTTCAGTCTCAGCGGTAATAATCAGCTCATCAGGAAGAGATTCCCGCTCAATCGCCAGAGAGTGGTAGCGCATCGCTTTCATGGGGCGTGATGCGAGGTTCTTAAAAACATACTCTCCGTCGCAGATAACCTCTGATGTTTTGCCGTGCATCAGTTTCTTGGCATGGATAATTTTTGCGCCAAAACACACGCCGATGGATTGATGTCCAAGGCAGACTCCCAGAATAGGAACTTTGCCGGCAAACTGCCTGATCGTTTCAATAGATATCCCGGCATCTTCAGGACGTCCCGGTCCCGGGGATATGACAATAGCCTCAGGCTCTTTTTTTAGCAGCTCTTCTACGGTTATGGCATCATTGCGATGTACTTCAACTTCACTGTGCATCTCGCGCAGGTATTGCACAAGGTTGTATGTGAATGAATCATAGTTGTCTATCATTAAAATCATTTTTTATCTCCTTATTCGATGTTCGAAGTTGGATGTTGGAAGTTGGAAGTCACCTACATCCCACATCTCACATTTCCCTTTCCATAAATTCTATTCCTGCTCCTGCAGCTCTTTGAGCATTTCGATGGAACGGGCGATCCCGCCAGCTTTATTGATGGTTTCCTGACATTCAAAATCGGGGTCAGAGTCGGCTACAATACCGGCGCCGGCACGGATTGTCAGACGACCGTGACGTGCTACGGCTGTACGTATGCAGATTGCAAAGTCCATGTTTCCATCAAAAGATATATATCCGACCGCACCGCCGTAGGGGCCGCGTGGCTCATCTTCCAGATCAGCTATAATCTCCATGGCCCGAATCTTGGGAGCACCGCTGAGGGTACCGGCCGGGAATGAATATTTAAACAGATCAAATGCATCATACTTGTCTTCAACGTCGGATGTGATATTGGAGACCAGATGCATTACGTGAGAGTAGCGTTCAACGATCATCAGATCGGTTACCTGCACGCTGCCAGGAATGGATACTCGTCCCAGCTCATTACGTCCTAGGTCAACCAGCATTAAATGTTCTGCACGTTCTTTTTCATCCTGCAGCAGCTCATCGGCCAGCTTGCGGTCTTCCTGTTCGGTTTTACCTCTGTGGCGCGTGCCTGCAATAGGACGAAGGCAGGCCGAGCGCTTGTTGAGTCGGATCATTGTCTCGGGCGATGATCCAATCAGTGTGCAGCCACCGGATTTGATGAAATATAGATAGGGTGAGGGATTAATATATCGTTGAGAACGGTAGAGGCTGACCAGGTCATCCGGTGCAGGACCAACAAAGGTCTGTGAGAGCACGCACTGAATGACATCGCCCTCATAGATGTTCTTCTTAACTTTCCGAACCATATCTTTATAGTGTTCCGGGTCCATTGATGGTTGGGGCATAGTCAATGGTGTCTTGTTTTTGACCTCATTGTTGGGACTTACTGTCTGGATGGAGTTGTAAACCTCTTCCACTCGGGCTGTTGCATTGTCGTAACGCTTGTCAGCTTCGTTGTCATCCGCAAATGAGAGTGCAATAATATCAAGTGTATGGGCGATATTGTCAAAAACCAGCAGGGTGTCCGGAATAATGAATTCTGCCAGCGGCGCATCCGGAGGAAGGGTGTTGGGAACTCTTGGTTCTATGAAATGAATGCTTTCATAGGAAAAATATCCAACCAGACCGCCGCAGAACGGGGGCAGTCCCGGAAGCTGAGCTAGATTGTAGGGTTCAATAATGGAGCGCAGGACCCCAAATGGATCATTCTTGTGAGGGATACGCTTCTCTTCAATGCCTTGTCTTATAACAACATCCCGGCTGAATACCGTGATAGTTGCGTGTGCCGATATTCCAAGGAAGCTGTAACGGCCCCAGTTTTCACCGCCTTCAGCACTTTCCAGCAAAAACAGGCTGGGAGAGGTCTCAGCAAAGCGTGATAATATGGAAACAGGGGTCTCTTTGTCAGCTAGAATTTTCATTCCGACCGGTATTACCGAGCCCTCTTTTATTAATTCATTGAACTCTTCGCGAGTTGGGTATTTTTTTAAAAGCATCCTGTTATCTCCCGGTTCAAAAAAAGAAAATCTCTCTTCCGGTGTTTCTTTATATAGAAACACTTGGGTTTAGTCAATAGCAAAGTGAAAAAAAAGTGGATCAAGTGCTATCCGACCATGCAAAAGCTGGCCCGTGCGCATGAGAAAAGTGTCTTGAATTCATGGGAGGGGCTTGGCTATTATTCTCGTGTTAGAAATATTCACAAAGCCGCAAACTATATTCGGCATTTAAGAATGCCAAGTCTTCTTTATGAAAATCGAGGACAAACCTATTGTGAGTCAAATCGCTGTAAAAAAATTTAATAAAAATGTTCAGTTGATTTGCTTTCTCTGTTTTGATATCCTCAATCTTGTCTTCTATAGAAGCGGGCGTAATTCAATGGTAGAATAGGAGCTTCCCAAGCTTCACACGAGGGTTCGATTCCCTTCGCCCGCTCCAACTTTGTGTCTATTTGCCCTGGTTTTCACGGATCCGTTTGGATGTGCGTACCGCGCAGAACTCTTTGCCGCACATGGAGCAGTGATCATCGTTGTGTTCACTCTGATCTTCGGATCTTGTTTTGAGCCATCGGGCTTTGGCTCTTTCCGGATCCATGGCGCATTCAAATTGCTTTTCCCAGTCAAAATCAGCGCGGGCCTTTGACATCTGATCATCAATATCGCGCGCACCCGGCAGGCCACGGGCAATGTCACCGGCGTGTGCTGCAATGCGGTAGGCCATGACTCCCTGATAAACTTCCTCATCATCCGGTAGTCCCAGATGCTCGGCCGGTGTTACATAGCAGAGTAGCGATGCGCCGTAAGTTGCGGCAGCGGTGGCTCCAATGCATGATGTAATGTGATCATATAATGGTGCAATATCGGTAACTATAGGTCCCAGCACATAGAAGGGGGCTCCATCACAGACTTCCTGCTCTCGTTCCATGTTCATCTGAATCTGATTGAAGGGAATGTGTCCCGGACCTTCCACCATCACCTGGACACCGCGCTCACGACAGCGGTTGACCAACTCTCCGAGGACATCCAGTTCTCTGAATTGGGCTTCATCACTGGCATCGGCGAGGCATCCCGGACGGAGTCCATCGCCCAGTGAGACGGTTACATCATGTTTGGCCAGAATATCAAGTACTGCATCCCAATTGGTGTAGAGTGGGTTTTCGCTGTCGTTCTGTTTCATCCACTCTGCCATGATGGCACCGCCGCGGCTGACAATTCCCATCGTACGTGTCATGGCCAGATCAATGTGTGCACGCAGCAGTCCTGCATGCAGGGTCATAAAGTCGACTCCCTGTTCAGCCTGTTCTGTAATAATCTGCATAAGCAGATCCGGTTTTAAGACAGGGATGTCACCTTCTGTGCGTGAAATTGTCTCGTAGACCGGCACAGTGCCTAAAGGAGCGGGAGATGCTTCCAGCATACCCTGTCGAATAGAAAAGAGGTCGGGGCCTACGCTCAGGTCCATTACAAAGTCGGCTCCCGCTTTGAGGGCCACCTTCAGCTTTTCCAGTTCATCACCCTTGCCCGAGCGGGTGGTGGATCGTCCCAGGTTGGCATTGATTTTGGTTTTGAATATGTTTCCTATTCCAACCGCTTTGACATTTTTATGGGACGGGTTCAGCGGGATTATCAGGTGCCCGCGGGCGATGCCGTCACGCACCTGTTCGAGGCTTACATTTTCATCCAGGGCAACTGCTTTCATTGCCTCGGTTATAATTCCATTTTTGGCTGCTTCGAGTTGTGTCATAGTATTTCTTTCATAATTGAAATTTCGTCTATAGGTATGGTTTGTGGTGTGCCGAGAACTGCAGCGCACTCACTGATATTGATACCGGTCCGGATTGATTCATAAACATAGGCTTTACCCTCCGCAACTGCATCGGCGAGCTCTTTTCCTTTTGCCAGAGATGCGGTAATGGCTGCGCTGAGGGAGCATCCTGTGCCATGGGTGGAAAGGGGTGCTTCAACCACTGGCGATTCGAACCAGAGCATGTTTTCTCCATCGAATAGCAGATCTCTGGCAGTGGCATTTGTATTGTGTCCACCCTTAATAAGGGCGGCACAACCAAATTTATCGTAAAGTCCCTTAGCGGCATCAGCAATTTTAAGGTCGGTGTCCAGAACTTTTGCCAGCAGGGTTTCGGCTTCCGGAAGATTGGGGGTTATGAGCGTTGCCAGTGGCAGAAGGTGTTCTTTCATCTGTTCTATGGCATCATCTTCAAGCAGTTTGGCGCCGCTGGTTGCAATCATAACCGGGTCAATTACCTTGAGAATCCGGTTATGGCAGGCAAGATTATCGGCTACGGCTTCAATGATATCTGCGTTGCAGAGCATCCCTGTTTTGAGTGCCCGGATATCATAAACCTCAATAACGGCATCAATCTGTTCAGTGACAAAATCGCCATCTGCAGTGAGAATGCCGCTTACTGAAAATGGGTTCTGGGCGGTTAGTGCAGTGATAGCGGTGCAACCGTGTACACCAAATGTGTGAAAGGCTCTCAGGTCGGCCTGAATACCTGCATTGCCCCCACTGTCGCTGCCTGCAATTGAGAGTACTGCGCTTTTGCGTGGCATTGCTGCTGTTTCATTTTGTAAATTCATAGTGCTCTTTTCTAAAAAAATAGACAGACTGCTCTCCCTTAGAACCGTCTGTCTTGCGCAATATACCATTTCCTTGCGCCGGTATGAGCCGGATCAGGTTCAACGGGTTTTCTCTCAGCCGTTCTAAAATGACACCCCGATGGAAAAAAACAGTATATAACATTGCGGGTTGACTTCGCAACTGAATATGAGGATTTCCCGCAGCAGAACCCAATGTCGAAGTACGACCCTTGTTCACGCACTACACCTTTTCAGGAACAACAAACTTTGTGCGTCCGGTGCTACGCAGATATTGATTGGCTTTATCAGCGTGTGCGCCAGTGAAGCACTCCGCTTTATTATCATAGGTCAGCTTTGGCCCTGCAATCATCGGCATCTTTTCAAGATCAATCTTATTGAATTTAAGCTGAGCCTGCATGCTATCAAAGGTATTAAGTGCATCTTCATGGTTCTTGATTGATGAACGAATCTGATCCTCAGGCATCTCCCTGCCAACCCGCCAGGCAATATTTGCCAGATGACACATAGCAGTACTCTGATGACCCACCTCGATCTCGGCAGTCAATGATGAGTTATCCCCGGCCTTGACCGCATTGAGAAAATTGATGGCATGGGAACTTCCCCCGTTGCCTTTGTAATGGGCAATACGCTTTCCGTCAAGATCATATCCAGCTCCGCCTCCGCGTGCTATCTTGATATATCCCTTTTCACACATGATATAGTTGCCGCCGCGACTGCCCAGATAGACCGCTCCATTTCTGCCCCCTTTAGCGCCAGGTAGATTCCGGATATCGACCACCACTTTAACACCGCGATGTTCCATCATCGAAAATTGCATGTTGGGCGTTTCGCCATTGTCATCCCAAAAACGGTTGCCCACGGAGATTACATTGGTGGGAACATCATTCCACCCCAGAATGTTACGCAAATCATCAATATAATGCACCCCCCAGTTACCCATTTCGCCATTACCCCAATTAAACTGCCAGTGCCAGTCATAGTGAAAGCTTTTGCGCATAACGGGAGACATTCTGGTAGGCCCCGCCCAGAGATCATAATCCACACTCTCAGGAGGTTTAACAGGGACAATCAGTTTGCCGATAGGTTCTCTTGACCCCAGCTTGCTGCAATGAACCCAGAGAACCTTGCCGTATTTTCCAGCCTTGATATCCCTGGCTGCACCTTGCGGTGCTGGACAGGAGCGCTGCTGCGTGCCCGCTTGACAAACACGCTTGTATTTACGGGCGGCCTCCACCATCTTGCGCCCCTCCCATATGTTATGACTGACCGGTTTCTCGACATAGGCATGCTTGCCGGCCTGCATTGACCAGATAGCCGCCAGACTATGCCAGTGATTAGGTGTGGCAATCACGACGGCATCAATATCCTTCATCTCAAGCAGCTTACGCAGATCCTGGTGCTGCACAGCCCCTTCAACCTTGCCCATGCGGTTGGAATCGGCATCGCTGACCGCAATCACCTTGCTGCCATTCTGGTTGAATCGGCCACAATGCCCCCCACCCTGATTGCCAGAGCCAATCACTCCGATATTAACGCGTTCATTGGCTCCCAGAACCGTGTGCGGCACCAGCGAATAGATGGCACTGGCGGCCACTGATCTCTTGATAAATTTTCTTCTCGATATACCCCGTTGAATCATAATATATTCTCTCTCCCCTTCTTTTTTCCCAAATAAAAACAAGGTAGAATATCATAGTTCCAACTCTGGCAACAGGAAAGTTGAAAATGTGTGGGTAAGCCTTCCGACCATCAAGGGCGAGCACACGGGGCATCCATCTCATAGCGATGGACGTACTGGGGAAACCAGCGGAAACTGCGCATTCCAGGCCACCTCTTCAACCTCTTCAACGATTTCAACTGCCGTTCAAAGACCTTTTCGAACTGGCTCAAGCTAAGCGCGATCTCTCAGCCGCATGAATGTTATGAATAGCGACCAGATCATTATTGCCCCAGCTGAGATCCAGATTATTGGCAATATACCAACTGTTGCCATTAGCGGGATGGCCATGCCGGTCCAGAGGCCGCCACCCATAAACGGTTCATGCAGGAGTTGTTTGGCCGCAAAGGAATCGGCGGCTTCAGTTTTGTATTCGGGGTCGGCCACTCGCAGGAGCAGCAATCCGGATGCGGTGACACCCATTGATTGACCCAGCTCTGCAATTGCCCGCTCAAACCAGGCATTTTTAAATACCCGCGGCGCAAGGTATAGCAGACAAATCACATTCCATGCAATTCCCAGTACGGCCAGAATAAGCAGAGGAACAATGCCTTCGACAACCACATCCAGTTTGATGTTTGCAATGGCAGCCGCAATCAGGAAGTCGAGTGCTGTATTCTGAATGCGTTTCATCAGTCCTTCATCAATCAGACGGTGGCTGTCGAATTTAATTTCAAGTATTTGAATGATAAGTCCGCCCAGCATACAAAGCGGAAAGAGGGGAAAACTTTTAAGCAGCCCATGGTTACTCAGGAATACCGAGTAGCTCTCCATATTAACCAGTGCGCTTTTTAGCAGTAATCCAACTCCGATTGCCAGACCGACAATGCAGAGATGGAAGCTGAGAGAGTCGATTGAATCGCTTTTGACTGTCAGACGTCCTGCTGCGGGTCTTAGGTCGAGCGGGTGAATGCCCTTGAGAGTCATTGAATTCTCAGCATCAAGGGTGCTCTGTGGATGGGTGATATGTCCTTTGCGGGCGGCCCAGTTGATTAGAATCATGCCGGTTACGATTGCGCTCAAAATGCCGATGGTGGCGCTTGCCAGAGCAAAGTCGCACCCCTCCGGCCAGCCCAGCTGGCGAAAGACATCTTTCAGTCCGGCTGCGGTTCCATGACCTCCTTCGAAGCCGACCGGCAGTACGCCTGCGAACATATCCGGCAGTCCAAATGCGCTTTTCAGGAAGAAAACAACTGCCAGAGAGGCCAGAAGATATTGCCCCCACACCAGAATCTGTCCGTAAGCCAGCTGCATGCCAGCTCGTTTGCCGAGTGAGCGCATCGGTGGGAGGGCGACCCCCAGAAAAAGACAGGCAAATACGATGTTGATGAAAAACCCGGGGATTTCAGACCATCCCGCAGTGCAGGCTGTCGGTAATGGGATGCCCAGCCGTTTTGCACTTTGAATAATTATCAGACCGAGCAGACCTGCAATAACCGGAGATGGAATATAGAGCTTATGGAAGATATTGATGCGCATGCGGATGTATGCGCCAATCATAACCAGCAGACAAAGAAAACAAAATGATATGGCAATAGTCATACTCCGGATTTGAACATAATTTTTACTGGTTGTCAAATTCAGAGGATTTCCGCTGTTTATTATGCACGTTTTTTTGCCCGCGAATCTCCGCGAACAGATGTGGAAATTTCATCCCCGCTATGCGGGGGTTTTGTTAATTTAATTTAATTTAGTGTTAATTTAATTTAGTTGAACTTCTGATAAAATAACGATATGCTAAACTAATTAAGACGTTATATTCCCTGTGGCCCCTTCGGCTTTGCTCAGGACAGGTGGTATCACATAACAACCTGTGGTTCTGGATGCCGGACGATTCATGTAGGTTGTCAACGAAGCGGACTTACTCTGAATGAGATTTACGAATATACTGTAATGAACATAAAGGCGGTCTTGCAAGGTGCATCTGTATTCGTAAGCAATTGGAGGAAGATAAACTCTTGAAAAAAACAAGCAGCGTGATAATTTTATAGTTAGATCGAGGAAAACAGTCATGCCAATTACTTACACTTTTGACAAAGAACGTCGGCTGGTCTTAACCAAGGTCACCGATAGGCTCACCGTTGCCATCACGGAGGACTACTTCGCACGTCTACAGCAGGATAATGATTGTCCTGAAGAGGCGATCGAGATTGTCGATTTCTCTGATGTCACTGATTTCGCAATTCATTACGGCGATATGGATAGGATCACTCAGAGATACCAGAGCATAAAGGTAACAAGAGAGATCCGAGCGACGGTCTTCACCTGCACATCACCTCTGTCATATGGCATTGCTCGAATGCTACAGGCTATTCACGAGATCACGAATGAGAAGCATACGGTCATCATCACGAGATCGCAGGAAGAGCTGGCCAAGTGTATTCAGGAGCTGCGATCTAACTAGGCGACTGGCTTAGAATCATCTATGACGAACTCGGCAATGAGCTTCTTTTGTAATGTTGTTTGAGGCAGCTTCTTTTATTCCAGAGGCCTCACTCTCCCGCTTACCGGCAACTGTTCAGAATACAATTTAACGGGGGAGTAGCTTCAGACGCTTTCCTGAGAAGTGGAGTTTGGCATGCTGCACTATCAGGGCATGATACTCTTGGTATACCTGAACTCGTTTGAACCCGCTGAATTCAGGCTCCATAACAGCATGAAATTTTTTCTGGATTGAGTTGTAACGTTCTTTCATTTCTACGATGCCTAGATCAGAAAATATGCGGCGGGTATAGCTGTCTACAATAAAAAACGGCTGTTTGAAGGCGTAGAGCAACATAGAATCGGCGGTCTCTTCGCCGATGCCCCGTAGCGCAAGCAGCTCATCCCGGGAGGGTATTTGCTCTTTCAGAGCCAGGAAAAAATCTGCGAAAGTTTGCAGGTAGAGGCTCTTCTGGTTGAAATACCCCGTTGGACGTATTGCCTCTTTCAGGGGGCTGGTTTCAAGGGCAAGCAGTGAAGCGGGGGTTAGTGACTGCAGGCGGTTCAGGTTGGATATTGCAACCTCAACCGATTTCCAGTTTGTGTTCTGAGTCAGAATGGTGCCGATGCAGATTTCAAAGCTCTGATTTGGTGTTTTAGGAAAACCGTAGTTTCCTGGGTGATATCCATTGCTCTCTGTCAGCGGCCACCAGCCCTGCTTTCCATAAATTTTTAGCAGGTCGTGATAAGTTTTAAGTATGATAAAGCACATCGTTTAGAGCCTGTTTAAAAAGTTTTTTTAGGACATAACGCCCCAATTCTTTGGGCTGTTGTCCTTAAAATCCTAGTCATTATCTTAATCATGATCCTAATCATTCTCCTCATCTGAAACTGCCTGGATTAGGATCACGATTAGGATCATGACAAAGATCAATTCTCAATTATAGACCGCGCAACAATCAAACTTTAGTAGCTATTCTCTCAACTCCTGTCACAAAAAACAAGAAACTTAAGCGACCACATTCATAAGTTGTTGAGAGAAAGCAACTAAAGTTGGCTTCGGAACAGCCGTAAACTCTCGACCTTTTGAGATGGAAAAGTAATATCAGTACTGTAGATCCCGATTTTATCGGGATTGTCCGGTTGGAAACCGGACCTACTTTTACGAACAATATCTGTACTACCTTATTTCCAAAACACGCATTGTTTTTTTCTAAAGCTGCCACTTCGACAAGCTCAGGACAGGCGGCGCTTAACACACAACCAGACAATAAGTGAGTAAGCTTTCGCATATCAACAAGAGCTCAGTTTGGTTGCGGCTGAAAGCAGCTTTAGAGCATATCTTTGATGCTGTTGGCTCTTAAAATTAGCTCACGGAGTTTGTTTTCATCATTGGATTCCAGCGCTTGCCGGAATTCATCCAGCTCTTCTGAGACCGCCTTAACCGCGGTAAGGATATTGTCGCTGTTCTGGGTGAAGATCGGGACCCACATATCAGGTGAGCACATTGCCAGTCGAACGGTGGATGAAAAACCGCCGGCTGCCAAGCGTGGTACGGCGTATCCAGCTTTTTCCTCTTTCTGGACTGCGAGAGAGAGAGCGTAAGCAACAATGTGAGAGAGGTGCGAGACATAGGCGGCATGGCGGTCATGCTGGTTGGCATCCATAAACTCAAATTTAAGACCGACAAGATGAAAGAGTTCAAGTGCTGTCTTGCATGCATCCGGCGCACTGTTTTCCAGGTCGCAGAGCAGGACTGTGTGATCTTGAAACAGCCCTTTCATGGAAGCTTCCGGGCCTGAGTGCTCTGTGCCAGCCATGGGATGGGCGGCCACATAGCGGCTTCGGTTCGGGTGGTCCTTGACATTTTCAATCATCTTGAGCTTGGTTGATCCAAGGTCAACAACTGTCTGGTGGTCGGAGACAATATCGAGAATCCCTGGAAGCAACTGGTCAATTGCATTAACCGGAACTGCCAGAATAATTACCTGGGATGCCCTGACGGCCTCGCTTATGGGAAGGATGCGATCCACAAGCCCAAGTTCAACAGCCTTGAGTTCATGCTCTTTGTTAGTGTCAACTCCAATCAGTTCGGAAATAGTAGGTGATTCACGAAGGTCCATGGCGAATGATCCGCCAATAAGCCCCAGCCCGATAATTGTTATAGTCATGCGTTATTCCTATGGGTTAATATAAACAATTAAAAATTAAGGATTAAGAGGAAGCTGCACGGCTCGGTTTAGTCGAATTATTCGATTATATCGACTCACTCGACAAACAGCGTACCAACAACATTCTTTTTTGTAAAAAAAAAGGACACGCATTTGCGTGCCCTCTTTTTAAATATTGATCGATAGCTGTTTACCAACGGCGATCATCGCGTCCGCCGCCGCCGCCTCTACGGTCGCTTTTGAAGCCACGGCCGCCGCCGCCGCCGCTACCGCCGCGGAATCCGCCGCCGCCGCCACCGCCACCGCCGCCGCCGCGACGTTCACCGCGAGGTTTAGGCTGTGATTCATTAACGCGCAATTTGCGGTTCATGAAGTCCACATCATTGGTTGCTGCGATTGCTTCGAGAGCTTCGCTTTTCTCTGGCATTTCAACAAAGCCGAAACCTTTAGAGTCGCCTGAAA
>Ga0307990_1002787_pt1 | contig 13721 bp, 17 predicted proteins | sample EllFjometagen129_FD_203168 | JGI IMG/M metagenome (GOLD analysis project Ga0307990, IMG submission 203168) | Marine microbial communities from Ellis Fjord, Antarctic Ocean - #129 | ecosystem: Environmental > Aquatic > Marine > Unclassified | place: Southern Ocean | collected 2014-10-08
TCGTCAGGAACCGTTCTTCCTTTAACGAGTGGTCAGGATCAGGAAAGGTCCAAGAAAGCGAATCACCAAATACGGTAGCACCCTCGTGAAATGATATCCTATGTTTTCGATCGTTTTTCTTTTCCTTTTCAGGATCCCATTCAAACTCAATTTCCATAATTCAAAACCACTTACTTAATACATTTTAGAGGTGAAAAATATTACAGGCAACAGAAACAGCCATCAATTGCTATTTTTAATTATTAGGTTTAATGACCCCGATGTAATCCCTTCCTCAATCAAGTTGCGGAATCTCTTCCTTTGGAACGAGCAGATGGATAGACCGGGGTTGTCTGGGAACACGGCTAATGAGACCGTTCTTTTCCAGCGTCAAAACCATCTGATGAATCGACGAGGCCGCCACGCGGAAATATATCTGCATGTCACGTTCAGCCGGGGGACAGCCATGGATTTTGGTGTAGCCGTGGATGAACGCCAGATACCGCCCCTGTGTCTTCGTGAATTTCATTTGATCTTCTCCATGCCAACCATAAAATTATCTTCGCTTGTGTGGTTTCAATAAACACGGTTTTAACTTGACGCGAATGTACTATTGTTTTATCAATCCTGTCAATCATTTTTGTGATTAGATCACTTTAGTTCTTCGACAAACTACTTCGGCAGGCTCAGCACCGGTCAGTACAGACCGTAACCTAGGGCAGGCTACCCACACAAAAGTCGGAATAACCAGGAAATACATTCATAAATTTTTATGTCGAGGCACATACCTGACAAGGCCTGAAAACACAGGAATATTTAGATATTTCTAACTTGAGGCCGTTCGAAAAAGTTGTTAACTGGATAAACCGTGAGCTCTAAAACTGTAGGGTTGGCGACGGGAGCCAATAAAGAGGCCGGATTTTGACTCCCGTCGCCAACTCTACAGCAAATGCCACGATAATTACTCACGACTAGAAACCTTTTCGAATAAGGTCTAGCTTCCGCAACTATATCAAGCATGATGCAATCGCCACCAAAATGTGAAATTATTTCGCGAGGGCACACTGAGATCGATTTGCACCCTAAGATCAATCTGTTTCAATTGTGTCATCTTGTGATCTCAACGTTTGCCTTTGTTGCATTTCAATGAGTCGTGTCGTGGCTTCATCCAGATGCATGTCGTAAAATTCCAGTGCGTCTTCCCAATCTATCGTGATTCCGAAGGCATCAGCGATGTCATCAAAGGGAGAAGTATCTTCAATGATATCGGGTGGATCGTCGGTAGACCACATAAGGCACATCTGCCGAGAATCACTGGAGTTCTCAGAATATCTCCGTCGATGGGTTTGGTAAATCCCATACAGAATATCATATAAAGATTTATGGTCTGTTTTCATATCTGTCTAGCATCACGAACGCCGTGAATCAGACTTTTCTTGGCACGACAGCGGCAAGAAACAGTTCTGCATTCATCTTTTCAGCCCCAGTCCTTTGTTATTTTCCACAGCACCGTTTATACTTCTTCCCGCTGTTGCAAGGACACGGGGCGTTGCGTCTAGTTCCAGGGTGCTTCTTTGTGCGCAAGGAGGCGGCTGCGTATGCTCGGGGTTCCGGTGGTGCACTCGAATGGTTTGCCGATCCGAACTGCGGCATATGTGGAAAGATTTCTTGATGTCGCCGGATCATCGGCAGAATGATTGACAACCGGAAATCCTCGAACTCTTCATCATTCATTCCGAACGACGGTTGCATCTCGGCAATCTCTTCGTCACGTTCCTTCTCCGGCTCTAGCGCGAGATTCCAGCACACCCGGGCGAGTGTCATCGCTTTCTGCATATCAGCATCACGTTTCTTGGCGTGAATTTGGATAACGGGCACACAGCATCGCCCGGCAGTTCAGCTGGTCGTAGTAATTCAGCAGTGCCTTGGCATCAACATCACAAAACAAAGCAACTGAACTCGCAGGCAAACACCATTGGTTTACCCGGATTTACAGCAAGCAGGGCAAACAAGGCGTCGAACTCTTTCTTGTACTCTTTGTTATGAGAACGCCAGATGGCGCCTGTGTTGCCCACAATCAGAGTCAAGTACTCCCCAAGACAAATAGTGGCCGGATTTGTCTTATTAGATTTATTGATAACCGCACGAATCTCTGGTGATGCACCCTTAATAGCAAGCTGCCGCCCGCTGATATTGCCGATTTCCTTTACGTAATCAAAACTCTTCTTTGTAACTGTTAATGTAATTGTGTTCATTTATTGCTCCTAACTTGAGAACGATCCATACAACCGTTTCTGGCGGGGCATACCGCCAAAGACCAAAGGTGATTATGCATTTGTAACCCACATGGTGGAAACTGCCAAAGCCAAAGAGGGCAAGGTCGCGGTCATTGTGCCGCATGGCGTACTGTTCCGTGGAGTAGCCGAAGGACGCATACGCCAGAGTCTTCTTGAGGATAATATCGTAGATACCGTGATAGGTCTTCCCGCAGGCCTGTTCCAGACTACCGGCATCCCGGTGGCCATCCTGCTACTGGACCGCTCCCGCGAAGCGGGAGGTAAGAACGCTAAACGCAAGGATGTCTTCTTTGTGGAGGCATCCAAGGAGTTTAAGCCGGGTAAGGCCCAGAACTCCATGGAGGAGGAGAACATCCAGAAAATCCTCAATGCCGTTGAAAACCGCAAAGATATCGAAAAGTTCTGCCGCGCTGTACAGCCGAAGGAGATAAAAGAGAACGATTTTAATCTCAATATCACCCGCTATGTCGACACCTTTGAAGAAGAGGATGAGGTCGATATAGAGGCGAACCTCAAGGAATTGGCCAAGGTAGATACCGAGCTGGAGAAACTGGAAGAGGAGATGAAGAAACACCTGAGAGAATTGAAAATTATAAATTGATAATGGTGAATTGGGAAAGAGACATTAGATGAGGTAATAAAATGAACGTACAACAGATAAGAGAATATATTGCAGGCGGCGAAGGGCTACACTGCGAATTCAAGGAAGCAGTAAACAAGCTCCCTCGTAATCTTATGGAGACTGTGTGCGCCTTTCTTAATGCAGATGGTGGTTATATTTTCCTTGGAATATCTGATGATGGAACAATAACTGGCGTTGATATGCAGTCTGTGGAAAAACTAAAATCAGACTTGGTAAACCTAGCCAACAATCCCCAGAAAATTGATTCCTCCTATATTCTTTTCCCCGATGAGATTAAAATTAATGACAAAACCATAATCGTAGTTCAGGTACCGGTCAGTTCGCAGCTTCATAAATCCGCCGGTGAGATATACCTAAGAAGTGAAGATGGCGACTACCGTGTTCATGGAACTCATCTCCTTGCAGGAGTAATCAACCGCAAGATGGGCATGTTTTCAGAACAGCGACCTATTCCTCAATTTACAATACAAGATCTGCGTCCTGACCTGTTTGAACGAGCCAAACGGTTGATGCGGGCAAATCAGACAAATCACCCATGGGCTGAATTGGAACCAGAGCAGCTTCTAAAAATAGCGGGATTTTATACAAAAAAAACCGAAAATGGAGAACCTTGCCTAAATCTGGCTGCAATTCTTATGTTCGGTAATGACCTGACGATTCAGAAGGCAGCTCCTGCATACGTCTTTGATTGTCTTCTCAGACGAAATAAGGTCGAGAGATATGATGATCGTGTGCAGATCCGCACCAACCTGATTGAAGCATACGATCAGATGATGGGCTTTGTTGAAAAGCATTTGAACGACCCCTTCTACCTTGAAGGCACACAACGGATAAGCCTGCGTGACAAGATATTTCGCGAGGCGATTTCAAACATAATCTCGCATCGTGAATATCTACATGGATCGCCCGCACGCCTAATGATCTATCGAGACCACGTAATATTCGACAACCCATGCACTCAGCACTACATGGGGGAAATCACTCTGGACAATCTGGAACCTTTCCTGCGCAATCCAGTAATCTGTCGCTTCATGATACAACTTGGACGATTCGACAGACTCGGTTCAGGCGTGCGTAACATTAATCACTACCTGCCTCTGTATGTAGAAGGAGCAACACCGCTCTTTGAAGAAAGAGAAAGAGGCTTCCGGCTGACTATCCCTCTGGCCTCCCAAAAAAAGCCCGAAGTCATCCCTGAAACCGAGGTGCATGAGGGGGTGTATGATGGGGTGCATGATGGGGTGCATAACAGGGTGCATGACAGGGTGCATGAAGAGTTGAATAAAACTGAACTCTCAATAATACAGTTTCTTGCAAGCCCGAAGAGTACGCCTGAACTACTTGATCATCTGGGCTACAAAACAAGAACAAGAAATTATGAATCTGCTATTCGCAGGCTACTAGAAATTTCGTACATTGAGATGACTATTCCTGAAAAACCGCGCAGTAAAAATCAGAAATACCGTCGAGTTCTTAGGAATATGGAAAAATGTTCATAATTAAAAGTCAAGCAGAGTTGACAAAAGAACAGATCAACTTGGTCTATGCCTCTGTAGCCGACATTTTGAACATGGCTCTGTGTGGTAAAACAGCGAAAGAATGGTGAATTGAGAATGACGAATTGAGAATTTGAGGTACGTAATGAAAGAAAATGGAAAAACAACAGATTTGGTTTTATACCGCAGCAAAGACGGCACTGTCCAGATGGATGTGCAGTTGAAGCGGAATACTATTTGGCTTTCGCAAGTTCAGATATCCGAGCTGTTTAACTCTGAAAGAAGTGTGATTACCAAGCACCTGCGTAATGTTTTCACAAGTGGAGAACTGGAGAAAGCTTCAGTATGTGCAAAATTTGCACACACTGCCACTGATGGCAAAAAATACCAGACTCAGTTCTACAACCTTGATGCCATTATCTCTGTCGGCTACCGGGTAAACTCCAAACGCGGCACAGAATTTCGTATCTGGGCGACAAATGTGCTCAAGCAGCATATTGTCCAGGGCTATACCGTTAAAGAAAAGCGCTTAAAAGAGCTTAAACAGACCGTCAAGCTGGCCTCAGAGATTACCAAACGCAAGAGACTCACCGGCGATGAGGCATCCGTCCTCCTGCAAACGGTGTCGGAGTATGTCGGAGCGCTGGACCTACTGGACGACTATGATCACCAACGGGTTACGGTTGGCAAGGTTTCCAAGCGGCAGGCCAAGTCCGTCACCTATAACGAAACAATCAAGCTGGTTCAAGCCATGCGACAGAAGTTCGGCGACTCTGCTGTATTCGGCAAAGAGAAAGATAGCAGCCTGCACAGCTCCCTCAATGCCGTGATGCAGAGCTTTGATGGCAAGGATGTCTATCCCTCAGTAGAAGAGAAAGCCGCCAACCTGCTCTATTTTCTGGTGAAGAACCACAGCTTTGTGGATGGAAACAAACGCATTGCCGCAGCCGTGTTCCTGCGCTTCGCGGATAAGAACAGATTGCTTTACAACAAAGAGGGTGGCAAAATTATCGCCAACAACGCATTGGTAGCTATGACATTGATGATCGCCGAAAGTCGTCCGAAAGAGAAGGATGTTATCACGGCTATGTTGACGAATTTGATTTGCGAGAAATAAGAAATACACATGAAAAACACACAATACAATCCGGAGATCCATCACCGAAGGTCAATCAGGCTGAAAAGCCATGATTATTCCGGCGGCGGATTGTATTTTGTGACATTATGCGCGCATCCCGAATTTGTAGCAGCAACGAATGGTCATCCATTTGGGGCACAGGGCGCAAAAAGGGCGACAAGAATGTCGCCCGTACTGCGGGAAATATTCAATGAGGAGATGCAGCGCACGGCCAGCATTCTGCCTTGGATGCGTTGGAAAGAGCATGTGATCATGCCAGATCATTTTCACGCATTGATCGCGATTGAAGGCGGGCATGGAAAATTGGGAGATGTCGTCGGTGGTTTCAAAGCGGGTGTAACCCGACATATTCGCCGTAGGGGCGACATTCTTGTCGCCCAAATTCCTGTCGCCCAAATTCCTGCCGCCCAAATTCCTACCGCCCAAAATTACTGCCGCCCAAATTCCTGCCGCCCAAATTCCTGGCGCCCCAAACTCCCACCACCCGGAAACCCGCATCTGGCACCGCAATTATTATGAGATGATCGTGCGCACCCCCGAGGCAGAGCAAAATATCAGCAATTATATCCGCATGAATCCATGGAAACTGATCATTTGTGGAACCCACGACGGTTGCCCATTCAGAGCCATCGGAAATCCAAGTTTGATGAATTATCCGAAGATTGGTGTATTGTGCAGCCGCAACACACCACCCGGAATCAATCTGAAACCACCGGGTTCAGATGCGGTTTTCCTGAGCGGCTTCCACTCCCCTCCGGAAAAAGAGATTCTCCGAACCTTGCTGAAAACAGATGCGAAGATTATTTGTTGCCCCTCATGGGGAATTGACAAAATGCGCATTCCTAATGATTGGCTGCCGGCCCTCGAAGGAAACCGAATGATGATCATGGAGATGAACAACCGTGAAGGCAACCTCGCAGCCTCCGCAGAGCGAAACCGATTTGTGTTAAAAGCATCCAACCAACATTGGTTGCCACATGTCACACCCGGTGGAATGTTAAGCCGCCTGGTTAATGAATTGTGAATTTAGAATAGGGAATTGGAATTGAGAGTTTAGAATGAAAACAGATCAAAACAAGATAATACCTGCTGAAAAAGCGGCTTTGCTTCTGAACGATTTGTCTGCCTTAATTGAACGCGGGCGGTCTCAGTCGGTTGCGGCGGTAAACAGCGCGATAACTATCACCTATTGGCAAGTGGGAAGGCGTATCAACGAAGAAATCCTGCGTGGTGAGCGGGCGGAATATGGCAAACAGATTGTCATATCAATCTCCAGGCAACTAATTGAACGCTTTGGAAAGAGTTTTGAAGCCAGGAACCTGCGTCGAATGATGCAATTTGCAGAGCTGTTCCCTAACTTTGAAATTGTGTCACCGCTGGTGTCACAATTGAGCTGGACACATTTTATTATTTTACTTTCAGTGAAAAAACGTAATTCCCGCCTGTTTTATGCGGAAAAAGCGGCTGAAGGCAGATGGAGTAAACGAGAGCTTCAACGACAAATCGAACGCAAAGCATACGAACGCTCAGAAATTGCAGATACCAAACTTGCTCTCAAAGAGGAGAGCACTCTAAACGGCAACTTCAAAGACCCCTATTTTCTTGATTTTCTAGGACTCAAGGATGGTTATCTTGAGTATGACCTCGAAAGAGCCCTTATTAAAGAGCTTGAATTGTTTATTCTTGAACTGGGCAAGAGATTCGCTTTTGTAGAGCGCCAAAAACGGATGATTATTGACGGGGATGATTTCTATCTGGACCTGCTTTTCTTTCACCGGAAGCTCAAACGTTTGATTGCCGTAGAACTTAAGGTTGGTGCATTCAAGGCAGGATACAAGGGGCAGATGGAGCTGTATCTCAACTGGCTTAACAAATATGAGAGACAGCCCGGAGAGGAAGCTCCTATTGGATTAATTTTATGTGCTGAAGCAGGTGCTGAAAAAGTGGAACTGCTCAATCTTAAGAAAGACAATATCATGGTGGCGGAGTACTGGACGGACCTACCGCCAAAAAAACTGCTTGAGAAAAAACTCCACTCCGCTTTGATAGAGGTGCGCGAACGACTGGCAAATCGGAAGATTATTGAGAATGAATAAGAAATAGCGACCAATTGATATTGAATAATGGATAATAGGGAATTCAGGATTGAGACAAATAGCTTTTAAAGTGGTTAATTTTGACCAATTTAGAATTGGGAATAACGGGAGAATAGAAAATGAGCGAAAAAAAGGCAGATAAAGGGTTAAGGCTCTTAAATGACAGTGTTTATGATCCAGCTAAAGACAAAGATGCTTTTAATCATGAAATCTATGCAAAATTATTAACGAAAATATTTAATCCGTTATCGCAAAATGATCCGGGCATTTCCGTAGCGCTATTCGGCAAATGGGGGCAAGGCAAAAGCTCTGTAGTGCAAATGATGGAATCTGAACTAGCCAAAAATAATTCCAACAATAAAGTCAGAGTAATCTGAATCTGGTTCAATGCATGGAAAACGCGTGGAGATCATGTTCGGAGACAATTACTTTTATCCATTATAAAAGGAATAGACAGTCCAAAATATGAGCAAATAAGTAAATTTGTTCAACCGGGAAATCCGCTTGAAATTCGTAGTTATGATGTCCAAGAAAAAATAAAGAACAAAGCAAAATGGATAGTAATGGTTCAAAACGAGAAAATTGATACCGTTGCCTCATACGCTTTCTTTATCGGTATAATTTCTTTGATCTTATGGATAATATCATTATTTGTAAGCAAGTGGTCTGCAAAACTTTCCATATTACCTCTACAAGCCTTTGTAGTGTCCACTTTCACATATTTTTGGCGATATTTCTCTGCCAGAAAAGAGAAAATATTAACATCAGCCGAACCAGTCTCTGATAGTCAAAGACTCAAATATCCAGATCAGTTTCAGCTAGTTTTTGAAGAGGAACTAAATGAGTATATAAACCGAGATGGCACTCCAATAGTTGTTGTAGTTGATGATTTGGATCGTTGCGAAGCCAGTACCGTAGTTGAAGCCCTTGCCTGCATAAGACAGCTGGGGGGAAAACCACTTTATGAGGAAAAGATAGCAGAATGTCGATTTTTGGTACCGTGCGATGAAGAACAAGTTCTGAGCGCATTAGAACACGATGGTCACCATAAAGGGTATGAAAAAGAAGATCTCTTAAGAAAATTCTTCGATGTTATCGTTCGAATGGATGCATTTTTACCTGATGATATGGTTGCTTATGCAGGTAACTTAGTTAAAGACTTAGCAGAAATAACAAAAGAAGATATTGAGTTAATACAAGAGTTGATTGGAGCAGTAGCTCCAAGAAATCCCAGACAGGTAAAAAAACTTATAAATGCATATATAATTTTTAAAGAGAAAGTTAAACTATCACCATCCTTATGCTCTCTGCGATCAAAGAAGATACTTCAACATTTAGAAAACACATCCCTACTTGTAATTGCCATGCAGGAAACTGTCCCAGATGTCTATCATAAACTAGTGGACTCTCCAAACCTCTTCCTGAAGCTACTTAATATTTCAAAGAGTGATGATATGGCCAACGCTACACAATCAGAACAAAAAGTTGCAAGAATTATAAGAGCATTAGAGCCAATATCTCATCATTCATTCAAAAGGCTGACAAGAAAAGGGATTCCTGAAACACTAATGGTTATAGAAAACGGTCCAGAAATCTATGAATCAATCCAGTCGGGCAAAGAAGACGATTTTGCAAACGAAATATCTAAAGCCAGTGATATCGAACGAGTTTTTTTCTGGCTAAAGGAGTATCGAAAATCATTGTCCAGTGTAGCCCAATTCCGCAATGCACTTTCATGTCTTATAAAACCAACCCCTCTTCCCAAAGACCTCAATGATGTTATAAACGATTACATCAAGGGCTTTCACGCTCTACCGAGGTAAAGAAACTCAGCCATTAACAGCGGTGATCATCTCCGATACGAATGACAAGGAGGCGGAGGACCAGCTGCCCGAGAACAAAAAGGTGGTGGCCAAGTTCCTGGCTGAGGAGAAGCGTCGCTACGGATCTTCTCTGCTGAAGCGTGAGCGTGAGCTTATCCAGGACTTCAAGAAGAACCCGAAGGGCGTGCGGATGCTGATTGTGGTAGATAAGCTTCTAACCGGCTTTGACGCGCCTCGCAATACATTTCTCTATCTGACAAAGCAATTGACCAACCATAACCTTCTGCAGGCTGTGGCGCGTGTTAACAGGCTTTTCGATGGAGATGAGGGGCGCGAAGCTAAAGTCAATGGGTTTGTCATTGATTACTCCAAGAATGCGCAGAACCTCAAGGATGCGATGGATCTGTTTTCACATTACGATCCTGAGGATATTGAACGGGCTCTCCTGAATACGGATCAGCAGATTGTAGAGCTGGACGGGGTGTATCAGCAGCTTGTAGATATCTTCAAGACTGTGCGGAACAAAGAGGACAGGGAGGAGTATATCAGAATTCTTGAAGGTGACCTCGAAACCCGTGAAAGCTTCTATGAGCTGGTTAATGAGTTTACCCGTCGGTTTTCATCCTGTCAGGTTCTCTATGATTTTACGCAGAAGGTTGATGCGGAGAAAATACGGCGCTATGCAATGACACTGAAGAGCTTTGTGGAGTTGAAAAAGATCCAGAAGACGAAGAATGCGGAGACAGTCGATTTTTCCAAGTATGAAGATCAGATCCGCCGTATTCTGGATAAATACGTTAGCGCTGAGTATGTTACCAAGCTGGCCGAACCAAGGCTACGGCGGGACATGCCGCGCGGTTAGTTATAATTATGAATGAAGAAATAATGTCCATCTAACAAATACAATGCAGAAAAGATTCATATACGAACAGATTGCTTTTGACTATCACCTCACTCTGGAGAGACGTAAGACAATTGCTGTGCATGTTCATCCCGACCAGTCCGTGAAGGTTAAAGCCCCATTGCATGCAAAGGATGATAAAATCAACGCGTTTCTTCTGCGTAAGATCCGCTGGGTTCTTAAGCATCAGCGCTACTTTGCAAAATTTAAACCGCGCACCCCGAAAGAGTATATCAGTGGCGAGACCTTCCGTTATCTTGGACGCAACTACAAACTGCTTGTCCGTCCGGCACCAGAGAGAGAGAGTCTCCCTGCAGCATGGAAAACTGACTGTTCTCACCTCTCAACCGGGCAACAACCTGCACACCCAAAAGCTGCTTGAGAAATGGTATAAAGAAAAAGCCCGGATTATCTTCGAAGAGCGACTTAATATCTGTGCGGCCCGGTTCTTTCTGGATTGCCCTCCTGCTCTTTCAATCCGAAGGATGACCAGCCGTTGGGGCAGCTACTCAAGTAAGACACACAAGGTCTCCCTTAACCTTGAGCTGATAAAGGCATCCCGTACACATATTGATTACATTTTGATCCATGAGCTTTGCCACATAACCCATCACTCACATAACAAAGCTTTCTATCAGCTTTTAAGCAGCCACCTGCCCGAGTGGAAAAAATTAAAACCCGATCTTGAGTGTTCACTCTTGTCAGGGCAGATAGAATCAAAGGCTCTTGTTATGTTTACATGGAAAGGGTTACCGTCACAAATAAAATCTCAGTTCCCCAAGCCAGGCAGCCCGACTTAACTGTTTAAATATTTTCATCTTAGGTTGATTTTTCTTCGGCATCTTTCAGGTATGTCAACACGGTACGCACTTCACTCTCAATAAAATCAACAACCTGACTTCGATCCATACAGGGATGAAGAATAATTGAGTAAACTGCATCACCATCTGCATAATAGGATTGCGTTGGCTTAAAATCATTAAGAAAGTGATACAATCGTTCACTCTTTTTCACCTTCCAATCGTATCTTACACGCAACACAAAAGGTGTTTGGCTTTCTCTCATGAACCAATCATAGTTTGAAAATTGAAGCATGCATGCAAACTTTGCTGTGGGAATACCTGGGGTGCTATCAACCATCTACAAACCTTGGTTGATTGGTGTTCTCCCTCTAATCCTTTTCCCAAAGGTCCATCCATGAAATCCTTAACCGTTGATATTGCATATCAAGGTTGACATGTTCTCAGCAAACAGCACCAAACATTTTTAGTACTATAGGCCATATACTGTTGACTGGCAATTGATTACTGAAAAATGGTGCTATTCGCTAGAGGGCATCATAGCTGAATATGCAGTCTACCTTCTTGCGGCTATTTAGGTTTTAGGTTATAGTGTCACAGAAGTTTTGTTTTGTTGACGAACAGATGGAAAGTAGCTGGTGGAGTCCTGAGGCAGGTCAGATTGGGGTTGGTGACTTCTTCGGTAAAAACAAGGGGCATGTCCTTAATTATCGCAACCTGCAAATCCGTAAACTGCAGGATGAAGAGAGATAGTTTTTTTTAGAAAATAGAAAGTTTATTTATGTACGTAACAATTGGAATCATGGCCGTATCGGTAATCTTTAATTTTCTATGGAATTGCTTTACCCTATGGCTGTCTGCAAAGATCATTCGGGCTCCTGGGGGAAGCTGGAATAACTGTGTTCAGATAATTTTCAAATACATCGGGGTAGCTATATTATTGGCCGTGGCAAGCACTATTGCAGTACTTTTGCTTGAGGGAATAAGTCTTATCGCAGCTTGTATCCTGATAATTATAATGTCTCTATATTATATCGCCCGTATTACAATGGATAATTTGGAGATTAGTTTTCTTATGTTTATCCTGCTTTGCATTATAGAATCAATAATCGAGATGGGAGTTTACTTTGGTCTAGTGTTTATCGATAAGGTATTCCCTTTTATTGAGCAGCTCAAAGAGATGCTGGAACCCATTGCTGGCAATTTATGAAGGCAGGCTGTTAGGTTATTAGGCTATAGGTTATTAGGCTATAGGTTATTAAATAAAATGCAGTGCTTTTGACGCTTCGCGGATGGACTTGTAGCTCCCGATTGCATCGGGAGTGTCCGGTTGGAAACCGGACCTACAGTTTTAAAGTCATCAAAGTTTTTACTGTATTTAAGATATTTGCTGCGGGAGTGGATTCAGGATTGCTGCTTTTTGGTTTTGTATATTGCTCTTTACTATTCAGACTTGTCCTTTTTTGCAATGAATTGAACCTCAGACTCTTGTTGTGTCGAGGGATGGTTGAGCTGGGAATTGCCCGCCTTCAGAGACGGGCGGATCGCTTTCCGCACCCATGCCAATAGTCCGGTGCTCGTTTTGTCCATCTCCATCTCGGCTTCCTTTAATATAGATTCCCAGGCGGTAGCAAATCCCGGTGCTTTTTCGTACATCAAATGAATTGCTTTATCGTAAAGATAAAGGGTTTGTAATTCTGCTCTGTCTGGACGATTCTTCAGTGCCGCAAGCGAGATGCGGAAATTCTCGTTCTGCTTTTTGAGCGTCGCAACCTCCTCGAGCTGCGCCTTATTCCCCTGTGAGGTAATAGACATCTGAGTGTGGAGATGCTCGCGCAGAAGACGGTTGTCCTTTACGATTGCTCGACGTCGATTCCAGCCATCTATTGCGATAATGACTGTGATAGCCAGCCCAAGCAGCAGGCCGAGGGTGAATGGGTTGGTGAGTAGTTCCATGAGTATCTCCTAATCATCATTGTCTGAACGCCGGAGTTGAGCGATCAACTTCAGCGTTCCCTAGTGTACGCGCGAAGCACGCATACTAAGAAACTATAAAATTATCATTGATTGTGTGTCATAAGCATCCCAAGGGATGCAGGAGTTTAGAAGTTTAGCCTGTTAGGTGTTTAGGTATGCATATGAGTTGAACCCTGTTCTGAAAAATGTCGTTTGATAATTTTTTTTCACCGTTCCTTCTCTCTCCTACCTGATAGTCTACAGCCTAAAAACCTAACAGCCTATGCGTCCTACTTGTCAAAGCTTAGCCCCGCCCTGCGGGGCGCTGGACGCTAATGATTGTGTGTTTCAGTAAAAAAGGATTTCATCCCATTTAAATGTACGATTATTTCATCAACTCTGTCAATAGTTTTTGTGATTAGTTGCAATTTTGCAATCTTACTTGAAAAAATATCCGTCAGATGGATATTGTTCAATCACACTGAAAGCACAAAAAGCAAGAAGTTCGCGGGTTTAGTGCGGCATATACGGAGCCATTACAGTCAGCATTCCCCAGGCAATCAAACAAGCCACCAATGCCGAAAGTGAACCG
>Ga0307990_1002788_pt1 | contig 13717 bp, 6 predicted proteins | sample EllFjometagen129_FD_203168 | JGI IMG/M metagenome (GOLD analysis project Ga0307990, IMG submission 203168) | Marine microbial communities from Ellis Fjord, Antarctic Ocean - #129 | ecosystem: Environmental > Aquatic > Marine > Unclassified | place: Southern Ocean | collected 2014-10-08
ATGCTTTGCGGCTTTGGAGCTGAAAAACTTTCTTCTAAAGGTCACAAATCTAAAAGAAAACGAAATTCTTTTTGCCGACGATAAAGAACTGCCCGAAAGTGGAGATGTTTTTGTTATTGGTTCATCCGAATCAAATAAGCAATTACGCAAATCTGATGGTCAATTCGAAAACGACCAATGCTATAAGATAAAAACCAAAAAAGACAACGGCAGGCTGATAACTTACATCAAAGGCGCAGACAGAATAGGCACACTTTATGGCGTTTATGAATATCTCAGCAGGCTTGGCATTCGCTTTTATGGACTGGGTGATAAAGGAACTGTTTACCCTGATAAAAAAGTTCAGCTAATAGAAAAAATAGATGTCACCGAAGGCCCGGACTACCTCAGCAGGGGGTTCTGGATATCCAAAACTCCGCTGAAAAATCCTGATATGCACCTCTGGATGGCGAGAAATAAAATAAATTTCTGGACGATGAAGGATAAAGATATTCATACGATCAAGAAACTTGGTCTTAGACTTTGTGTCGGCGGACATTTGAACCAGGTTGAGCTTTTCAATCCAAAGACAGAATATCCATATAACCATCCGAAATTTAAGGGAGACGAAGATAAACCCAAAGACCCTTACAAAACGGGTAATGAATATCAAGGCGATATTGACGAAGATGGCAAGCTTTCTTATTTTGAAGCACACCCTCAGTGGTATGGATTGATCAAGGGCGAAAGAAGCCCGCGGTTTAAGTGGAATGGTGATAATTTCTGTACATCTAATATTGATGCAGCTACAGAGTTTGGCAAAAATATGGCAGAAGCAGTCGCTGACGGCAAATGGAAATACGCAGATATTATTTATTTTTGGATGTTTGACGGCGGTCATTGGTGTCAGTGCGAAAACTGCAAAAAACAAGGCTCTATCACTGATAGATTTTTATTGTTAGTGGATGTAGTCTTCAAAGAGTTCGAGAAACTTAGAGAGCAAGGCAGACTTAACCGCGATATTCAGCTTTCGCCACTGGCATATCTGGAAACTATAAACATACCAACTAAACCTTTGCCCGATGACTTCAATTATGATGATTGCCTTATAACATTTTTCCCTATGGGCAGATGCTATGCTCATACTATTAGTGATGCAGCCTGTTCCGAGGTTAATAAGAGATTTTGCAGAATTTTCAAAAACTGGGCTGACGGTACTTTTAAGGGAGAGATATTTGTCGGTGAATATTATAATGTAAGCTCAATAATGTCATTGCCCGCTGTTTACACCCATATTTTAAGCTCTGACATTCCATGGTATTTTGAAAATGGCGCGAAACATTTTAATTACATGCACACACTTGTAAGGGACTGGGGCCCATGGACGCTTAATCAACATCTGATGGCAAAACTGCTCTGGGATATCCACGTTGATAGTGACATGATAATAAGCGAGTATTACCAGAGATATTACCCAACGACCAGCAATTCAACTGCGAAGTTTTATCAGCACCTTGAAAAAGCCACCGCTAACATAAAAGCCTTTAAGCATTTCCTTGCTACCGACAAGGGCAGTTTTAATCTTACCCATTGGAGCCAGAGACTTGATAAAAAAGACAAAGAGACCTTTTGGTCCGACCATTTGAGCTATGGTAAAAACAATAATTCTAAAAACAACGCTCTTAGTGTTGTAGAGATGATGGAAGAATTAAGATTGGCTCGCAAATTTTTCAATGAGTCTTTGCTCAATTGTGCAGACAAAACAGAAATGCAAAGGCTGATAGAAGATGATAAGAGGTTGGACTATTGTGAGAAAATGTACAATTATGTTTACCGTCTTGTAAGGACTTCAATATTTTACAAGCAGGATAAAGATAAGCTGGCAAAGCATGAATTTGCAAAGACCCAGCAATACGCCGAAATGCTCAAAAACATAACTGATGTGCAGTATTCTACAAGTTGCTCAGCTGACCCAAAGGATGGTTTTAAAGCAACAAGAAGTGAAAAGGTATATGAATTTTTCATGGAAAAATACGGCAAATAATCTGTAAGGAGGCAAGTTAATGCGGCAGCTCAGGTTTTTATTACTGGTTTTAATTACAGCGGCAGCAGCTTTTGGAGCAGGTGATGTTGCTATAATAGTAAATCCTGGTCCTTTTGATACCGTCGAAAAAGCAGCTCATGCGGAAAAGCAGGTTGATTTCTGGGATGATGATTTTACAGACGACCGCGCCTGCACAGAATGCTTTGCGGCTTTGGAGCTGAAAAACTTTCTTCTAAAGGTCACAGATCTAAAAGAAAATGATATCACTTTCGCCGGCACAAATATCTTTCCTGCACAAGGCGATGTTTTTATCCTTGGCTCCAAAGACTCAAATCCACTTGTAGGCGATGGCGATGTTAAGTTTGAATCCGATGAATCTTTCAAAATAACAGCGAAAAAAGACAACGGCAGGATTGTCACTATAATTCAGGGTGGTGACAGAGTTGGCACAATGTATGGCGTTTATCGCTACCTCAATAAGCTCGGTATTCATTTTTATGGCTTAGGTGAGACGGGGACAGTTTACCCTGCCCAGCCCGTTTCGATTATAGAGGAATTGGATATTATTGAAAATCCATCTTATTTGACCAGAGGTTTCTATGTATGGGAGGACAGGAAGTGCGACAATGATTTTTTCTTCTGGATGGCCAGGAATCGAATGAATTTGTGGACATCGCAAAATCAGCCAGTTGCTTTGCTTAAAAAGCTTGGTATGAAGCTAGCGGACGGCGGTCATGATATGCACAGGCTTTATCTCAACCCGGAAGGACAGTATCCTTATAACCATCCGAAATTCAAAGGCGACGAAGACAAGCCCGAAGATCCATACAAAGTTGGCAATGAATATACAGGCGATACAAATAACGACGGCGTTCTCACATATTTCGAAGCTCATCCCGAATGGTATGGCCTGCACGATGGAAAAAGAAGCAGCAAAATTGTCGAATGGCAGGGTGATAACTTCTGCACATCCAACGGCGATGCGCGTAAGGAGCTTGCGAAGAATTTTGTGCAGGACATCATTGATGGTAAGAAGTCAAAGACAGACAATGTCAAGATTGGCATGCTTGATTGTGGCAGGTGGTGCGAGTGTGAAAACTGCAAAAAAAGCGGCAATTACACATCAAGGGTCTTTTCTATTATGGGTGATCTCTTAAAAGAGGTAAAACTTGCCCAGGCTAAAGGGACTCTCAAACGTAAAGTCCATATAAAAATGTCTGCTTATTCTGAGACGCTGGCTCCACCCGATAGGCCTTTGTCTGAAGATTTTGATTATGTAAACAGCTCGGTTAGTTTTGCACCCATTGAACGTTGTTATTACCACAGCTTTGCGGACCCGGCTTGCAGTGAAATAAACGCTAAACCACTGCGAGATTATCAGGGTTGGACTATGGGCGCCGGCAGAAACTATAAAGGGCAAATGACTATAAGTGAGTATTATAATATCAGTTCGCTAAAGTCACTGCCTACGCTTTATACCAAAGTTATTTCAGCCGATATCCCATGGTACTTCAGGAACGGTGCAAGGCATTTTCGTTATATGCATACCCTGACAAAATTATGGGGAACGTGGACATTAACTCAGAATTTACTCTCAGAGCTTTTGTGGAATGTTGACGCCGATGTAAATAAGTTTCTCGATGACTACTTTGCCTTGTATTATCCAACGACGAAAGAGCATACCAGGAAGTTTTATGAGCACCTTGAAACTGCTATGGCGCAGACTAAATCATTCAAGCATTTTGTCTTTACAACTAAGGGTGCTTTCACCTTTAGAAGCTGGACAGGCCTTATTACCGGCGAAAAGAAAAACATCTTCCCGCTCGACCACATGAAATACAAAAAGTATTCACCTGTAACCAATGATGCTCCGGATATGGTTGAGATCATTGACGAAATGAGACTTGCAAGAAAAGAAATCGACGCCGCTTTGATACAGTGCAGCAACAAAAAAGAACAGGCTCGGCTCCTTGAAGACGAAAGAAGGTTTGCTTATGGCGAGTCGATGATAAACTTCTTCTATCACCTCGTACGAACCGCAATGTTTCATAACAAGGAAAATATCGTTATGGCAAAACATGAATTCGCTCTTGTAAAAAACTATGCTGACGAATTAAAACAGGTTAAAGACCTCATTCAGGTTGCATCAGAAGACGCTAATGACGAGAATGGTTTTATCGCAACCCAGATGGTTGACGTATATGAACTATATGAAAAGAGATATGGAAATTGATTTTAAAAGGAAAAAGAAAAGATGAAAAAAGTATTTATTCTATCGTCTATTTTATTCTGCTCAGCTTTGCTTTTCGCTGATGTCACAATAGTTGCAAACCCGGGCAATTTTGAAAGCATTGAAAAAGCTGCCTACGCGGAAAAACAGGTTGATTTCTGGGATGATGATTTTGCAGATGAACGCGCATGCAGTGAATCTTTTGCAGCAGTAGAGCTGAAAAATTTTCTGATCAAAGTAACCGACCTCAAAGATACCGATATTAAATTTACATCTCCAGATAAGATGCCCGCTAAGGGCGATGTTTTCCTTTTGGGAAGTGAGGCCTCTAATAAACTTATCGCTAAATACAGCGAGGGTAAGAATCTTAGTTTTAATAGCAATGAAAGTTTTAATATCCGTACGACTAAAGATGGTAGCAGAACCATTACCATCATTGAGGGTTCTGACAGAGTTGGTACAATGTACGGCGTTTACGAATACCTGAACAAGCTCGGCATACGCTTTTTCGGCTTAGGTGAAGACGGAACAGCTTACCCTGAAAATAAAGTGTCACTTTTAAAAGACATCGATATTACACAGAACCCCGATTACCTGACTCGCGGTTTCTGGATCACCTGCGACCCAAAGCCGGATCCGAATGAAATGCACCTCTGGATGGTGAGAAATAAGATCAATTTCTGGACGATGAAGGACCGTCAGGTACATAAAGTAAAAAAATTAGGCTTTATACTTTGTGTTGGTGAACACGTCAATCAGCTTTTATACATTCATCCAAAACACGAATATCCTTATAATTGCGAGAAATTCGAAGGCGATGAAGACAAGCCCAAAGACCCATATAAGCCCAGCGATCAATATCAGGGCGATAAAAACAACGACGGAAAACTAAGTTACTTCGAAGCCCATCCGCAGTGGTATGGCCTTATTGACGGCAAGCGGAGTGATCATTTTGCATGGAATGGCCACAATTTCTGCACTTCAAATATTGATGCTGCTACCGAGTTCGGTAAAAATATGGCGGAAAGTATTGCTGACGGAAAGTGGAAATATGCTGATGTCGTTAACTTCTGGATGTTTGATACGCATTATGGATGGTGCAATTGCGATAAGTGCAAAGCCCAGGGAACCGAAACGGACCGTTTTTTAAGGCTTGTCGATGTTGTTTTCAAAGAGATAGACAAAGTTCGCAAACAAGGCAGGCTCAGCAGGAAAGTCCTCATCTCTCCACTCGCTTACCAGGAGACCATATACCCCCCAACAAAACCGCTGCCCGAAGGGTTTAATTATGATGATTGCCTTCTGACATTTTTCCCAATAGGTCGCTGCTATGCTCATACGATTTCTGATGATAGCTGCGACGAAGTTAACCAGGGACTGTGTAATAGTTTTTATAACTGGTCAGTAGATTCAGGCAGGCATTATAAAGGAGGCATATTCATAGGGGAATATTATAACGTCAGTTCCCTTGTGTCGCTGCCCATAGTATATCCTAAAATAATGAGTAGCGACATACCGTGGTATTTTAAAAACGGAGCAAGGCATTTTAATTACATGCATTCACCAATAGTAAGGTGGGGCACATGGACACTAAATCAATACCTGATGGGCAGATTGCTTTGGGATGTTAATGTTGACAGCGATGCTGTCCTTGATGAATTTTACAGGCTTTATTACCCCACAACTTATAAGACAACAAAAAAGTTTTACAGCCACCTTGAAAAAGCAACCGCTAATATAAAAGCTTTCAAACATTTTATAACCCTTAATGGCGACCATAGATTTTATCTTACGCAAAGCTGGGCTCAGTGTCTTACTCATAAAGACAAACCGATCTTCTGGGTTGACCATTTAACTTATGAGCCGAAAGAAATGACAACCAATGACACTTTGAGCATCGTTGAAATGCTCGACGAAATGGACGAAGCCAGGCAGTATATAGATGAGTCTCTGCTTATTTGCTCTGATGAAAAAGAGCAGGCAAGACTGATTGCTGCTGAAAAACGTTTTGACTACGGTGAAAAAATGTACAAATTCCTCTATCATCTTGTAAGGACTTCAATGTTATTCCACCATGATAATGACATACTTGCAAAAGTCGAATTTGCCAAAACTAAGATATATGCAGATCTCTTAAAACAGATCACTGATATGGCAGATGTGACCGCTGGCAGCGGATATGAAGATTCATTCAAAGCTACACAGGCAGTGGAAGCTTACGATTTTTTTGAAAAGAAATATGGTAATTAATTTTTAACGAATAGGAGTTTTTTATGAAAATAATAAGTGCAGTACTATTGTCTTTATTAATTTTTTCGTCAGTCTGTTTCAGCGGCCAGGTCAGCATTATGGTAAACAAAGGCCCATTTGACACTGTCCAGCAGGGGGCAGCCGGTGAAGAAAAAGTTAATTTCCTCGATGCCGACTTCACAGACGACCGTGCCTGCAGCGAATGTTTTGCCGCAATGGAGCTTGCAACTTTCCTGCCGAAAGCAACCGGTATCAAAGCAGAGGATATAAAATTCGTTCAGCCTGGCGCACTGCCTGAAACAGGTGACATCTTCCTTATCGGCAGCTGTTTTTCTAATGCGATAATAGACCAATATGACTTGCCGGAAGAGACAAAGCTCAATACTGAGCAGTCTTTCAGCATCAGAACTTTTAAAGATAAAGATAGGATTGTCACTATTATTGAAGGCACTGACCGCATCGGCGTATTATATGGCGTTTATCGTTATCTCGAAGAGCTTGGAATTAAATTCATGGGACTCGGTGAAAAAGGAACTATTTTACCAGATACTCCTGTTGACCTGCCTGCAAAGCTAAATATAAATGAAAACCCATCTTATCTTACCAGGGGGTTCTGGGCGTGGGGCGACAGGAAATGTGACAAGGATTTTTTCTATTGGATGGCCCGTAACAAGCTCAATTTCTGGACTGCGGAAAAACAGCCCGCAAAATTCCTGAAAAAGCTTGGTATGAAACTAACCGCCGGCGGTCATGCGATTCATAACCTTTGCTTTAATCCAAAATCCGAGTATCCATTCAATCATCCCAAATTTAAAGGCGACGAAGACAAACCAGATGACCCTTACCAAGTCGGCACAGAATACACCGGCGACGAAGACAAAGACGGCAAGCTCAGTTATTTTGAAGCTCACCCCGAATGGTATGGCCTAAAAGACGGCAAAAGAAACCCTCATGTTTCAGAATGGCAAGGCACAAGTTTCTGTACTTCAAACGAAGATGCAAGAAAAGAATTCGCACGCAGAGTTGTAGAGCAGTTCATATCAGGCGAATGGCAATATGTAGACGTTTTAAACTTCTGGATGCTTGATGGCGGCAAAAAATGCTGGTGTACCTGTGATAAATGCAAAGCAGACGGTGCATATTCTGACAAGATTTTTATGGTCGGCTATGACATCCTCAAAGAATTAAAACGAGTCAGAGATGCCGGTATGCTTAATCATCGCGTAGAAATCAGCGTTATCGCATATTGGGAAACGTTATCTCCGTTGACCAGGCCTTTGCCGGATGATTATGATTATGATAACAGCTCAGTGACATTTTTCCCTATCGGAAGATGTTACGCCCATAGCTTTGCAGATCCCGCTTGTACGGAGGTTAATCAGGGACAATTAGAAGCATATCAGGGCTGGACGATGGGCAAAGGGCGATATTATAAAGGCTCAGTTTTTATTGGCGAGTATTACAATATAAGCGCGTTTAAGTCTTTGCCTGTAGTATTTACAAAGATTATGGCTGCGGATATTCCATGGTATTATCGTACGGGCGCAAGGCATTTTCATTACATGCATACCCCGACAAAGCTTTGGGGCACATGGACGCTTAATCAATCCCTGATGGCTGCTTTGCTTTGGAATGTGGATCTTGATTCCAGCAAGTTTGTTGATAATTACTTTGACAGTTACTACCCAACAACAAAAGAGACAACCCGCAAGGTTTACGAACAGCTTGAAATTGCATCAGCAAATATAAAAGCTTTAAAGCACAATGTGTCGTGTGGCCGTTGGGGTTATTCTCTGAATTCAAGAATGTTAAAGGGTGACTTTGATATGTTTGAGATTGATCATTTGAAATACAATGAAACTCATCCACTGCTCAATGATGCACCTGATATTGTTGAAATGGTTGATGCTATGGAATTGGCGAAGAAGTATCTCGACCAGTCTTTGATCGACTGCAAAAACCTCATCGAACAGCAAAGGCTTCTTGAGGATAAGAGGCGTTTCGATTATGGCTACAAGATGTACCAGTACATTTATCACATGGTTCGCACTTCAATGTTCCACAAAAAAGGTGATAAACTGATGGCTGTAAGAGAATTCAAGATCGTTGAAAAATATGCTGATCAATTAAAGAAAATTGTCGATCTTGTCAACGTCGCATCGGAGCACAGCAACGCTCCTAACGGCTTCGAAGCCACGCAGTCTATTAAGATCTTCAACGAATTCAAAAAACTCTACGGCGAAAAGTAATATGAAAGGAAATACAAAATGAGGCGCATATTTACAGTACTGTTTACCCTGCTTTGGGTTTCTGTTTCCTCTGCGGATATTACTATATTAGCAAATAAGGGCCCATTTACTTCTATCGAGCAAGGGGCTGTTGCTGAAGATAAAACAAATTTCCTTGACGCTGATCAAACAGACGACCGCGCGTGCACCGAATGTTTTGCTGCGACAGAACTGGCAACATTTCTGCCCAATGCAATAGACATCAAAAAAGAAAACATAAAATTTGATTCTTCGATGTCTCTGCCGCAAACGGGCGATGTTTTTGTTCTCGGCAGCAGAGTTTCAAATTCGCTGATCGAAAATCTTAAGCAAACTAAAGATGCAAAGCTCACAAACGACCAGTCGTATCGCATCTGTTCATACAAAGATAATAACAGAACAATAACCATCATCGAAGGCCGCGATCGCCAGGGCACATTATATGGCGTATACGAGTACCTAAACCGCCTTGGTATAAAATTCATAGGCTTAGGCGAACAAGGGATGGTTTTGCCCACAGAGAAAGCAAAATTGCTCCTAGGATTGGACATCGTCGAAAATCCATCTTATTTCACAAGGGGATTCTGGTCCTGGGGTGATAGAAAACCTGACAAAATTTTCTATAAATGGATGGCACGAAATAAACTCAACTTCTGGACAACTGAAAATCAGCCCGCAAGATACCTTAAAAAACTGGCCTTTAGACTAACCGCCGGCGGTCATGACATCCACAAAAACTATTTCAACCCCCTCAGCGAATACCCATTCAATCATCCTAAATACGAAGGCGATGAAGACAAACCCGATGACCCCTACGATGTAGGTGACAACTACCAAGGCGATGCTAATAAAGACGGCATGCTGTCATACTATGAGGCCCACAAGGAATGGTTCGGGTTCAAATTCGGCAAAAGAACAACATATGTCCGCGACTGGCAAGGCTCAAGCTATTGCATCTCAAATCTCGACGCAAGAAAAGAATTCGCAAGAAGACTCGTCGAACAATTCGTCGCAGGTGATTGGCAATATGTCGACGCCCTTAACTTCTGGATGCTTGATGGCGGTACCGATCAATGGTGCGCCTGTGAAAAATGCAAAGCCCTCGGCAGCCATACCGACCAGATTTTTATCGCAGCCGATGAAGTCTTAAAACAACTAAAACAAGCAAGAGATGCGGGCAAGATCAACCATCGCATAGAAATAAGCGTTATCGCTTACGCAGCAACAATAGAGCCGCCAACAAAACCACTCCCCGAAGGATATGATATAGAAAACAGCTCGATAACATTCTACCCCATCTGCAGATGCTACGCACACAACATGGGCGATGCTTCATGCACAGGCACAAATCAGAAATATGTAAATATGCTCAAAGGCTGGACACAAGGACCAGGTAGATATTACAAAGGCTCATTGTTCATAGGCGAATATTACAACGTAAGCTCAATAATGAATCTGCCAGTAGTATACATGAAATCCATGTCAGCAGACATACCATGGTACTATAACATTGGCGCAAGAGACTTCCAGTATATGCACACCCCAACAAAACTATGGGGCACATGGACCATAAATCAGCACCTGATGGCCAAACTACTCTGGAACGTAAAAGCAGACTCAACAAAGATCCTCGATGATTATTACACCTGCTATTACCCAACCACCACCGACTCAACCCGAAAATTCTACGAAGCTCTCGAATACGCCTCAAAAAGCATAATGGCCTTCAAACATTCCACCCTTGACTTTCATCTAAGAGGCAGACTTCTAAAAAGAGCAAAAAAACTTTTCAACTCCAACCATCTCCAATACAACGAAACCCACCCCATGCTAAACGATGGCCCAGACGTAGTAGAAATAATCGCCGCCATGGACCAGGCGCAGCATTATATAGACCAGTCCTTAATTGATTGTACCGACCCCACAGAACAGCAAAGGCTCCTCGAAGACTGGGAAAGATTCGACTATGGAAAAAAAGTGTATAATTTCCTCTACCACATGATTCGCCTGGAAATGTTCCACCGCGCAGACAACACAGTGATGGCCAAACACGAATTCAAACTCCTGAACGAATACAAGCTTCAACTCGAAAAAATAGTCGAATACGTAGATGTCTTCTGCTATTACAAAGACGCCTACAATGGTTTCGGAGCAACCCAGGCAACAAAAGAATTCGAAGAATTCAAAAAACTCTATGGCCAGGAATAACATTACTTTTACCAGATACGCTATTTACAAATTGTAATTTAGTTTATACAATGGCCGCTTGATTAGCCGATGTAGCTCAGTTGGTAGAGCGTAGCTTTCGTAAAGCTGAGGTCATGAGTTCGAATCTCACCATCGGCTTTGTGGATTTACAGCAAAAATACAATTCGTTAAAACAAAGCCTGACCAGGCTTGGAAAAGTTGCGATAGCCTTCTCAGGTGGCGTCGACAGCTCTCTTTTATTAAAAGTAGCAGCTGACACCCTAACCCCGCAAAACGTCTTGGCATGCTACGCAACAAGCCCATCCCAACCCCAATCCCAACGCAAAACAGCAACCGAACTAGCTGCCTCTCTAAACGTAAAATTAATACAAATCCCCACAAACGAAATATCCAACCCTGATTACATCGCTAATAAACCAGACCGTTGTTACGTTTGCAAAGTCCACATTCTCGCAGAAATAAAAAAGGCTGCAAACAACCAAGGCTTTAAAAATATCCTCTGCGGCAACAACGCCGATGACGAAAAAGACTTCCGCCCCGGCAATCGCGCAGTAAAAGAGCAATCCGTAATTTGCCCCCTCGCTGATGCAAACATGACGAAACAAGACATCCGCCAACTAAGCAGACAACTAAATCTCCCAACCGCCGAAACCCCATCGTCCCCATGCTTAGCTTCAAGAATAGCTTATAGCCTCGAAATAACCCCCGCCCGCCTAAACCAGGTCGAACAAGCAGAAGACTACCTCCGCCAATTAGGTTTTACCGCTCTACGCGTTCGCCACCACGACACCATCGCCCGCATAGAACTGCTCCCCGAACAAATCCCAAATGCAATATCCCAGAGAACCCAGATCACCGAAAAACTAAAATCCATAGGCTTCAAATTCGTCACCCTCGACTTGCAAGGCCACCGCTCAGGCTCTCTCAACGAAGCACTCTCCAACGAAGACAAAAAACGTTTTATCTGAAAAATCAACCCCCGAAAACATTCCCAACTTTTTGTGCACGCTCAGCAGTATCAAGATCGATCCCCAAACTTATCCCCGCTTCAACCAGCACATTCCAACCCGCTGCCAGATATAAATAATTCGTCAATTCACCAAGCTCAGCCACCTTAATAGTCGGAAACATCGTATCTTCCGTCGCAATAGCAAAAACTTTCAAACCTACCTGGTCGATCATAATTTCCCGCGTCTTTTCCAGCTCACTTCGATATGGATCGATCAAAATAACAACATCTTTCGCGCTCATAACCTCCTGTATCCCGTGCATATAACTTGTCCCCTCAAGATAATCGCTTTTCTTGCGAACTATCTCATTAACCTTAACAGCCAGCTCCTCAGCAAGCCCATTATTCCTACCCGCAAAATAAATTGTCTCCGCACCACCCAACGCTTTGGTAAGCTCCACCGGCACATCAACAGTCAAAGCATCTTCAAAAGCATCCGCAAGTTTATCCAGATTCTTCAGCTCACCACCAGCTACCTTCGCCAGCAGTGACTGGTAAAATAATGCCTGTTCCACCGAACTTTTAGTAGCGGCAATAGCGTCTTCCGACCCACAGCCCAACACAAAAGTCTGCTTACAGAACCGCTCCAAAGGCGTGTTCTTATTTGCCGTCAGCCCATACAAATTAGAATGGTTTTTAGCTTTTAAACCATCAAAAAGTGTCAGCGTTTCTTTCGTCTTTCCACTGTTAGAAGCAGCAAAAACCACAAAGCCGTTAAGGTCATATTCGCACGCCTGATACGATCCTTCCGAAACCATATCCAATGCCATTCCGCATTTCCTGCCGTATTCTATCGCGTTCTTAGAAGGAAATGTTCTGCTCGACCCTTCACCGGTAAAGAACAGCCGGGATGTTTTTTTGATTTCATCGATAACACCTTCGGTATCACCAGCATGAAAGTTATTGATAACATCCACCGCTTCGAACATCTCATTTACTAAAGCAAACTTTGTATATTTTTCCTGTTTTTTCATGAAAGCTTTTCCTTTTCTTAGGCTTTTTTATATGAAAGTTTCGCATACTCAGGCAGCTCACCAACCAATGGTCGAAGATATTCGATAAACTCATCAGTCACAAAATTCCCTTCCGGCGTAATATAGTTATCAGGCATTGGTTTGGCTTTTACAGCCACTTCATGCAAAGCAACCTCACCTGTCACACATTTATAAGGCCCATCGGATTGCCTTTCTAATGTTACCATCAACCCAGTCTTACCTTGCTTAGCAAGCCCAACCGCCGCTGCGCCCGCCATATATGCCTCCTCAATGTCCACCTTGCTCGCCCGGTCCGCCCCGCACATCGTAAGAGATTCTGTTATCTGAAATTCGCCTCTAAAGCCGAACTCATCGGATATCATTTTATGCAAAGCCATCGCTGCGCTTGCTCCGCCCATTGCGCCGAATTCTACATTATTAAACTTATCCTTACTCTGTGCTGATGATACAGGCGTGCCATCGGCAAACGTAATCCCTTCACCGCATACGATAGAAACAAATCCAAACTTCTCCTGACACTCCTTAACCTTTGCCAGGAATTTATCCTTATCGAAAGCTCTTTCAGGCAGACAAAGTATATGAGGCGGATCCTGCGGCGTTTTCTTAGCCGCCGCTGCTCCAGCCGCCAACCAGCCAGCTTCTCTGCCGACGGTTTGCATAATCACAAACTTATCGACTTTCTGCATATCCCTCGCCAGTATCCCCGATTGCATCACACTCATCGCGACATACCTC
>Ga0307990_1002789_pt1 | contig 13711 bp, 10 predicted proteins | sample EllFjometagen129_FD_203168 | JGI IMG/M metagenome (GOLD analysis project Ga0307990, IMG submission 203168) | Marine microbial communities from Ellis Fjord, Antarctic Ocean - #129 | ecosystem: Environmental > Aquatic > Marine > Unclassified | place: Southern Ocean | collected 2014-10-08
CAGAAATGTTTTTCAACCCACTTTTAACCGAATGGAAACGCGTTGGCCCACCTTCAATAATATTATGTGGAATATTAAATATGTGTGAAGTGCAAAGTTTTTTCCAATAATCTATTTGGTTTGAATTTAATACAAGTGTAATTTTTATATCCTTTATAAATAAGAATAAATTAAATGTATGAAACAGTATGGGTTTATCATCAAGTAATAAAAATTGCTTGGGCAAATTACTACCCATTCGCTTTCCATCACCACCGGCAACTATTAATACATGTTTTTCTAATTCCATAAAATTACGCGAAAACTATTCTAACCCGGAATATGCATTAGAAAATCTATTCCGAATTACAATTACTGCAAAACATACCACTTTGCTGAGTTTTGAAGCCTCACCATAGCGGTGCTATGCTTTCATTTCAAAACTGTATATTTTATTATACTTAAAGTTCTCATAACGAAGTTCCAATGCATAATCCGGGTGTAATGAATTATGGCTAATAAGAAAGTGCCACAATTGAAGTGCAAAAAATCATATAATTCAGGGGTCTGCCTCAAGCAGATAACTGAGTGTTAAACTGAGCACAACAATGAGGTTAACATTTTCATATAGCCACTAAATAATTAGCATTGCATCACCATATGTAAAAAACTTATATTTCTTTTTAATAGCTGTTTTGTAAATCTCCTTTAAAAAATCATGACCAATATATGCGCTAACCATCATCATCATGGGCGACATGGGAAGATGAAAGTTAGTAATCATTGCATCAGCAGTTTTAAATGTATATGGTGGATGGATAAACTTATTTGTCCAGCCTGTATATGGCTTAATCTGACCAGTAATTGAAACCCCAGATTCAAGAGCTTTCATGCTTGTAGTTCCAATTGCACATAATCTTTTCTTTTTCTTCTTTGCCATATTTATTATATCAGCATTTTCCTGATCAATAAACATTTCTTCAGAATCAACTTTGTGTTTTGTGAGATCTTCAACCTCTATTGCTCTAAAATTTCCAAGTCCTGTATGAAGAGTAATTTCAGCAAATTTAATACCTAATATTTCTAAACGTTTCATCAGTTCCCTGGAAAGGTGCAAGCCTGCAGTAGGGGCAGCAATTGCGCCTTCGTGTTTAGCATAAATTGTCTGATAACGCTCATCATCAATATCTTCAACAGGTCTCTGATGAATTTTTGGCAAAGGAGTTTCTCCAAGAGCCTGCAATGTTTCTTTGAATTCATCATATGAACCATCAAAAAGAAATCTTAAAGTTCTACCACGTGAAGTTGTATTATCAATTACTTCAGCTACTAATGATTCATCTTCTCCAAAGTACAATTTATTGCCGATGCGAATTTTGCGCGCAGGGTCAACCAGTACATCCCATAAACGACTTTCCTGATTTAATTCACGTAATAAAAATACTTCAATTTTAGCTCCTGTTTTTTCTTTTTCACCATACAATCTGGCCGGAAATACCCTTGTGTTATTTATTACAAACACGTCGCCTTCATTGAAATAATTTAGCACATCTTTAAAGCGTTTATGCTCAATGGTTTTCTTTTTTCGATTTATGACCATTAATTTAGCTTCATCTCTGTCTTTTTGCGGGTGATCAGCAATTAATTCTCTAGGTAAATCAAACTTAAATTGTGATAATTTCATGTATTTATATTTATAATTTATTTTTTGTTTGTCATTTGGAACTTACACCTCAAATTTTAATCGACATTATTGGCTTTATCGATTATATCTTGCTATGATTGTTTCTTGAAATCAATTATTGAAATTTATACTTAAATATCCTTTTTATAAAAAGTTTGCAAAGATACGCATTTTAACACTCTTTGTCAAGTATACCTAGTGTAAAAAGTTTAATATCAGATGAATAGTTGTATATTAGTTGAAAATGTTGCGGGTTTTGGCAAGATTAAGACCATTATTTTGTGTTAATTCAAAACTCTTTAAAAAAAGATGAAATTAATTTTTACCAAAAATAAACTGTAATAACATAATAAAACATGATTTATAATATTAATAATTGGAAGAACAATACCATATTTGCAAACAAATACATGAAGATTTCAAAACATGTCACCATTCACCGATAAAAATAGTCCAATTACCGATTTTTTATTTACATTAGTGCCCAAAGAACATAGTTTTGCCTTGTAAATCTAAAAATATACTACAATGGAAAATAAATCAACTGACAGAAAACTAATTATCGGGATAATACTTATGCTAGCAGGCGGATTGCTACTATTAGATACATTTAATATTACTCAATTACCTATCCGGCAATATATATTTTCATGGAAAACCTTACTAATTGGAATAGGGGTGGTTATCCTTGCAACCAAAGAACGTGCAACTGCCGGTTTTGTGCTGATTGGGCTTGGTGTTGTATTTTGGTTACCAAGTTTGCTAAATTACAGCATTAATCTACATCAGATTTTTTGGCCTGTGGTATTGATTGGCATAGGGATACTAATTATTACCAGAAGAGGCAGTCATGCAAAACGTTACAGAAAGTCAAATAATAAATCTGAAAACTCTAGCGATTATATTGAAGATTTATCAATATTAGGAGGGGGAACAAAACTTATCCAATCTAAAAATTTTAAAGGCGGAGATATTACAGCAATTTTTGGCGGCTCTGAGTTTATCTTTAGAGATGCAAAAATTTCGCCTGATGGTTGTACCATAGATGTGTTTACAATGTTTGGTGGATCAAAACTAATAATACCAGATAATTGGGTTGTTAAATCAGACATGTTCTCAATATTTGGAGGATTTAACGATAAAAGAATAATCAAGCCCGATGAAAACGAACCAGGTGTAGTACTATATCTAAAGGGAGCCGTAATATTTGGTGGGATGGAAATAAAAAGCTATTAATTGAGTTATTTACTTAAGACAAATTAGCATAAATAAACAATATTGTAATTAACAAATATGCTTAACCCTATTTCCAAAAACAGAAATTACATTCTTGCGTATATTGTAATTTGGATTACAATCTTTTTAATCCAAACATTTATAATAAACTTTTTTTACGGAGTAGACAGTTTAATAAGCATCGGCGATTCAGCAATATTTAATACTCTTTTTGCACTTCTTGGTCTTAATCTTTGGTATGTTATAAGGTTTAATTTAAAGGAAACTCCAAAGCTATTCGATCTATTATTCAACCATTTATTAGTTGCAGTAATTGCAATTGCCGTTTGGATTACAGTTTCTTATTTTATCTTAATATATATTTTTCCTGATGCTACTTCATACAGAGAGTTCCTGAATGAAAGCCTGCCTTGGCGCGTAATTACAGGAATTTTTTATTACTTACTTTTTATAATGTTCTATTATGTAATGCTTTATTACGAAGATTTGCAAGAAAAACTAAAAGTGGAGGCAGAATTGCAAACTTTGGTAAATGAAGCTGAACTTTCGGCATTAAAATCTCAAATAAACCCTCATTTCCTTTTTAACAGCCTCAATTCAATAAGTTCACTAACTATTACTAACCCTGATAAAGCACAGGATATGGTAATTAAACTGTCTGACTTTTTAAGATATACCTTAAGTCATGATAAAGATGAAAAAGCAAGTTTGAAAGAAGAATTCAAAAATTTAAATCGTTACCTTGACATTGAAAAAATAAGGTTCGGTCACCGATTAAATTTTTCAACAGATATACCCGAAGAATGTAATAAATTTCTTATTCCAAACATGATTCTTCAACCGTTGCTCGAAAATGCTATAAAACATGGTGTTTATAATAGTACCGAAGAAGTTCTGATTGAATTAAAATGTAAACATAATAATGAAAATGCAATAATTGAGATTAGCAATGAATATGACCCTGATTCAGTTAAGAAAAAAGGAGAAGGAATTGGATTAAAAAATATTAGAAAAAGGTTGCAAATAATATATAAGCGACAAGATCTGCTGGAAATTTCTGCCGACAAACTAATTTTTAGAGCAACCTTAAAACTACCTATAAAAGCATAACAATGAACAAACTACGTACAGTAATTATTGAAGATGAAGCACCTGCGCGCGAACTTGTAAAAGCCTATATAAAGACTAATCCTAATATTGATCTAATTGGCGAATGCCAGGATGGATTTAGTGGTGTTAAAACCATAAATGAAACTAAACCTGATTTAATTTTTCTTGATATTCAAATGCCAAAGCTAACAGGTTTTGAAATGATTGAACTATTGGATGAGGTTCCTGAAATAATATTTACTACAGCTTACGACCAGTTTGCAATTAAAGCTTTCGAGCTAAGTGCCGTTGACTATTTAATGAAGCCTTTTTCACGAGAAAGGTTTAATGAAGCTGTTGAGAAGGTCCTTGTCCGGTTAAAAAATCGAGCTGAATTAGATGATAAAACAAGTATAGAGAAAACAAATATTGAATCGTTTACTAAATTAAACAAAGAATCGACTGAACAAATTGAACGATTATTTATAAAAACCGGCACCAAGATTGATGTTGTACCAGTAGAAACTGTTATTAAAATTGAAGCTCAGGATGATTATGTAGAAATTTATACATCTGAAAGAAAATATTTGAAAAATGACACTATGAATTATCTTGAAAAAGTCCTTCCTTCAAAAACTTTTACAAGAGTTCACCGTTCGCATATTATTAATCTCAATCATATAAATAAAATTGAGAAATATGGCAAAGAAAGCTATGTTGTAATATTAAAAGATGGTAGCAGTGTAAATGTTAGCAAATCGAGGATTAAAGAATTAAAAACTCAATTGGGGATTTAAGATATTATTTTGCTCATCACCAGAAATCAATTCTAAAGGGGACTATTTCTAAAATTTGTAAAATTAGATATAGAAATTCCTGAATTATACAGGTTAGGTTCTCCTTTAAAGATTTTATTCTCATCAAATAAAAATATCTCAAGCATGCCGATATTAAGAATTTTTGCAATTTCCTGTAATCGGCATATATAAAGTCTTGTTTGTCCGTTTTCCAACCTACTATACGATTTCTGCGAAATCCCTAACTGAATGGACATATACTCTTGTGAGTAATTCCGAATCTCTCTAATTTTTCTTATGTTATTATTCATGTGTAATTATTTAGGTTAAAACACAATAACGTTTTGGCATAGGATGCCACTAGCGGTGGTAGGTTACTTTAGAAATTTTTGCCATAATATTTTTCTTTAAATATTGCGGACAAAAAACGACTAATGATATACTCAAAACGACTAAATTAGTCGTTTATTGTCCATATAAATTTAATTTTTCTGATTTGATTTGTAGTCAACATTTTTAACTAAAAAATTAGATCATGAAAATCAAGATTCTTATTACTGCGATTATTTTGTTAATGGGAAGCGGTTTTGCCTTTTCCCAAAGTATTTCATTCACCTACGACGAAGCAGGAAACCGTCTCACAAGAGAATTGGAGATAAAAAAAATAAACCCAAGCAACAATTCTGATTCCGGTGATGAACAAAAAAGCAGTTATGCATCAGTTGAAACCATAACAATTAATGATGTTGAAGTAACCATTAGCCCAAACCCAAATGGTGGAAAATTTGAAGTAAGTATACGCAACCCGGGCAAACAACCAAATGTTAAAATATATCTGCATACCATGTTAGGCAAGCAAATATATAGTAGCGAACAGGTTCAGCCTATAACTACCATAAACATAACCAACCGTAAAAACGGTACATACATATTAACTGTTATTGTGAATGGAACCAAAGAGAATTGGAAAGTTATTAAACAGTAAATAAGGTTGTTATTTCGATCAACAGGAGAATTGCCTGTTGCAGGCTGGAATCTCCTGAGCAAAAACAACGCTCTCAGAGAATTTATCCTTACAGCCGAAATAACAACTCAACAACCTGACAACAACGACAACTTGACAACAATGACAACATTAAAAAAAACAACCATGAAAAAAATATATTACCTATTATTAGTAAGTCTGTTTAGCATTAATTTGGCAACAGCACAAGAAAAAGAAGTTAATATTGACACAGAAGTAGGCACTTTGCCCGGTAGAGTTGGTGTGAGTCCAACAGGGGCAGCTACATATACAATACCCATTGATTTACCCGAAGGCAGGGCTGGCATGACACCACAATTGGCATTTGTTTACAACAGTCATGTTGAAGGAAATATTATGGGTAAAGGTTGGGGAGTAGTCGGTTTCTCCTCAATATCAAGAACAAATCCAACATTATATTACAATGATGAGATAGATAATGTTGATTTTGAAGATGACCAATTTATACTTGACGGCCAACGTTTGATTTATGTACGTGATACAGAAGATGGAATTGAATACAGAACTGAAGTTGACAATGGTCAAAAATTGATTTACTACATAAATGAAGAAAAACCGTTTTTTAAAGTTTATTTAAAAAACGGAATAGTAAAAGAATATGGAACATATGGTAGCAGACAATATTATGGTACAGATGACAGCAATCCTTTAGCATGGCATTTGAAAAGAGTTGTAGACATAATGGGTAACAAAATAGAATATATGTACGATCGAAATATTTCTATAGGAGAATTGCACCCAATAATGATTGAATACACAAACTTTGAAGATAAAAACAGAAATGAAAAATATTCAATAACTTTTAATTATGATGGTGCAGTTTTAAATGATAATCAACATTTGATAAGTTATCTTGAAAAAAAGAATTATAACGGAACCTATGATAAATATATTAATCAAAATACAAATTTACTGTATAGCATTAGTATAACACATAATGATCATCTTTTAAAAAAATACGAACTATCATACTTTACTGAAATGAGTTCAACAAAAGATGTATTCCTTAAAGATATTTTACTTGGTAATGATGTCAAAAAATTTAACCCTACAATTTTTGATTGGAATTTTTATAACCCAAATTATGAATCAGCCAGTTTTTGGGTTAACGACCACACAAATATGTTACATTTAATAAATAAAGTAAATATGTCAAGAATTGACATCGATGGTGATGGGGTTGACGAAGTGGCAGTTTACAAAGTATTAGCAGATGAAATTAACTATCTAACTTCAGATGTGTATATTTATAGTGGTAGCAGCCCATTACATATTATACATCTGGATTTACAAGACCCTGACGCAGCAAATGTAAGCTTAAGCTCTGCCGACTTTGATAATGATGGGAATGAGGAACTTATCGTTAACATTCATGAATCAACCTTACAGGTTTACAGTTTTGTAACAGGTTCTAAATCCGAGTTAGTTTTTGAATATGAATACCTAGGGAACAACTATATCCCTTTTACAGGTGACCTTACCGGTGATGGAATTACAGATTGCTTTTTGGTAAATGATAATGATAAAAAAGTAAAACTGCTAACTGGTACAGGAAACAATTCTTATTTATCAGAAGGCGAAGAAAATGACTTTCCTTCTAATGTAGATAAGATTAAGGCCTTAAGTGACTTTACTGGGGATATGAGGACAGATGTAGTTGGTGATTTTGGAGATAGATTTCAAACATATTCCTATACTGAAATAAATGGGTTTAGTTTACAAACAGGATCCTGTTTGATGTGTCAAACAAGTGTAGGTAAATATTACTTCCAGGATTTTAACGGAGATGGCAAAACAGATATATGCCAATTAAATATATCTAGTAAAGCTGGTTTCACCAAAAATACATATTTTTCATTTGGTAGTGGTTTCGTAGAAGATGCAGAGGAGGAATCTCTTCCTACATTTCTTGATCCAAACTCTGGTTATCCTATCGCAATAGATTTAAATAATGATGGTCGTAGCGATTTTATCTATATTGGCTTAGGTGACATTGGTTACAGAACACAGGCATACTATACAATGAAGAAAGGTGTAAATCAGTCTGATAGCGAAATGCAGGAAATAGAAATATCCCCTTATATAGAAGGCATTGCTGCACTTACATTTGCCGACTTAACCGGAAGTGGAATAATGGATTATGCTGTTGAATTTTGGAGAAAAGAAGAAATTATTCAAAATGATATAAAAGATTATAAAACGGAGGTAAATATTATTTTTTACTTATACAACTTCAAGGATAATCAATGTGGTGAAAATCATCTTATAGGCATACAAAATGGTTTTGGGGTTGTCTCAAAAATAAATTATCAAATGTATGGTTCGTCATATAGTAACAGTACTCCTTTATATGAATACCCATTGTCGAAATATAAATCAAAAAAAAATATTGTCGGCGAAACATATACTAAAGATGGTATAAACAAGCTTATGCATTTTACATATAGTTTTAATAAACCTATAATGCACAAAGAGGGTAAAGGTTTTCTGGGATTTAATTATATTACAAAAACAAATAATACTGCTGGTACAAGCACTATTACTGAGTTTAATATTTTTGATGATGGTGTTAGAAAATATTTTCAAATATATCCTAAAACAACAACGACAACAAATTTAACAACGGGTAGCATATTAAAGACAACTGAAAATGAATTTGATATTAAAATAATAACTACAACTACAAACAACCTTGCTTTTTACCCTTTTGTACACATAAGCATAGATAAAACTTGGGGTAATGATGGTAGTTTTGTTCGTAAAACAAAAAAATATTTAGAAAAAGATGAGATTGATGAATATGGTAATATCGAAGAAATTATTCAGTCTGTTGATGAAAATGAAAATGCTATAGATTATGAGTTTAAAAATACTATTACAACTTCATATGAAAATATAGATATAGGAACTGCTGATACCAGAACATATATAGTTGGGCGCCCTTCAATAATAGAAACAAAGCAAGAAAAAACAAATTATGAACGTGATTTACATCGTATTGAATACACATATTTTAGTAGAGGTGAGCCCTATTGGCCAATGATAAAAACAAAAACAATTACACCAAATCGTCTACAAGAGGATTATTTTAAATATGTTTCAAAAATTAATTATGATAGTTACGATAAATACGGGAATCTAACACAACAAACTATAAGCGCCCCTAATGATAACACTATACCTGATAGAATTACTTTTTTTGAATATGATGATTCCAAAGGTTATGATGGGAGATTCTTAACAAGTACAAAAAAAACAATTGATGGTGTTGACCACATAAACCACTTTACTTATGATGTAATTTGGGGAAATGTTATTAGTGAAACAACGCCGGCAGGTATTCAAACACTATATCAATATGATGATTTGGGACGACTTGAAAAAACTATATATGCTGATAATACATTTACTAATTATTACATAAATTGGTCTGAAGAATCGGGGATGGGTGAGCTTGTACCTGAGAATGCAGTTTTCCAAACAATGAGCAGCTCTACGGGTAATGGCTATAGCATGACATTCTTTGATAAGTTTGAACGCGAAATTCGGACTTTGTATGCAGGATCTAACAATAGAGGCATAATTACTGACAAAGAATATAATAACAATGGAAAGTTATGGAAAGTCTACGAACCCTATTTCTGGACTGAAACAAAAGATTTATTTACTGAGTTCAAATATGATGAACTAGGCAGAGCAGAAGAAATAATTTCACCAGCCAAGACAATATCATACACTTATTTAGGCCGATCAATAAAAACTAAAAACGAGAACACAGGCATCGAAGTTATAGAAAATGTTAATGCAATTGGCAAAACTAAATCTATAATTGATCCTTCCGGTACTATCCAATATAATTATTATAGCTCGGGTAATATTGAAGCGATAAATGCTATAAACTCTGTAACTTCTTTTCTATATGATCCGGCAGGCAACCGTAAAGAGATAAGTGAGCCAAATTCAAATATTTCAACTTTTGAATATAATGCATTTGGAGAATTGGTAAATCAGGTTGATTCGAAAGGCAATTACTTGCTCTTTGATTATGATTCTTTTGGAAGATTAACAACGCAAACGTTGTTTGGTAGCAAAGATATACCTAAATGTACTTTATATAATTATAATAATGATAAGCTACAAACAGGCTTTGGTCAATTAAACAACATGAGCTTAGACAGTTATATGATATATAATTACACATATGACGGCATTGGTCGCTTAATTGAAGAAACTGAACTGGTTGATAACATTAACTATAATTCAAGCTATGAATATGACGAATTTAATGGTAAAGTAAGCAGATACGAATACCCATCCGGCTTTGCCATTAATTATGAGTATGATTATTACGACGGATCTTTGAAAAAAGTTAAAAACAATGAAAACAATGAAATTATTTGGGAAAGTAATGATATAAACCAACGTGGCCAGCAAACAAATTACACGTTGGGTAATGGACTTATTACCGAAAAAGGGTTTGATGATATTACCGGTTTGCCAACAACAATTAAAACCGGAAATATTCAAAACCTTGCGTACAAGTTTGATAAAGCAACAGGAAATCTTATGGCGCGAGTAGATATTAAATATAAGCTGCAAGAATCTTTTAAGTATGATAAAATGCTAAATTCACGACTTACTGAGTGGAATGTGTATAACGGTGTTAATCAGAACAACAATTTTGCAGGGTATAGTGCCAATGGAAATATTACATATAAGTCGGATGTTACAAATATTAGTAATGGTGAATATAAATATACTGATAATGCAGTTACAAGCATAACCAGTCCTACTCCAGATTTCTTATCAGTTTCTACACCACAAACTATTCACTACAACGGTTTTAATAAAATTAAACACATAAACCAAGAAGTTAATGAAGGTATGGAAGTAGCTAACTATGAAATGAGATTTGATTACGGGCCTGGTAATGCCAGGAAAAAAACATTGCTTTATAGAAATAATATAATTCAAAAAACTAAAGTTTTTATTGGGAGCAACTATGAAATTGAGGTATTTCCAAATGGAATTGAACGAAAACTCCATTATATAAAAGGTGGTGATGGTTTGTTTGCAATTTATGTACAAAATGAAGATGCTGATACAATGTATTACATACAAAAAGACTATCTTGGTTCTTTTTATTGCATAACCGGCGAAGATGGACGAATTATTCTTTTACATGATCGAGAAGAACAGATTTACAGTTTCGATCCGTGGGGGCGCAGGCGTAAACCCTACAATTGGGAATACTATGATTACAAAACAACATATTTATTCGACCGGGGTTTCACCGGACACGAACACATGGATAAATTTGATTTAATAAATATGAATGGGCGAGTTTACGACCCAAGGCTTGGGCGTATGTTAAGCCCAGATCCGTTTGTGCAATCACCAACATACTCACAAAGCTACAATCGTTATACTTATGCATTTAACAACCCGTTAAAATATACTGATCCTACTGGTTATTTTGCACCCAATATAAATCGTAGTACGGGTGGATGGAATGGATTGATTTCGGGTGTTGGCTCCTTTAATTTAGGAAGAATTAGGCTAGGTTCTGGTAATCATTGGAGTGACCAATACCGAGGTGAGTATGGCAATTTTATGGTGTCCAATAGTAGTACTTTTAATAATATCTATGGTGCTGGTTCATCTGAGCTTGCTTCTCAACTATGGTCAAATCCTCAAAAACTTGCAAAGTGGCAGCAGGGAGATCTTACTTTATCACAGATGCGCGATGAAGGTTATTGGGTGAATTATTCTGTAGTAGAAGAAAGTGATTGGTATCCTGAAAATGGATCTGAAAATTTACCACTTGTCAATATAATTTCTAAATGGGTTAGTGGCTCAGCTGGTGGGGGTGTTCAGGTTCAGGAAGCTGCAGTATTTGCTTTACCTCTATTATATGAAGTAACAGCTTTAGCTGGTGCATATTTATCATATCAGTTTTATACTAGTCGTGGTAATCCTAAACCTGTCATTAATACATATGCAAAAGATGGTAAACCACCATATTGGAGGAATCCCGGCGGATTATTAATACAATTTGCAACATCAGCAATGGTAGCGGCAGTTATTCTTGATAGAATTAGCCCCCAAACACAAAATATAAATGAAAACCCTCTTGATTTTAATAATAAGTATAATCCATCAGATATGATTTTATCAATAAGCGATCCTGCTTACTGGAACAATTTAACTGATAGACAAAAGATTGGCTATATGAACAATATTTTATATAATAATTAACAAACACTAAAGTCTATGACAGAAGAAACGAAAAATAAATTACATAAAATTTCTTTAATTTATTTTATACTGTACTTGATTATTTATCTAACAAATATAGTATTTACAAAATACGTTGATTTCTTCCTAGATATATTTGCCGCAGTTGCAGTTGTATTTGTAGTTAGTAGACTTGTAAAAGGAAAAAATTATCATGAGTGATTTCTTAAAGTGGTTACTGGGAAAAGTATACCAAATAATAACAATTCTTTTTTTAGGAAGTATTATAACATTAATATTTATAAATAGGATATTTGAATTAAATACTATCTCCAATTCTATTTATAATATTATTTATTTGGTATTTGGTTTGTATTTTGGTTATTCATTATGTTTAATAGTTTCAAATTTATCTAAAAAGTATGATCTAAAAGAACGGAATAACTGATTATTATTAAGTTATCAGCTATTCCTTTTAATCAAAAGTGGCTACAGGTTTAAAAGTTGTAGGTAGAGGTGTTTCGGTATTAAATATAGCAACAGCAGGGTATCCCCAACTAGCGCAAGTCTGACGCAAAGCCAGCGCGGTGGGACTTGTGCTTTATTGCTGACATCAACCACAAGACTGGTCATTTAACCGAGTACCCCCCCAACTAGCGCGCATTTGCAATGCGTGCTTTGTAAATATAGTTATTCAACGAAGATGGATTTTTCATATTTTTGTTTTATGCTCATGAAGTATAAAATTAATTAATGTATACCACATTCAACAAAATAAATACCATCAGCCAAACTGATTTTGAAAATGAAGAAAAGCATAGATATGGGTTAAATTATACATATGGACCAGACAATGCACGAAAAACTGCGGTATTTACAAAGGATAGAGCAGTACTAAAAACAAAGCCCTACATAGGGTCTGCTGAGAAAGTCGAAACACCCCCTCTAGGTGTAGTTTGTAACTACACCTAATTACCACTAAAAGCCGGTTGGGTTGAGCGTCCTGAACATTATTTGTACAGTAGCGCAAGGAATTACAATGACTTGGAAGGTTTAATTGGAATTAATATAATATGAAAGTGTAGTTACAAACTACACTTAGTGAGAGTAGCAGTGTAAATGTTAGCAAATCGAGGATTAAAGAATTAAAAACTCAATTGGGGATTTAACCAGCATAATTCAATGAAACTGAAGGACTTACTTTAACAACTTTGAAAGATCGGATAAGCACAGTTATAGTTGATATTATCAAAGTAATTAGTATCCCTGCCACAAAATACCATCCGTTTATAGTTATATGGTAAGCAAATGAGTCAAGCCATTTCGACATTAAGAAATAAACAATTCCTGATGCAATTATTCCTGCAATTATCACTAACCGCATATATACCATTGCCAACATTACTATTATTTGTTTTTCCGATCCACCCAATATTCGTCGTATCCCAATCTCCTTCGTTCGTTGCTGAATTAGGAATGAAGACAATCCATATAAGCCCAGGCTTGAAATAAAAATTACGAAAGTTGAAAAATAAATAAAAAGAGACAACATTTTTTTATCTCCATAATATAACCCTTCTAGCTTTGTTTCCAGCAGAGTATAATGTAAGAAACTGCTCTCATTAAAATTCCCCCACACTTTTT
>Ga0307990_1002790_pt1 | contig 13705 bp, 15 predicted proteins | sample EllFjometagen129_FD_203168 | JGI IMG/M metagenome (GOLD analysis project Ga0307990, IMG submission 203168) | Marine microbial communities from Ellis Fjord, Antarctic Ocean - #129 | ecosystem: Environmental > Aquatic > Marine > Unclassified | place: Southern Ocean | collected 2014-10-08
TGCAAAGCTTTGTCTCCGATTTGGGAGGCGGTCTGGTCATCATCGAGGGAGAGAATGCGGTACGCGCGTACGCAGGCGGAGGCATCGAGGACCTGCTACCGGTCTCCTACACGGTTCCGCAAAAGGGGCGCACGGCGAGCATGGCGATAGTCTTCCTCCTCGACCGTTCGGCAAGCATGCGTAGCCACGCGGACGGCACGACAAAGATCGACATTCTCAAAGAGGCCGTAGCAGCAAGCGTGAATCTGCTTGATAAAGACGCACTCGTCGGTGTGCTCGCCTTCAACCGGGACTACCAGTGGCTCGTGCCAATTCAGCCTGTCGGTGACGGAAGCACGATCTACAAGCCGCTACGCACGCTCGAAGCAACCGGCGGAACGGACATCTACTACCCGATTGTAGCAGCGCTCGATGCTCTCGATCCAGTCCCTGCGCGCACGAAGCACGTGATCCTATTCTCCGATGGAAAGACGGTCGATGAATACCGCAACTACGCAAGCCTCTTCTCACGACTGCAAGGAGGGGGCATCACCCTATCCGGGATCGCGATCGGAACGACTCCCAACATCCCGCTTCTTACCTCGCTCATTCAGGCCGGGCGCGGGCCACTGTACAGCGCATCGGATGTAAGGAACCTGCCACAGATCACAATCGAGGCCACGCAGCGATTGAGCCGCAGTCGGTTCATTGCCGGAGATGTTGCTGTCACGGGTACGCTTGCCGTGGGTAGGCTGTCCACACTCCCGGCTATTAGCGGGCACCTGCTCACCTATGCCAGGCCATCGGCGGAGGTCCTTCTGTGGGCGGGTGAGGACCCACTGTTTGCCCGCTGGCGCATCGGCTCAGGACAGGTAGCCGTACTGAATACAGACCTTGATGGTAACTGGTCACAGCGATGGTTCGCCTGGGAGAAGGCGGGGCTGTTGCTCGACACGATGTTGTCCACTGTTGAGCCGATCACCACTTCTTCACTCGGACTGACAGGGAGCGGAAAGGTGGTTGATGGTCAAGTTGAGGTGCTTGGCGATGCACGCGACGAAAACGGAGCGTTTGCCAACTTCCTCGATCTAAGCGCCATGCTTGTAACGACAGGAGAAGAAAAACCAATGGAGCAGGTTGCCCCTGGTCTGTACCGCGCTGTCTTTTCGGCACCGGAACATGGCGATAGCACGACCATGATTTCCGATAATACTCGCCATCGAAGCACTCTCGTCCCGCTAACCATTCCCTATTCCGCGGAATATGCCGCAACGGGGATCGACGAGGGAAGGCTGCACGAGATAGCAGATGCCACAGGCGGACGGATCCTCAAGGACGAAATCCTGCCTCAGCCTTCCACGGTTAAAGAGATGGTTGTTTCTACCGACATCCACACGCACTTCCTGCTCGCCTCGTTGGTGCTCTTCCTGGCAGAGCTTGTCTGGCGTAAGCTTCCGCGATGGCACCGAAGGACGTAGGCTATTGAATGGAACGACCATACTCCACCCCTTGCATCGTATGATATCCCAATTATGCCTATAAGCGTGTTCTAATTCTTCCTGGCGGGGCTTGATAAGGACGGAGAAGACTGACCTCCTTAGTCTTCTCATCGGGCTGTGGGCCAAGCTGCGCGAGAAGAAGAAATTTGCTCTCTCAGACAGCATTCGTGATCGCCCGGCCAAACTTGGCATCACCCTTAAGGACACCGCGCAAGGCACTATCTGGACGTAGCCAACGCCCTCACGGAACGCAGGCTAATGTCGCTCTCTTCTGTAGCGCGGCAGCTTGTCTGCCACGTTGAGATGTAACCTCACAAGGCTCCGACCCTGCCGAAGAATGTTGGCCTGCTCTTCTTCAACGAAGAACCGCACCGATTCTTCCCGGCAACGCAGATCGACGTGGTGTGGTTCCCGGAAGGACCGGGGGGTGATCGGTTTGACGAGAAGAGCTTCAAAGGCCCTCTTGCGCGGATCACGCGGGAAGCGCTCCACTACATTCAGCGCAACTACTTGCGGGAAACGGTGGTCAAGCATCCGGACCGTGCCGAAGCGGAGCGGTTCTGGAACTTCCCGTATCCTGCCATTGAGGAGGCTGTGGTCAACGCCGTCTACCATCGCTCCTACGAAGAGCGGGAACCGATCGAGGTACGGATTACGACGGATGATCTTGTTGTGTTGAGCTTTCCCGGGCCGGATCGATCCATCCGAATGGAGGATCTGCGCGCCGGCAAGGCAATCACTCGTCGCTACCGTAATCGTCGCATAGGGGAATTCCTCAAAGAGCTGGATCTCACCGAAGGACGTTCCACCGGGATTCCCAAGGTGTTGCGAGTGATGGCAGAAAACGGCTCGCCAGCTCCAGAGTTTGAGACCGATGAGGATCGCACGTACTTCTTGATCCGTCTGCCCATTCATGCGGGTGCTACCCGACAAGTCGGGACTAAGTCGGCACCAACTTGAACGCGGAAGTACCGGGGAAGTCACCCCCCATGTTACCCCCCATGTCGGACGTCTCCTTCGTGTATGCGAAGGCAACCTACTGAGAGAAGAGCTTCAGGCACACTTAGGTCTGAAGGACCGCAAACACTTCCGGGAATCGTATCTGCATCCCGCTCTCGATGCCGGATTGATCGAAATGACCATTCCGGACAAACCAAAAAGCAGCAAACAGAAGTACAGGCTAACAACGGCGGGGCAGGTGGTGGTTGCACAGATGAAGGATCAGAACTAAACAAGATCATGAGGACGCGAGAATGGCAAAGAGAACTCCCAAGAAGAAGAGTCCGAAGCAGGTAGAAACGTGGGGATGTCTCGAACGGATGATACAGATGACAACTCGTAGCAAGTGCGTGCTCTGGTTAGTGATTGCTTTCGCTATTGGGGTGGCTGTTGGCGCTGGAGTTTCCCAGTTTCTACAGACAGACAGTTCTACCCAGCCGACAACCCTCAACCGGTTACAGCCCCCGAACGAGGTTATCGAAGAGATCACGCAAATCCTTGATCAGTGCGAACCAGACCAGGCCTTTTCTCGCGAGGACGATTTTGGCAATTGGCTCTCTGATTACCTGCGTGAGCGCTCTGATTACAGAATCGAGACAAGACCATCGGCCCCCAAGCCAGACGTACTGGTTGAGAACACGCTGGCAATCGAATTGAAGATCAACCCAGATAAGTCAGAGCGAGACCGTTGCGTCAGTCAATGCGTCCGGTATGTCCATCAGCAACAATGGGACACCATGGTGGTGTTGCTTGATACGCCTGCCAGTGAAGTACGCGATCTTGACAGTCTCTTGGACTTGGCCGGACTTGAGGAAATTCCGATTTTCGAACTGTCCAGCGGGAATCAGTGAGTGGGGACAGATATTCGGCGTCTGGACTGTGGCGTTGTCTCTTGACGTTTCAAACGTAGTGGCGCCCAGGCTCCGGGTCAAGCCTCTTCAGGTCTCTGGCAAGAAATCTACGTAATCAGGAATGTTAAGATCCAATGGTAGACGCCAGCGCCTTCACAGGGAAAGTTCTTGACAAGCGACGGGTCGGGTGCTATGTTAGGCGGTGGGTAAGTGCAGAAATTGAGGAGTAAGAATGCAATTTACCAAACCAATACAGGTTTGGCTTCATAAGGCCTTAGACGAAGACGGAGAGGCCGGTTACCATGCTTGGGTTTTTCCCTATCTTGGTTTTGCTACTTGGGCAGAGACGGAATCTCATGTTCTCGAGAAAATCCCCCAGAAGCTGTTAGATTACTTTCAGTTTCGCCACCAACATGACCTTCCCCCGCAAGACGTTTCCTCGCCATCAGGACAAGCGCAAGTAGAAGTTGTCGAGAGAGTTACTGGAAACGAAATTCTCTTCAGTCTGGATTACCAGGCGGCTACACCCCGGGTTGTTGATGAGACCATTGCCTTGCTTCACGCCACACGAACAGAACTTCTGGAAGCAGTAAGTGAACTGGCGGATGAGGTTTTGGATTGGGATCCACCGTATCGCCGCTTTCCGAGTTGGGCGCGGTGGCGCACGATTCGTCAGATTCTGGCTCACCTTGCTAATACCGAGACTCACTACTATTTATCCAGCATTGGTATTCAGACCGACATTCCGCCTGCTTCCGAGAATGCACCGTGGCAGGCGCATCTGTCTCGCCATCGAGAAGTGACCATGGAAGCATTACGCATCTTAAAAACATCTCACGATCTTGCGAGGATTCGCTTCTATAATGACGGTGCCTGGTCAGTGCAGAAGGCCTTACGTCGTCTTGTATGGCACGAACGTCTTCACACAAAGAGCATCCGCCGAATCATTAAGGCTTATTGGGCTCAACGCGACAAGTTTACCGCCTAACCGTGCGTGCAGCGGACTCGCTTCGCTTCCTCTATGAGCCGCTGACGCCTTTGTTAGGCGCGCAAGATTTCAATGCATTCGGAAGGGATGAGGAAATGACGAATGAATCAAACGGCAAGATGACAAAACCTCCAAAGATCACAATCACGACTTTCTGGTTTGACTGGTTGCTGTTGCCTATCATGATCGGGGCTGGCTGGCTAACTGTCCGCTGGGCGCTGGCCGATTCGCACCTGGCGTCAGAATGGGCGGCGGCTGGCGAGGTTACGCTGCCAGCCTGGGCCGTTTCCGTGCCGCTGTTTATTTGTGCTGCTGGGTGGGTGGTACTCGGATTCGGTTCACTAATCCGGGAAGAATACTACGAACACCGGATCTGGTGTGCAATTTTGGCAATCTGGGCACTCAATTGTTTGTTCGGCGCAGGGGTGATTCTGTATGGCATGGTGTGGGGGAGCAGTGATTTTGGCACCGCTGGCCTCTTGGACGCCGCCGGTTTGGTGGCCATAGCACTCATGCTTGTCTTACCAGCCTTCATGAAAGTCCCCTTGGGAGACAAGGCAACCCGGTTTACGCGTATCTGGACGGCGTTACTAACATTCTGCGTGGGGTGTCTGCTGGCGGGAATGTTGCTGGGTTTCCCATACAGTTTTCCCCGCTTTCCCTTGGGAATTGGCGCCTTCTCTTTCTTCGGTCTGGGGGTAATGGAGATCCTCTTTGCTAAACCAGCCTTTCCCTGGTTGCCTCGTTTGTGGGACTTCAACCTTGCCCAGGACACCTTTGAGGCTGGCTTGCCGCAGGCAAATGCGTGGCGAACTGAAGGATGGGGCAAGCTAATAATTGGAATTGCGGTGGCTGTGGTGCTGCTCATTGTCTCGCTAAGCTGACGAGAAGAGGATCATGAAATCGCGATTAAACACTCTGGCTTTCCCTATCGCAAGTATTACCATCGTTCTCTGCTGGCTACTGTTTGTCCTGTTCTTTCATAACCCCACAAGTCAGGTTCTCTTTGTTGTAGGCAACGTCATTGTTGGAGTGGGTATTCTGCTCATTATACTCGCAATGGCTACGCTAAGAAGAAAGGGGAATCTCCAGGAGGGGGGAGACTTCACCGCCACAACAGTGGTGGTGAAGCGAGGGGTCTACTCAGTAGTGCGTCATCCTCTCTATCTTGGTTGGCTTCTAACGTACCCGGCAGCAATGTTAGTAAGCCAGCATTGGTTGATTGTCATTTTGGGTGTGATTGGGATACTAAGCATGGATCAGATCGCAAGGATGACCGACGAGCAACTGCTAGAGAAGTTCGGGGTAGATTACGAGACGTATAAGCAGGAAGTGCCGAGGCTGAATATCCTGTTGGGCATTGTCTGGAAGCTCAAGCGAAGGGATTAGATGGAGAAGGTGCGTGGCCTAACCCCACTTCGAGCAGACCTCACTTCGTTCGGAGGGTACACGGTGCGATTTGCCAGAGTTGGTTATAATAATTGAAAGGTTCTGGGCTTACGCCGTTCGGCTGCTCAAGTAACCGTTGGGCCGCCAAAATGCTTAGCAACAATATTCAGTGGGAAGGAATGAGAAATGGAACTAATTCCAACACTTGAAATAGGGTGGCTAAATGGCTGGATTCTTGTATGCTTGCTGTATTTGACATACATAATTTTGCTAATAGTCTTTCCGAAGGATGTAGTAGAGAGGCTTTACGATAAGTCTGGCCGGAGCAAGAGGCATAAAATGATTGTTTACATAGGAAGCTTCTTTGCATTTATTTATTTTAGTTTGATAATCTTTACTCCATTGAAAATCGGCTCTGCTGTTTTCATCCCCGGAATTATTTTGTATATCCTTGGGTTGGCTGGGTTCGTTGTTGCGCTTTTCAATTTCAAAAGTGCATCCCTTGATCAGCCAATTACCAGTGGCCTTTACAGAATATCACGTCATCCACAGCAACTCATGTTTTTCGTAACCTTTATTGGACTTTGTATTGCCATAGGCTCTTGGCTTGCGCTATTCACTCAAATCATATCCTCTTTATTCCTTCACTCAAGAATTCTAGCAGAAGAGAGTGCTTGCTTAGAGCAGTATGGTGATTCATATCGAAGTTACATGAACCGTGTACCTAGATATTTCCTGTTCTTTTGATTATGGTTTTTCAACGGGCAAAGGGATCAGATGCTTGTTCTTGACAAGCGGCGGGTCGAGTGCTATGTTATTGACACTTATGGAAGACGGACGTGCTGTCACATATGTTCTGAGTCTAAACGGAGGAGGCCAAGCCTTGGCCATGAAAACGTGAAGATAACGCCCTATCGATATGCTCTCAGGTGAGCATGGAGGTCTTATGCCGATCCACGTAAGATACGCTGATAAGAGCGCCGTCTTGTCGCAACGGCTTGATATCTCACCGGTTGCCCGAAAAACGATGCTCTGTTTGCGGGCGTCTTATACGGCAATCCTAGCCGTGTTTGGGGTGTTATGAGGATCGATATGGGCAATGTTAGGCGTAATAAAGGGGCTCATTCACATGCCAATTAGTCAATTTACGGCCTTCTACCCATCACGACCATTCTGGGCGGTAAGCAAGGTTAACTTTGATGATCTGAGCTACGGAGGTGGGTTTCGGTACCAGATGGCCGAAGAGGTTTTCTCACAGAGCAGCGATGCCTACACGATAAAAGTGTGCAGAGACGGCCGAATCATGCTTCGCATTGAGACATTGGAGCAAGATGAGAGGCCAGATACTCCTCCTCCCATTGAGGACACAGTGCGACGATGGGGAGAGTATCTCGACTACCTTAACGCTTTCTACCTTCTGCTTGACTCATCAACCATCAACATTTCCGACCTTAGCTACTTCAACCTTCATGAAATAACTAACCGAGACGCTTTTCGTGTTCACTACGAGGATGGCAAGAGCACCGGGGAGAACATTGCAACCGAGAGCATCGCATCTGTATTCCAGATGGCGCGGTATTTATCGAGCTACCACTCTGGATCTCCCATTCACGACCCACGCATAATGATGCGACAGGTCATTACACTGGACGTAATTGAGGATGCTTCCAGCTTATTCGGTCAAGTTGTTGCTTCACCAGGTCTGGAAAAGACGCTGGCATCCTTCGCGAAGAGCCTAAGTGAGTACAAGGTTGGCAACTGCGAGACATCTATCGTTTTCTCATGGTTCATCATTGAGACGGCAATCAGCCATTTATGGACAACTCACATTGATGGCCTTAACCACGATCTTCTAGAGGGTCGCAAGAGAATCAATCGAGAGCGCAGAGACTACCTCACCGGAAGGGACTTCCCGATCTGCCTTGTTTCCAACTTGCTCGAACTCTTGAATGTGCTGCCCGACCGGCTTTTTCAAGACATAGACACCGTTCGAGGATTCAGGAACAAGATCGTTCATCATAAGGATTTCGAGCTTAGTGCCAACGACGCTCAACTCGCAATGAGAACAGCTCATGCAATGATCGAGCGGCAATGGGGGCTTCATTTTGTTCCTAATATGAGCTATTCGGTGTCCGGCCTATGACGCCCAGCACTTTGTTCCAGTTGACGCCGACAAGGAGCGGCGCTGACCTTTAGCGTTACGCCTCTGACATTCATCAAGATAAGAAATCAACAGGCACAGGTGTTGCAAGTTAATAGTAGGATATAGTTGCTTTGAGCTGTTCCTGCCTCCACGCAGGTCTCGTACCCCACTTTGACAATCCATGTTGCGTGAAGAACCACCCAAAGCGAGGAATGATTCGATGCTCTCTGTACAGGTTCTCCCGAGTTGCCACAGGCGCGGTTCTACGGCGTGTCCGCCACGGTTTTTTGATCATGCTCACAGAACCGGCAGTGCATCAGTCGAGTTCCAGCCTGCAACTCATGACAATGACCGCAGGCAGCTTGCATCCTTTGGAATTTCCCAAACAATATGTATCGGTCTACCGTCTCGATCCTTCGGCAACACGTTCTGCCAACTCCAGCATTCCCTTCATCTCGACTTGACAACTACACGTATTGGTGTAGTATCTAGCCATGAAACGCCGGGACATCGAGAGGAAATTGCGCGCTCTCGGGTGGCTTCTGGCCCGACATGGAAGTCGGCATGATGTTTGGTCCAACGGCGAAAGGGATCTCGTCGTGCCGAGGCATAACGAGATCAACGAGTACACCGCCAAGGCCATCCTGAAAGAGGCCAGAGGAGGTAAATCATGAGATTCGCTGGGAGAGTGTTCAAGTCGGGACGGTATTGGGCAATTGAGGTGCCGATTTTGAGCGTAGTCACGCAAGGCCACACTAAGAAAGAAGCCTTCGATATGATCGCAGATGCCATTGAGATTCTCGTTAACAAGCCGGCCTTTGAAGTCCAAGTCTTCCCTGGCAAGAGTGGGTACTTCGAAGTCGGTGCTTCCGATGAAGGTGCACTCACGGCCTTCCTCCTTCGACGTGAGCGGATCAAGTCCGGTTTGACGCTTGCAGAGGTTGCGCGAAGGCTTGGAGCCAAGTCCCTGAATACCTACGCCCGATACGAGCAGGGGCGATCGGTACCGACGGTTCCGAAACTCAGCAAACTTCTCTCAGCTCTGGCATCCAGAAAGGACTTCGTTCTCACGGAAAGCCGTGTCTGATACAGCAACCGAACAACGCCATGCAATCGGATGGTCCCTTGGTTCCACACCCGCGCATACTCTACGGGCCGCATAAGCAACCGCCGCTGATGCCGGCTCCCAAGCAGCGTTCGTCCTCCACATCGACAATTTCTGCCAAGTAACGCGCGAGGGGCACATCTCTATTCTTGGTGTTTCTCCCCTTGTGACCGATCCTTGCAGACTTAGCACACCCTCTTGCTGCCGCCCATCTCTCCCTTGGAACTGGTCCAGGCATGACGCGAAGTCCTCTCCAGTTTCCATGGAGGGCGTACGCTCGCGAGATTAAAACTCGTCCCGCAAGGCGTGCTGGGAGTTGAGTAGGCGTTGTGTCTGAGGTTCTTGACTTACTCTTTGCCTCAGTATAGACTGGATTTTATGATGAAGACGAAAGCTGCTGTAATTTCGCTTGTTCTTCTCTTGCTGTTCAGTCCCCTAATCTCTGCTTCTGCACAACCAGTAGACATAGATGATTCAGCTTTGCATTCGGCTGCGATTGGGACCGGTGTGGCCATTGGCCTTGCATTGGACACTTACATCGGATTCATTGCGTTCAGTGATTCGGAGGTACCTCTACCGCAACAGCTCGCGGTGTTTGTCCCTGCGGCTGTTGTGGGCATGGCTTCATCGATGCTGACTACAAGTGGATTCTTCCAGATTATGAGCGCAGAGGGCGACAGCTGGCTTTCCCTGGTTATCGGTGCGCTTGGCGGAATGGTGGAAGGAGCCATTGTCGGCGGGCTAACTATGGGAACCATGATGGGCGCTAATTATGCCGTGGATCCGAACTTCATGAACGTAAGCAACGAGTGGAATAATGCCTGGGATGTCGTGGGGCTGGGCATCTTTGGGGGTGGACTATTCGGAGCCCTTACTGGGATTATTCCCGGCGCAATAGCGGGGCTTATCTTGCAGATTAGCCTTCATAGATAGACCTTCATTCCTCAACAAGCCGCATCAACTGTTACAGGTTCCCCAGGTTTTCCCAATCTGAGGTCGCGTGCGTGTCGACGGTCTCCTAGCGTTGATATGGCCGATCGCGAAGGTGCTTCCTAACGCCGTACCGCTTGGCTTGTTGTCGCCATCCCAAGTTTCCTATCGTCGTGTACATCCACTTAGGAATGAGCGGCTTCGCCATGAGACGGATCGCTTCATTGGGCACGGGCTCTCCGTTGACTAGCGCGTCCACAGCGAGATCGAGTGACTTGATGATGTTACGGACCATCCCGCCGTGTTCTTCCAGTCGTTGACGCGAAAGAACTCCACCCATCCCCAGAGCAAGGCCTCCAGCCCACTCTAAGCCCGAAGCGTGGGCGAAACGTTGGCAGATGGACATAGCCACCTTGTTGTGCTGCGCCTCGGGGAATCCACAGTTTGCAATCACGGCAAAACGCGCCCCTTTCTCTAAGCCGTGCATAAAGATCAGTTCCATTGCCTCAATCACGGGCGCTGGCAAGCTGTCCACGTAGAGCGGGAAAGATAGGATGATAAGGTAGGCGTTTTCGACAGCCTCAAGAAGCATAGCTCGCCCCTTGTCCGACTGAAGAGACGTTCGGATGAAGATGGTCTCGCTGTTCCATCCCCGTTGATCCATCTTTTCGATCACATAGGCTCCCACCGCTTCTGAGGCGCTCTTTCCGGCTGCTTTGGGACTGCCAACCAGAAGGAGAACGCGCTTGCCTTCACTACTCATGATGTTACCCCCAGCTCGCTCAGTGCTCTTTGAAGAACCACCTGGATCTCGGGATCAGGCTGGTTCTCGTACAACACGCAAGCAGCGTGCGCTGGATTATGCATGTTGATGGCGTTTCTGCCAATCAGCGTCTTGAAGATCAGTTCGCTCTCCTCATCCGGCTGGGGTAGGAAACCCACACCGAGTAGCTTAGCTGCCTGTACGTAGCGTTTGCGATGATGAACCTCCCCGTTGATCCTGGTGAAGAATGGGGAAATGAGACCTATGGAGCGATCGAGTGCTTTCTTCAGATCGCTAGAATACCCGCCGAAGGTTATGGGCGTGACGTAGACCACAAGATCGCTGCCGATTATCTTGCGCGTAACTTCCCGCGCATCGTCGTCAATCAAGCACACCCCAGGGGTCTGAACCCAGCATCCGAAGCATCCCATGCAGGGAGCGATCTCAATATCGCGCAGGACGAGATCGTGTACCTCCCACTGCAACGAGCGCAGCTCCCGCACGACGATCTCTCCAATACGACCAAGGTGTTGAACATTCTTGCCTACTCCATTCAGCACAAGCGCCTTCACTAGTATCTCTCCCCCCGCACAAATCTTACAGGCTACAGCAGGGAGCGTGCCCAAGGCAAGCGCTTGCGCAATACTCAAGCTTGACGCCGATTGCCCTTGGCCAAACCGGCGATCGAGGTGCCAATGTCGACTTCGACAGGAAACAACCACGGTGTATAATGCTGGTGTATACAGTACAAGAGATGCAGCATGATACGAACACAGATATACCTGACAGAGAGCCAACAGGAAAAACTGGCTGCAATCGGCAAGACCGCAGCGAAAAAACAGAGCGAGCTCATCCCAGGCGCTGTCGATTATCTCATTGATCAAGAGAGTCAAAGCAGGCGAGAGACAGTACTGCACGAGGCTGCCGGTATCTGGAAGGACCGCACGGATCTTCCCGACTTCAAGACAACGCGGGCCGAATGGGACAGGGACTAGTCGTGCAAAGCTCAATCCTTGTCGATACGGACGTTCTCGTCGATTTTCTTCGCGGCCACAGCAAAGCCGTGGCTTTCGTTAACGCCAACTCTGCTCGAATCATCCTGTCATCCATCGTCGTCGCTCAGCTGTATGCTGGAGTGAAAGGACATACGGAACAAACCAGGCTAGACGGCTTCATCTCCCTCTTCCGCGTTGTCCCCATAAGCGCCAAGATCGCGAAGGTTGGCGGCCTCTACAAGCACGATTACGGCAAGTTGCACGGCGTGGGCCTTGCGGACGCCATCTTGGCTGCCACCACAGAGGCCGAGAATGCGGAGCTGAAGACCCTCAACACAAAGCATTACCCTATGTTGAAGGGCCTCAGACCAGCCTACAAGAAGTAGAGGGTCAACAAGACACTCCAGTGGACACGGACAAGCTACGCCGCCAAGTTTCACGTTGTCGCTGGATGCTTCACGCCTCACAACCAGTGACTGCAGCTGACTGTGTGCCAGCGTTCTCTGTTATTGTTCGTTGGCCTATTCTGCTGCTTCGATCCCGCGTTTCTCGTTTACGAACAACAGGGCGATAATCCCCAGAACGAGGAAGACCGCAATCGAAAGTATCGCCATTCTCTGCCCCGACTGTTCGGCAAGTTTAACCGCCTGCCCGCGTGCTTGGTACCACAAAGCTCCGTGCGCAGCGATGAATCCATACACCGTTGGACCGATGAACGATGACGTGCGGCCAGTCATGGCAAAGAATCCATAGAATTCGGCGCTTTTCGCCGCCGGCGCAAGCTTCCCGACAAATGCCCTGCTTACCGATTGTGCTGCGGTCAGCGCAAATCCGGCGATTCCACCGATGACAAAGAAGAGCGTGCGTGAGTAGTCGAAATACAACCATATGACCGTGGCCAACATCAGAACAAGCGCAATGATCAATGAGCGTTTGGAGCTGAAACGATCAGCCATATGCCCAAATATATAAGCCCCGCCGATGCTCGTTACCATGATAAGGATCATGAACATGATCAACTGCTCTTGCGTCAGGCCAAAGAGTACGGCACCGAGGATGGCCGCGAAGTTGAGCATCATGAGGATGCCATCGTTGTAGACCAGGAATGCCAGGATGAATTTGCCAAACTCGCGGAAGTGACGCACTTTCTTTACGGTCTCTCCCAATCGCGTGAAGGCAAGCATCAGCGTGGATCTTCCTGACGGGAGATGGTGCTTCTCCGCTCGCTCGGGAAGCCATCTAAATATCGGCAGGGAAAAAGCACCGAAGAACACGGCGGTGAGGACAAACGAAAGGCGGACGCTCATGGTGCCCGGGAAGAGCTTGATCAATGCGAGCACAATAATGAGACACAATATTCCCCCAACATTACCAAGCGCCCACCCGCGGCCTGATACCCGCCCGATCTCTTCAGGAGACGCAATCTCGGGCAGAAGAGCATTGTAGAACACCTGCGCACCGCGATAACCGATCTCGGCAAGGATGAAGAAGATCATCCCCATCACAATGTCTCCCTTCCCAACAAACGCAAGCAGGGCAGTGAATCCGCATGACATGCCGGTGAAGAAGAGCAAGAATCTCTTCTTCGCGCCCGTGTAATCGGCGATCGTCCCCAGGAGCGGTGCGGTAAGCGCGACGGCAAGCATGGCTATCCCCACAGACAAGCCCCATAGCCACGTTCCCTGCGCACCACCAACGACCTGCTCTTTGAAGTAGATTGTGTATACGGCAAGTAACACAACCGCCGCGTAGGCGGAGTTTCCGACGTCATACATGTACCAAGCAGCCCGTTCTCGCCGAGTAGAAACTCTGTTTTCAGCGCTCTTGCTCATCTGTCTTCCTCCTTGCCCACGGATATATCTCGGTTCCCTTGGCCTCAGCGCGTACCCGCGCATCTGTCGAATAGCACCCACGCTGTTCCTGTGGAATGAGAAGAGAAATCCGCTTCATTATTGTTTCTCCTATCTCATCGAGTTGCACTCTCCGTTCTCGACCTCGCCCAGTTGCCTCAAATGGCCCGAAGGTTTCGCCAAAGCACACCCTCACTTGCGCGCGCCGCCCACG
>Ga0307990_1002794_pt1 | contig 13697 bp, 5 predicted proteins | sample EllFjometagen129_FD_203168 | JGI IMG/M metagenome (GOLD analysis project Ga0307990, IMG submission 203168) | Marine microbial communities from Ellis Fjord, Antarctic Ocean - #129 | ecosystem: Environmental > Aquatic > Marine > Unclassified | place: Southern Ocean | collected 2014-10-08
CAAAGAACAGGTTTTTGGGATAATTAGTTGTGCCAGTATCCAGCCAGTTCATCACACCTGTGCAGAGGCTGTCCAGTTCATCGCTATATGAGCCGCTATTGGAAAAAAGGAAAATAGCCTGATACTGGTCAGGAATCTCTACATCCTGCCATTCCTGCCAGTTATATACATCATAGTCCATATTATCATTATCTAATGTTTCCTGCCAGACCAGTAATTCGTTACCAGTATAATCCTGGCTGCCGGAATATGCCAGCAGAATAAAATTATTCTCGAAGGGCAATACTTTGAAACTATAGTATTCTGCGGGCGCATTAGCCGGCAAAGTACCTTCATTAGAGTTTTCAGAAGCATCAATTGCCTGGAAATAGTAGTGAATTTCATCTCCCTGCTGCAAATCTGAAAGTGTATAAGTATAAATATTAGGTTCAATAAAGCTGGAATGTTCTAAAGTCACCCAGCCATTTCCGCTGTCATAGATCAGATGATCTTCTGCCAGTCCGCTCATATCAGAGATAGTAGTTTGTAATTCAATATCGGTAAGCAGAGTATTTCCTCTCTGATGATGCGTAATAAAAGGAGCCGAAATATCTTCACCTGCAAAGAACCTGATCGCCAGTTCACTGGTAAGAATATTTCCTTCCGGTTCTACACCTATCCAGTTGCCACCTTCTACGTGTTCTTGCAGATAAGTCATTCCCATATCAGCAGCTTCATTTTGGATGGCTACAGTGGCACTTTGTCCATATTCATGCGGAGCATTTGAGCCGGTCTGCCCTGTAGCAGTATTGGCATATTGCATAACAATCTCACCATTTTCGTGGAATATTGCTTCAAAATTAAGGTAGTCATGCAGATTATCCCCAGTATGAAACCTGAGATTGTGCCATTGTATCACGCAATAACGCTCAGGCGATTCACCAAAAGTTTGAAAATAGATGTCTCCTGTGCCTTCATCAGCTTCCAGATCATCCCATAATACAGCTATCAATGCCGGCATCTGACTATATCCAGGGATGGGATATGCCCAATTGAACACATTACCGTCATTATCCCAGCCATTAGAAGGATAGGCTTCGAACCAGGAATTATCTGTCAGCAAAATTTCACCATTGATGTCAACAGAAAATTCTGGATAATCAATACCATAGAAATTGAAATCAAAACCAAAAGGTATAAATTCACTGAAATTATCATCTCCCTCAAAAGAAGAAACTTCGTAAGAAACTGCTGATTCACCGGTTTCAGAGATGTCTATCCAGTCATATTCAGGTCCTTGAGCTGTATGATTATCCAGCCAGCGGTAACCATAATCATCTGGTCCACCACTGCCAAAGTGTTCTCTAACGCTAGTTGTATGACTAAGGCTGTTATTTTCTATCATTGCATCTGCCAGTTCAAAGTAAAAGTTTACGGTATAATCACCTTCGATATCAGCAGTCCAGACTTGTATAAATTCTACTTGGATGATCTCACCAGGAGCTAAAGATAGAGTGATTTCCTGCTGACTTTCATATACCAGAGTAACGGCTTCATCAAATATCTGGCAATTTACTTCCAAACTGATATCACCACTATCACTATTACCACTATTTGCTATAGCAGCTCTGGGATATACAGGCTCATTTAAGCAAGTAAGCACTCCCGGAACAACAATAGAATAGAGTTGCAGATCATATACATCAGCAGCTTCCACAATTATCTGCACGTTATCGCTTGCCTGATTCCCCTGGTTATCTTCCAAAGTAAAAGTTACTTCTTCCGTACCATTCCAAGTCAGGCTACTGAGAGTAACGGTGAAACCATCTATCTGGATAGTGATATATTGATTACCAGCAACAGTTATTATAGCAGATTCTGGCTCCGCATTAGTGATATATTGACTGAAATCTATGATTAATTGTTCTCCTTGATTGAAGGAAAAGCTATCTGGCAAAACCATCTGGGGTAGAAGATTTTCACCTTGTCCCAGTTTTACATTATCCACCAACAGTCCATAAGTATCACATTGCCAGTGAATAGCTACATAGACAGATTCTCCGGCATAATCACTGAGATCAAAATTATATAAGGTATATTGATCATCCTGCTCATCTACGTTGATCAATTCATCATCAAAATCATTGATCGCATTGGAAGCAGTAGAAACCAGTATCTCAAAAACTTCGGTGCCATACCAGGAGCGGACATAGAGTGAAAGCGAATCATCCTCAATGATTTCCGCCTGGGGCAGGATCAGCCAATTCTCTTCATTCTCAGGATAATAGCTGTCCGTGAATGCTGCCCAACTTCCACCATAGGCATATTCGCTACTTTCATAAGCACTCCAGGTAGCACCTTCGTCCCCAGCATAGATTGTCCAATCTGCTGGTATAGCGCCATCTTCAAAACCCTCATCGACCTGCCAGTCTGCCCAGATAATTGAGCCAGCCAGCAGGACGATAATAAGTATTATATTCTTCATTATTTCTCCAGGTTATTTTAGTAAGGTCATTTTACGGATAATAGTATTTTCAGCAGTATGCAACCGATAATAATATATGCCACTGGCATTACCTGCGGCATCCCAGTGATAATTATATTCACCAGCTACGAAACTGCTGCTATGCACCAGTTCACCACGGACATTATAAATACTCAGATTCCCTTTTTCGCCAGCAGCAATACTAAATCTGATTTCTGTACTGGGATTAAAAGGATTGGGATAATTACCTTGCAGGGCAGTAACTACTGGTAGATCATTTCCTGGTTCATTACCGCTAAATGTCAGTATTACGGGATTTCCATTCACGCTTGCCAGTTCAGGATTCTGCATCTCAATATTCATATCACTATCAATTGCTATTTGCAAAAATACGCCATTCATTGGCACTGCTGTTGCTAAAGCCAGCCTGCCATTCTCATGATTTACAGAAGATATAGCATCTACGTTAACATTTATAACCGTAAATTCCAGCGGTAATTCTGTCATAAAAGAATATAATTCACCCGTAGCAGAGAAACTGATCATATTTCCACTTATTTCAGCTCTGATTTCGGCATTAGCAATAGAGCGGATTCCACTTTCGGCAGGAAATTCTGTGATTATTCCCACAATATACTGCAAAATAAGAGCAGCATCATAAGCACTTACGGACCCATTACCATCCACATCAGCCATCGTGAGACGCCAGTCTTCCCAAGGCAGTGGAGCTGCCGGAGCAGGATCAAAACCAACTACATATTGCAGCAGCAGCGAAGCATCATAAGATTCCACTACTCCATTATCGTCAACATCACCATAAATATGGTCTGCCACATCAGTAACTATCACATTTAAATCGTCAGTCGCACTATATTCTCCATCATTAACTGTGAAAGTGAGCAGCTCTTCACCAAACCAGTCTGCCTCAGCACTGAATACTACTTCCAAACCTGTAATTGCTACTGCGATATTCTCATTACCTGTTACAGAAAGACTCAATTCATCACCCTCAGCATCGCTGATATATTCACTAAAGTCTATAGTTATTTCTGTATCTTCTGCAAATGTTATACTATCTGGCAGGTCTATTTCTGGAGGAGTATTACCACCGGGATTCTGACCCAGTTTCACATCATCTACCAGTAAACTGTAGGAATCACATATCCAGTGAATAGCCACATATATCTGTTGCCCAGTATATTCTGTCAGATCAAAATTATACAGCGTATATTCATCTTCTTGATCATCTACGGCTATCAGTTCATCATCAAAATCATTGATCTCATTATCTTCCACAGATACCAGTATCTCAAATTCTTCGGTACTGTACCATGATCGGATATAAAGTGATAATTCGTCTCCGGCATTAATGCCCACCTGCGGCAATATCAGCCAGTTTTCCTGTCCACTATCATAGCTGTCACTAAATGCCATCCAATCACCAGTATGAGCATAACTGGTATTTTCAAAAGCACTCCAGGTGCTGCCATCTTCTCCATCAATGATCGTCCAGTCTTCCGGGATTATCCCATCTTCAAAACCTTCATCTACTTTCCAGCCTGGCTCAGGTGCTTCTGTTACTATTACCGTGAGGAAATCACTATCTTGCAATTCACCATCACTTACCTCAAACATCATTACGTCTTCGCCAAACCAGTCTGCCTCAGCAGTGAATACTACTTCCAATCCTGTAATTTCCACTATAACTTCATTATTGCTGCTTACTGATATAGTTAATTCATCTCCATCTTCATCAGATACATACTCACTGAAATCTACTGTAAGGCTGCTATTTTCTACAAAGGTAAATTCAGCAGGCAGATTTAGCTCTGGAGGAGTGTTTCCTGCTACTTCATTAACTACCACTGTAAGAAAGTCACTATCACTGAATTCTCCGTCACTCACCTCAAACATCATTACATCTTCACCATACCAATCCGGCTCTGCAGTAAATAATACACTTAATCCCGTTATCTCTACATTTACTTCATTATTACTACTAACGCTTAAAGTGAGATCATCATCATCAATATCATTCACATATTCACTGAAATCTACCGTGAGACTGCCATTCTCATCAAAACTGAATTCATCTGGCAGGTCTATTTCAGGAGCTGTGTTTCCGCCTACTTCATTAACTATAACCGTGAGGAAGTCACTGCTTTCAAATTCTCCGTCACTTACATAAAATAACATTACGTCTTCGCCAAACCAGTCTGCCTGGGCTGTAAATCCCACCAGCATACCATCAATAGTTACATTCACTTCATTATTATCACTAAAGCTAAGCGTCAGGTCATCACCTTCGGCATCTGATACATATTCACTGAAATCTACAGACAAACTGTTGTTTTCATCAAAACTGAATTCTGACGGTAAATTGATTTCAGGTGCGGTATTACCTCCGCCTGCCTGTCCCAGCTTCACATCATCTACCAGTAAACTGTAGCTATCACATATCCAATGTATTCCCACATAGATTTCCTGCCCGGCATATTCACTCAAGTCAAAACTATACAACGTATATTCACCTTCCTGATCATCTACTGCTATCAATTCATCATCAAAATCATTGATCGTATTATCTTCCACAGACACCAATATCTCAAATTCTTCTGTACTATACCATGATCTGATATACATAGATACTTCATCTCCAGCATCAATTGTCGTCTGTGGCAGGATCAGCCAGTTATCCTGTCCACTATCATAACTGTCACTAAATGCCATCCAACTGCCATTATGTGCATAACCGGCATTCTCAAAAGCACTCCAGGTACTGCCATCTTCTCCATCAATGATCGTCCAGCTTTCTGGTATTTGTCCACTTTCAAAATCTTCATCTACTTTCCAGTCTCCAAAAACAGTGCAAATCAACATTAACATCGCAATTACAGTTATCAACCGTTTCATCATAGTCTCCTTTCTCTTTTTTTAATTATTGGTTTATCTATTTGTATCTGCCATTCCAGTAAGCCTTTCACATCTCCACCCATCATGGTATTATTACCCCAGTAAACTGTGAGTAAACCCTTGCTTTTATTCACATGCTGCAGGTCTTGACTGTCTGGCTTTATCCGATAATTTGTGCCCAGGCAGATCATTGCTATCTCTGCCCCATCTTCTCCGCCTTCGCGAATAGCGTCACCGATAAGTTCTTTTTTTTGTTCGGCTTTAAACCAAACTATTTTATTATCAACAATTTCTACTACCGGTTTAATGACCAGCCTGCCATTTATATAGGCTTTACTGCCTCTGATAGTTCCACTCACACTGCCTTTCTGAGGTATAAGAAGCACTTCCCCGCCAGGAAGATTTATAGTGTTACTTTGATATTGGGATTCCCCAAATGATCCATACTCACCAAAAATACATGCTATCTTTGCCTTGAACTCTGAGCCATGTTTCCTGATCACGATCTCTTCACTGGCATCAAACTCTTTGATCATAGAATCTGTCTCTTCTCGCAGTCTTTGATAATCCACATCAAGTGCCTGCCAGAAACTGATCTCTCTTTTGATATTATCTTCATTTAAATCATCATGCAAAAGTCCAGGCATCATCACCACCCTGATCCCTTTTTCCTTGATCATCTGCATACTTTTTATCTGGGCTGCCTGCCTGATCTTCTGCTTAGCTTCACAGTTGGTGGTTATATAACGTGACTCTCCATTAAGATAAAGATATACATCATGCTCCGATAAAATGCGGACAAAATTCTCATAATCCTGCTGAAACGCATCAATACTGAATTCCTCATGCTTGCTCCGTAAAAATTCCTGATCCCGATAAAGTATTGTTGCCTCTGCACCTAATTCTGCTACTGCAGTCTGAATCCGTTCGACTAAAGGCAGGTTAAATCTGCCAGTTACTATCATCACTCGTTCATTTGACTGCAACTTCAAACTGCTGTTCACTATCCCCTGAGCTATCTTACCCAGATCAAGCCCGTATTCCTGCTCAATTATCTTAGTTATCAAAGCTCTATTGCCATTATTTGTTTCACTGCCTATCTCATTACCAAGCGAAAAGTCTATTACATAATTACGCGCTTTTGCCCGATAATGCTTTTCCTTTTCATTACCAATTTCATCGATCTGATTGATCAATTCTTCTTTTAATAGACCTTTCAGGTTATAATGCACCTTCTGTTTACTCGTATGAAGCTTATCCGCCAGTTGTTGACACGTAAGCGATTCCTCCATCAGATTCCTGATAATACTAAGTTTCAACTCTGCCCCCAAAGCCTTCACCTGGCTCTGACGCTTAATTATAAATACATTATCTAACATATTCAACCTTCCTGAACAAATTATAAATATCTCTCGATTTTAGTCAAATTAATTTTGACTATATTATTATCAATTGTACGTAAATGTATTACTTTTTAAGATTTTACTAATATTTGTAATTCTATCATTTGCTCTTATAGTCAAAAATGATTTGCTTAGTTTACACCTTTCATTATGTCCATTCCGTCCAAACAAGTCAAGACTTGTAACGGTAACCCGGACAAGATTTCTGAACGACAGCTTAAACTACCTTAACCCTGCCGGATCCCAGAAGTCCTACCTGAAATACAAAGAACTCCTACTATCCATACTCTCACATCACATTACATTTTTCAGTGTCTTTCAGTGCCATCAGTGGTTAAATAAATCTTACATTACATTCTCTGTGCCCTCTGAGGTAAAAAAATCTTCTCTTACATTACATTTTTCAGTGTCTTTCAGTGCCTTCAGTGGTTAAATAAATCTTACATTACATTCTCTGTGCCCTCTGTGGTAAAAAAAGCCGTGAGTCGAGGTTCATGAGCCGTGAGTCGAGGAAAAAACGAAGATGTGAAGATGTGATTGAAAGACTACACGACTGATAGACTGCTTGGCTACACGACTGATTGACTACTTGACTGATAGACTACAGGACTTAAAGACTAAACAATTAATAGACTATTTTCTTACATTACATTTTTTCGTGTCATTTTGTGGTTTTAGCGGTTAAAAAAGTCTTACATTACATTCTCTGTGCTCTCTGTGCCCTCTGTGGTAAAAAAATCTTCTCTTACATTACATTTTTTTCGTAATTCAAACCATTGCGAAGAATAAAACCACAAGGTAGAAACCCACAGTCACAACCGTCATCTGCGTCCCACTTACGGAGTACTGTCAGCGGTACACATCTGACTTATTCTCTACCCCCTGCCGGATCCCAGAAGTCCTACCCGAAATACGAAGAACTCCTATTATCCTTACCTTTAATAACTTATTTCAGCAGGATCATTGATTTTGGCTTTGTGATATATTGATCACTCTTTATCCGGAAAAAATAGACACCTGATGAATTGTTTTTGCCATTCCAGGTATAACTCGCTTCTTTCATGCTCAGATTTATTGTGTCAACTTTTTGACCTTTCAGATTATATATTTCCAGCTCAGCATCTGATATTCCGGGAATAAGTGAATATTGTATCGTAGTTTCTGGGTTAAAGGGATTGGGATAATTCCCGAATAACTCAATTGGCTTAGATATCAACTCTGATTGTAAATTACCATTTGCATTAACAGTCACTGTCCAGTTCACTTCCTGGTCGTATTCATAATCACTGATTGTGAGAGTGATCTCATATTCACCACCCTCGTTAAACTGATGCAGATAGCTGCATTGATCACCCCCAACTTCACTTCCATTGATCTGCCAGAGATAGTTCACTTCACTTTCAATATCCTGCACTGCTGCTGCAAATAATGCTTCTTCTCCTTCAGTAAGTTCAAGCTCGGGATCCTCTGGTTCAATATCATATATCACAGGTGGATCATTGACTGGCTGAGCCCAGAATAGCACTTCTGATGAGTCCTCAATCCCACCCCAGCCTCTTGCGGTGAAGTATAGCACCTCAAAACCATACCAATTCAGGTCAGGAATTAGTGTTACTGATAAACCGTTTATTTCTGCATGGATATTCTCGCTGGGTACCATTCTCAAAAAATAGCACGTATTTGTGATGTATTCCGTAAAATCTATGGTCAGCATCTCATCTTCAATGGTTTCAAAACCCTGAGGTAATTCCAGTTCTGGAGCTGCAAGTTCATCCATCAGCATGATTCCGCCCTCATCTATCATATAAAATTGGGAGGCTTCATAATTTAATTCATATTCACCAAATCCCCAGTTATTTGTAGATAATTCCCAAACCTCCAGATGTAGAATATCTCCTATATCGAATACTCCAAATTGTCCACAGTTGATTTTCACAAAACTTCCAAAAGCAGGATAATAGCAGTCAGTACTATCTTCTGTGAGAATTTCTCCCGGATTATCGGTAAGCCATGCTTCAAAATGAATATCTCCCTCTTCAGGTATTTCATTTGCAGCATTATGCACTTCCACATATACAGGATGAGGATGAGGTTGAGCGAATAATGCACAAGTTAAAATCGAAAATATTAGTAGTAATAGCCGTGCTCTCATATTATCTCCTTATTTCAAATTAATACGATCCATATTTTCTAAGTAATTCAATTTAATGTCAATCAATATATCCCCCTTGTGTTTACAGTCATCTATCACCTTGTCTCACGAAAAATAAAAGGGGGGCTTACCGCCCCCGCTTTTGTTTATACAGATTCTATTGAGCTGTTAAGTTCGCTCAGATCCAATCCGCAGGCTGGCATACCAGCCGCTTCGATCAGATTACCAACATTAGGAGCTTCGGTGCCCAAAAGGTCACCGGCTAACCCTCCGAAATTATCTACTGTCAATGTGCTCAAATCAAATGATGTAACTTCTGCTGCTCCAAAGCAAGCCGCAAGAAATAGTGAATAGTTCCCTAAATCACGACTTGGAAGCTTACCCTCTTGCTGAGTTTCATTCCAGGCGTCTTCATAGGTGGTCATATCTGCCTGAAATCCTTCCGCTGCTGCATTCCAGGTTCCTGCTATTGCCTGACACTGAGCTCCGAATACGGCATTTTGATCTGTTAATTCATCGGGATACATGTACTTCCTTACGCAATTCAATCCAAATCGGTTCTTATAGGGCATCATTACAAAGCCATCCATAAAACCCGAGAAGTATTGAATCCACGTATTTGGTTTTGCGTTCATAAATTCTCCTTTGGTTATTGATCAGCCTGCTCTTGCCAAAGTGCGCGCTAAGTTTCTTTAGCTTCTCAGGCTCATTCGGTTAACATCTCATTCCAGAAAAAGGTACCATATTCTGGAGTTCATATTACTCACGTGTCAACATACAATCATCATAGAAATATTGTCAAATGTTTTTAATATTAAGGATTTAGCTTGTCATAAATTGTCATAGCTTGTCATAATATGTCATAAGTTGTCATAGTTTGTCATATAAATAACCCCCTTCCTGACTGCGATTATTACCCCTGAAATCAGGCTCTCCAAATCCACCAAAGAATGCCTCCTGATCGCATAAAACAGGGATATTTATTAAACAATCCAGGATAAAATAACAGCAGATGTAATAAAAGCCTTTAACAGAATTGATAAATACTACCAGAATATATAATTTACACCTCTCTCAAGACCATAGCAGAGTATATATTGTATACTATCAATAATCACAACTTATGTTCACAACAAACTTTGCATTGACATAGTTACATTTATTTCATTATATTGTTTTACTCTAAAAATGGCGACGCTAAGTGCCTGTAAATATTAAATATATAATGATTTAGATATTTATTTATTCAGGTAAATAACTTAGAGGAGGTTAATATTATGCCAAAGAGTAAATACTTAAGAACCAGAGAAGTTGCAGAAAAACTCGGAGTCAATTGCAGAACCGTCTATAGATACCTGACTTTGGGTTTACTTTATTTTATCAAACCCGCAGGTATCATCTATGTAACCCGGGCAAGCTATGAAAGTTTCCTCAAAAAAAGAGGAACAAAACCCAAACCAAGACCTAAACCCAAAAGAGTATCAAATGAACCAAGAAGAATGATCCGCAAAGCAGCTAAAAACCCAAATACTAACCTGACTAACCAAAACTTAACCCCCGATCATTCTCCCAATATCGCAATGGAGTAACCTGACCTGATCATATCGTAAACTAAAATGAAACCCTCGAAGAGGGGTATTACTATTAACAACGGGAAAATATTAATCAAACCATAGCTATATAATAAATAAACACCCACCCGATATTTCAGCCCAAAGCACCCACCCCTGCTTTAACACACTCGGAACGGAGAGCACCAGCTCTTCGACTAATTTAAACCTTAACCCCAACCCCAAATTTATTCCTATATGTAGGTTAATCATCCCTGATTAACTCTTGATTCAGCTTGACGCCAAAACCTGATTTACTTGAGTCCATACCATGTGGATTCTTTGGTCTTTTAGGTTACAGCTTGACGCCAAAACCTGATTTACTTGAGTGATGATGGAGAATTGATTGATTATTCAGGGGTTACAGCTTGACGCCAAAACCTGATTTACTTGAGTACAAAACTGGCGCAGGGTTATGGATTACCAGTTACAGCTTGACGCCAAAACCTGATTTACTTGAGTAATAAAGTTCAGATCAATAGATGGTATTGGGTTACAGCTTGACGCCAAAACCTGATTTACTTGAGTCCAGCCCAGAATTTGCTGTACATATACCCAGTTACAGCTTGACGCCAAAACCTGATTTACTTGAGTGAACTTAGGTGACTGGAATGGGTGTAATTAGTTACAGCTTGACGCCAAAACCTGATTTACTTGAGTCAACTGCTCAATTTTGACAACCTCGAATTAGTTACAGCTTGACGCCAAAACCTGATTTACTTGAGTATTAATGATATTCGGAGTTACTCAGGGATAGTTACAGCTTGACGCCAAAACCTGATTTACTTGAGTATTTCAACTGCTCAATTTTGACTCGAATTAGTTACAGCTTGACGCCAAAACCTGATTTACTTGAGTTGTAAGGCAGAATACAACAGGAAGCATGAAGTTACAGCTTGACGCCAAAACCTGATTTACTTGAGTTTTAATAGCGAACTTCAAGAATTACGTACAGTTACAGCTTGACGCCAAAACCTGATTTACTTGAGTGATAGGTCTGCAATCATATGCCCCACCCCAGTTACAGCTTGACGCCAAAACCTGATTTACTTGAGTATATCAGGATACGTCCCATGAATAAGAGCAGTTACAGCTTGACGCCAAAACCTGATTTACTTGAGTTTTTTCGTGTCCCGGCTGTCCACCCTGTCCGTTACAGCTTGACGCCAAAACCTGATTTACTTGAGTGTGACTGCAATTGGATTTCCATCTATTCCAGTTACAGCTTGACGCCAAAACCTGATTTACTTGAGTTGGGTCTAAGATTGGGGCATTAGCAGTAACGTTACAGCTTGACGCCAAAACCTGATTTACTTGAGTTGGTCGCTCTGGAAAGCTTTGCTAGTGATCGTTACAGCTTGACGCCAAAACCTGATTTACTTGAGTACAACCGCTGCCCGTAAACCAACACTGCCAGTTACAGCTTGACGCCAAAACCTGATTTACTTGAGTACAACCGCTGCCCGTAAACCAACACTGCCAGTTACAGCTTGACGCCAAAACCTGATTTACTTGAGTTATCCCATGCAACAACAAAGCATGTTCTAAGTTACAGCTTGACGCCAAAACCTGATTTACTTGAGTCTGTTATTGTGTTATTGTATTGTCTCGGGCGTTACAGCTTGACGCCAAAACCTGATTTACTTGAGTTCATAGGGTATGCTGATATTGTTCTGGCAGGTTACAGCTTGACGCCAAAACCTGATTTACTTGAGTGACCTGACGAAACTGATTGAATCAATAGTGGTTACAGCTTGACGCCAAAACCTGATTTACTTGAGTTTAAATTAGCAAGTTACATTTCCCACCTGGGTTACAGCTTGACGCCAAAACCTGATTTACTTGAGTATAACTCTTTCTTTTCATTATCCCACATCAGTTACAGCTTGACGCCAAAACCTGATTTACTTGAGTAGTGTATGATAAATTAAGCACATGGAACACGTTACAGCTTGACGCCAAAACCTGATTTACTTGAGTTTATCGTCAACATGGATGTAATTCTTTTTAGTTACAGCTTGACGCCAAAACCTGATTTACTTGAGTCTCCAGGGATTACAAGATCCGCTCCGCTCCGTTACAGCTTGACGCCAAAACCTGATTTACTTGAGTTCTGGAATGCCGTAACCGGCACTATTTGTAGTTACAGCTTGACGCCAAAACCTGATTTACTTGAGTAAGCTCCAGAGGTGTAAACCGTTCCACTAAGTTACAGCTTGACGCCAAAACCTGATTTACTTGAGTATAAACTATACAGTTATACAATGTTGGAGAGTTACAGCTTGACGCCAAAACCTGATTTACTTGAGTGACATGGGTGCAGTCACAGCATTGCTTTTAGTTACAGCTTGACGCCAAAACCTGATTTACTTGAGTTAGCCAATTGGCAGGATATGAAGCATCGGAGTTACAGCTTGACGCCAAAACCTGATTTACTTGAGTTTACATTTCGCACCTCGAAGGCTACTATCAGTTACAGCTTGACGCCAAAACCTGATTTACTTGAGTGAGGATGATCAATTTAAAGAAGCTTCCACTGTTACAGCTTGACGCCAAAACCTGATTTACTTGAGTCCACCCCGCAATCACTCGTAAAGTATCAAGGTTACAGCTTGACGCCAAAACCTGATTTACTTGAGTAAATATTCACTCAACTGCTCCCGTGTGGTTGTTACAGCTTGACGCCAAAACCTGATTTACTTGAGTCCACAGAGGGCACAGAGGAAGAAGGAGACGGTTACAGCTTGACGCCAAAACCTGATTTACTTGAGTATGGTGTTCCCTTTCAAACCATCTACAAATGTTACAGCTTGACGCCAAAACCTGATTTACTTGAGTAGTGTATGATGAATTAAGTACGTGGAATAGGTTACAGCTTGACGCCAAAACCTGATTTACTTGAGTTATCTTACGAGTATGCCAACGGTCAATGAAGTTACAGCTTGACGCCAAAACCTGATTTACTTGAGTGTAATCTATATATTCAAACCCGATAACGCAGTTACAGCTTGACGCCAAAACCTGATTTACTTGAGTTACGATTAGCCTCTTATATCAGCGTTCTGGGTTACAGCTTGACGCCAAAACCTGATTTACTTGAGTAGGGCAGATCGTCAGTCTTCGCCTGGAGTAGTTACAGCTTGACGCCAAAACCT
>Ga0307990_1002796_pt1 | contig 13692 bp, 9 predicted proteins | sample EllFjometagen129_FD_203168 | JGI IMG/M metagenome (GOLD analysis project Ga0307990, IMG submission 203168) | Marine microbial communities from Ellis Fjord, Antarctic Ocean - #129 | ecosystem: Environmental > Aquatic > Marine > Unclassified | place: Southern Ocean | collected 2014-10-08
TGTCACATACTGTTTGGTCGACAATATCATTAATTGTTGGAGTAAGATTTACCGTTACCGTAAAACTTTCTTCATCAGTACATGCTCCATTATTATCATAAATGTATATAGTTTGTGATGTTGTTACAGGTGAACTTACAACTGAACCTCCTCCGTTTGTTGCTGTGTAATAATTTTCATTTCCTGATAAGTTTGTTCCTGTTATTACTGGTAAGGTATATGTGTCACATACTGTTTGGTCGACAATATCGTTAACTACAGGAGCTGTTGTTGTCAATATATATGGGTCTGTTGTAAAATCGTTCCAGTTTTGCACAGTAACATCACTTAATGGTATTGCTGATGTTACATTTACTAATCCTACATCTTCCCATAATGATGATGGTATTGTATTCCATTGAGCTGCTCCAAGCCATAATCCATCAGCCGTTTCATCATAAAATATTGAAATATCAGCAGCATCGCTTCCTGTTGTTCTGTTTATTCTGTGATAATAATCAGGGTTTGCTGCACATATTCCTGCTTCAAGTAATCCTCTGTTGTAACCATCAATTGTTGCATCATTATTAGCTATTCGTACTGTAAAAGTATTTGAATTTGCCGAAGCGGGTATAATTTCAATAGGTCGGTATCTTAAAGTACCAACACTTGAACCTACAGGAAATTCATAAGTTGAATTACTTAAAGTTGCTCTTGATAAACTTCCATTTCCTAAACTACTAACAAAACCTGTTGTGCGAGTTATCGCTCCAGTATTAGTATTAGTAAAAAACATAGTATTGTTATCTGTAGCTAATTCTCTATCATTAAGGATTAATGAATCTGTTACATAAGAATCTATTGTTTGTGTTTTTATTCCACTTCCTGTAAGTTCTAAATCATAATATGAGGAAATAGATGTTCCTGTTATTAATTGGTTTATTCCTTCTAAAATAACTTTACTTGTTCCTGAATTAAAAGTTAAATTATTTTCCCAATTACCTGAAACTTCATACAAGCCATCACCATTTATTGTTGCATTATTAATAACATTATTGTCTATTACAAAAGTTCCATTATTTTCAATTACACCTGTATTATTGTTACTTACATCGCCTAAAACTCTGACAAAAGCGGTATTAAATACATCAGCACCTTTATTATTAAACATTTGCGCATTAGTATTTATACTAACTGACAATAATAAAATTAATATTATACTTAGAAATTTAAGTTTTTTTAAATTATTCATAATATTGAAAATTAATTAAAATACTTAATAAAATTACAACAGATACAAGGCATAAGCATTGCGGTAATAAGGTATTTGTTATAAGTACTGGCACGGATATTCCAGTTTCTTATTTACATTTTGAATTATAAAAGTTAAGCTAATTTTATTTTTTCTTGCAATTCTTATAAAAAAAGATTTATCCTCATGTATTACCTTTCCTGTTTTATTATTTGTAATTGATATTTCACATATACCAATGCCATTTAATACATTATCAACATAATATTGATTTCTAACATGTATTTACTATTATTTTACTATATATAATTCTACAATAGTGTATTACCTCCTCTTCTTTTCTCGTAAGGTATATGGAATGTTAATGACACCTCAATAGCTCCCTTATAATTGCTTGCACGTGATAGCGAAGAAGTGTTAAAATCATAATTAAAACCTATTCTTGTGTTTTTGGAGCTTACAACTAATGTTAGGATAAATGAATCTTTATATCGATGGTAGGCTCCAAAACCAATCCAATTTTCCATAAGTTTACTGGAATAATTCGTCTCACTTACTTGTAATTTTAATAACATTCCATATATTCCTTCTTGAACTTTACCTTGTCGTTCATATAAAAATGATGGAATAAAGGTTACTACTGTCCTTCTTAACATATAGTATATTTCTCCATGAATTATTAATTTTCTATCTAATATTTCATTTTCTACATCTAAGTATTTTAATTTAACAGAATTAACATGATGAAAAGAAGCACCCAACCTAGTATTCAAATATCTATCTTTTTCATATTTCCATGTGATACCTGTTGTAACATCAGGGAAAGTAAAATTCTCTCCCCCTGTTATATATTCTGGAGGAATATCTGCATTATAATAATTGTTACTATATTGAGAACCCCATGTAAGATTTGTAAAATCAATACTTCTTTGCCCAAAAGCTCCTTGAAAACCAATTGAGAAGATATGATTTTCTATGAGCTCCTTAAAATAGGCAACCGACAATCCTATTTGAGTTACACCCATTCGTGAATCTCCAGCACGGTCATTAATAAATATCAATCCAAGACCAAAATAATCATCTCTTATATTTCTAGCTCTTTTACTGGTAAATGAATATTTTCCATCATAAAATACACTTTGAGTTACATAACCTTTAGTAAAGAATGTCCCTTGTTCACGATAATTTAATCCGGCTCTATGATTTCCCAATCCACTTCCTGTAAGAGCTGGGTTAATTATTAATGGAGTTTGATTAAACTGTGAAAAATGAACATCTTGTCCTTGGACAATGCTTGCAATTAATAGTAGTATATAAAGTAGCTTTTTCATTTTTTTTATTTAAAAATCATTTATTTATATCAACTGAATGCTATCTAATAAGGCTAATATTACCTTTTAATTCCTGAATTTTAAGATTTGTAAATGATACTTTCAGGTAATACATAAATACAGCGTCATCCATTCTTTTTCCTTTATATGTACCATCCCAACCAATATGTTGATCATTTGATTCGAAAACTAATTCACCCCAGCGGTCATAAATACCAAGATAAAGAGTACTAATACATTCTCCTTCTACATATAAAACATCATTAAATCCATCACCATTTGGTGAAAACGCATTTGGTATAAATAATTCACCACATTCAAAATTTACAAACACTTTTATGCATTCTGAATTAATACAAGCATTATTATCTGTAACTGTTACGCAATATTCTGTTAATTCCGTTGGCGTTGCTGTTACAATTTGACAATTATCACAGGATAAACTCTCAGATGGTGTCCATTGGTATGTTCCTCCTCCTGTTGCTGTAAGAATTGTATTTCCTCCTAACATTATTTCGTTGTCTCCAGAAATACCAACTGTGGGTAAAGGATTTACTATAATATATATCGTATCAGAATCACCACAAGTTCCTGATATTGTATAAATAATTGCATGTGTGCCAGATCCTGCTATGTTTGGATTAAATAAACCTGCTATTGAATTAGTAATCCCATTTCCTGTCCAAACTCCTCCACTTGGTGTTGATGTTAAAGTAATGATTGTATTATTTTCGCATACCGGATCAACAGGAGTTATTGTTATATCAGGAACAGGATTTACGGTTAAATTTGTTATTATTACACTATCACATCCTGCCACAGACAATAGGGTATCGTAAAATGTTCCATCTGTTGTTTGCCATGCATTACCAATAAAAATACTTTCACCATCACAAATTGAGATGTTTACATAAGTAGGATTTATTGAACCGATAGTAACTGTAAAACTTTCCTCATCAAAACAATTTGGTGTTGTTCCTGTTTCATCATAGATGTAAATTGTTTGTGTTGTAGTTATAGGACTTGTTACAATTGAACCGCCTCCACCTGTTGCTGTATAATAGTTTTCATTTCCTGTTAAATTTGTTCCTGTAATTACCGGGAGAGTATATGAATCACAAACTGTTTGGTCCGCAATATTATCTACATCTGGACTTGGACTTATTGTTATTATAAAACTTTCTTCATCAAAACAATTTGGCGTTGTTCCTGTTTCATCGTAAATATAAATTGTTTGTGTTGTAGTTATAGGACTTGTTACAACAGAGCCTCCTCCGCCTGTTGCCGTGTAATAGTTTTCATTGCCCGTTAAATCTGTTCCTGTTATTACAGGTAAAGTATATGAATTACAAACTGTTTGGTCTGCAATGTCATCTACATCGGGACTTGGACTTATTGTTATTGTATAGCTTTCCTCATCAAAACAGTTTGGTGTTGTTCCTGTTTCATCGTAGATATAAATTGTTTGTGTTGCAGTTATAGGACTTGTTACAACAGAACCTCCTCCGCCTGTTGCCGTGTAATAGTTTTCATTGCCTGTTAAATCTGTTCCTGTTATTACAGGTAAAGTATATGAATTACAAACTGTTTGGTCTGCAATGTCATCTACATCGGGACTTGGACTTATTGTTATTGTATAGCTTTCCTCATCAAAACAGTTTGGTGTTGTTCCTGTTTCATCGTAGATATAAATTGTTTGTGTTGTTGTTACGGGGCTTGTTACAATTGAACCACCTCCACCTGTTGCTGTGTAATAATTTTCATTCCCTGTTAAATTTGTTCCTGTTATTGCTGGCAGAGTATATGAATCACAAACTGTTTGGTCTATAATATCATCAATATCTGGTGTTGGATTTACCGTAACTACAATTGTGTCTGTACCTATGCAAGTTCCTGCTGTTACCGTTACCGAAAAAACTCCTGTTGTTGAAACATTAAGTGTTTGCCCCGTAGAATTATCTGACCATAAATATGAATCTCCTATACCTGCGTCTAATGTCACTGTATTTCCATTACAAAATGCAGTATCATTTCCTAAATTAATTACCAAGGAAGGAATTGTTAAGATATACGGGTCTATACTGAAATCATTCCATGCAGTCTTTGTTAAACTATTAAGAGGGGTCGCACTTATGGCTGTTACAATTCCAACATCTTCCCATTGTGTTAAAGGAATTATATTCCATTGTGCAATACCTTCCCATAATCCATCACTTATTTCGTCGTAATAAATTGTAATATCAGCAGGGTCAGCTCCTGATGTTTGGTTAATTCTGTGATAAAAAGCAGGGTTTGCAATACATATTCCTGCTTCAAGTAAACCTCTATCGTAACCATCAGTTGTTGCATCATTATTTGCTAATCTGACAGTATAGGTATTTGGATTTGCTGTGGCAGGCTTTATCTCTACAGGACGATATCTTGTCGTTATAAGACTTGAACCAACAGGAAATAAATAAACAAAATTATTGTTAGTTGCTCTTGACAGGCATCCATCTCCAAGGCTACTGACAAAACCAGTTGTGCGACTTATTGCTCCTGTATCTGTATTAGAAACAAACATAGTATTAATATCTGTTGCTAATTCTCTATCATTGAGAATTAATGAATCGGTTGTGTAGGAATCTATTGTTTGAGTTTTTATTCCACTCCCTGTTAGCTCTAAATCATAATATGACGAAATTGCTGTACCCGTTATTAATTGGTTTATTCCTTCTAAAATAACTTTACTTGTGCCTGAATTAAAACTTAGATTATTTTCCCAGTTACCTGACACTTTATATAATCCATCTCCATTAATTGTTGCATTATTTATAATATTACTATCTATTACAAAAGTTCCATCATTTTCAATTATTCCTGCATTATTATTACTTACATCACCTAAAACCCTTACAAAAGTAGTGTTATATACGCCAACACCATTATTGTTAAACATTTGCGCATTAATATTTAGGCTAACTGACAATAATAAAATTAATATTATACTTAAAATTTTAAGTATATAACTTTTCTTCAAATCATTCATGACATTAAAAATAAATATGAAATTATTTTATATACTTATAAAAATACAACTAATACGCTGCATAAACATTGCAGTAATACGGTATTTGTTATAAGTACTGGCACGGATATTCCTGTTTCTTATTTACATTTTGAATTATAAAAGTTAAGCTAATTTTATTTTTTCTTGCAATTCTTGTAAAAAAGAATTTTATCCTCATGTATTACTTTTCCTGTTTTATTATTTGCAATTATTATTTCACATATACCAACACCATCTAATACATTATCAACATAATATGTTCTTTTGATTTTTTGATTTTTTAAAATAATTTCATTAAAACTAATTTCTTTGATTTCCTTATTCGCCATACTCCATTTATCTTTAAAAAAAAAGTAAAGTACAACAAATGCATTGTATAAACATTGCGGTAATAAGGTATTTACCATAAGTGTTGATACTGACTTTTTGTTTTAAAAAAAGGGATTGAGTTCTTTTACTGTTAAAGGTTTGGCAATTATCATTTTGTTTTTATCAAGCAAAAACATAGTGGGTGTAGCATATAAATAATAATCAATTGCTGTTTTACCATCCCAGCCTTTAAAATCACAATAATTTATCCAATTATAATCTCCATTTTGTAATGCAGTATTATATTCAATTTTATCCGTATCTATTGATATTGCAACAACTTCAAGATTTTCATTTTGCTGATCATATATACGTTTTATTTCAGGCAAATTTGCCATGCAGTGTGGACACCAGCTTGCCCAAAATAAAATTAAGGTGTATTTTTTCTTAATTTCTGCCAAATTAAAAACCCCATTGTTATTATTTTTAAATATTACATCTGGAGCTTTATTTCCAATGGCAAGTTTTTTATTTCCCTCTATTCGTTTTTTAAGCCTTAACTCATAACGTTCATCTTCACATTTAGTATTCATAGAGTAATTTTCAACTATATAAGAAAGCACATTATCCATATCAAGCATTTCAAATCCTCTTATAATATAATCTCTAATTTGATTTTTAATTCTAATGTTTACTTCTGACTTTAACATTAATATATCAATAGCTTTTATATATTCCTGTTCTTGTTGTTCTCTTTTAACACCCTGTTGATTGAAAAGTTGAATGTATGCAAAAGCTTTATTAGTAAATACATCTGAATATAATAATAAGGTATCATTAAAATCTACATTGTCTAAGAAATGTTGTTTTATATAGGCTTTCTTGCTTTCCTCCGGTAAATCAAATTCAAGCATAGGATAGTTCATTGATTTGATAATGCTTGTAGCAAGCATTTTATTCTTATCTTTTATTAGCATGGAAATATAACTCTGATGCTGTTTTTGTATTTTATTGTATTGTTTTTCAATATCAATATAAAATTCATCTGTTTTTGGGAAATAAAGTGGAAGTTGAGACAATATTTCAAGTTTTGTATTAATATTATTATCTCTTTGTAAAAAATCATAATATATCTTGTTTTCATCAGATGATATTATTTTCATGCTATCAACTGGTGCAGAAAAATATGTAGTAAATTCAATATTCTCATTATTACATATTATATTTATAAATATTCCCTTGCTTAGAATAATTTTATAAAGTCCTTTTTTATAATTTTCCTTTAACTTAAATTTAAAAACTCCACTACTATCAATATTTGCAGAATCGAGTAATGTATTTTGACCGCCATAATAATTTGTCAAGTAAATTTTTTCTAGAGGGTCTCCTTTTATAGTAGCATTAAGCGAATATGTTTGTGAATTGGCAAGAACACTATTTAATAAGAGAAAAATTAATATTATTTGTTTCATTATTTTTTATTGTTATTAATTCTTAATTCACCTCTAATATAAAAACCCAAACAGCCACAGAGGTATTTGGGTTTCAAAACCTATTTCAATATCATCTTTTACAACAAAAGCATTTTCTAAATTTATTATCTGTTTTTTTGTTTTGTTTTTTCCACCAATTTCAAAGGAATATTGGTTATTGACAATAAAATCAGTTTTTTTTGAAGCATATACTGTTTCAATTGCTGATACCTGATTAGCAAAAAATGTTTCCCGCAGGCTTCCTTTTTCCGGTTGGTTTTTTGATAGAGTAAACATCAAATTTGTATTGTTTAGATATATTTTTTCTAGTTTTCCCAACAAGTTTGTTCCTTTTCCTTCTTGTTTAAGTTGATGTATTACTCTTGCTTCTTCAAGATAAAGCAAATAAGCTTTAAGTGTATTAACACTAATTTCTGTCCGTTCTGCCAATTTTTGAAAATTTGGCTTAAATGGTACTGACATAGAAATGATATACAGTAATTGTTTTAGTTTTTCAATGTATTTTATCTGTATTTCTTCAAATTGGGGTATATCAACTTCAAGTACTACATTTAATGCTTCATTTAACCTCTGATAAAATGTCTCCTTATTTTCAAGATAGAATGGATAAAATCCGTATTGCAAATATTGCTGAAAAAAAGCTAAGGGTTTGATGTGTTTTATAATGTTAGAGGAAATAAGAGTATGATCCGAAAGGATTTTTTCAAATGAAATAATTTCAAAATTTTCACCTGTCTCAAAATTAATAAATTCCCGAAACGATAAACCATGCATTTCATAAATAACAGCCCTCCTGCTCAAATCTTCCTTTGCTTTTCTAATATGTAACATAGAAGAACCTGTAAATACAACCTTCAATTCCGGAAAATCATCATAAATATTCTTTAATTCCTGACCCCAGTTTTTATATCTGTGAATTTCATCAAGAAACAAATATTTTCCACCTTTAGCCAAAAATTCTTCAGCAAGATTATATAAGGAAGCATTGGAAAAATATATGTGGTCAAGACTGGCATATAATGTTGCATAATCTAATTTCAGATTTTTTTTTATATACTGGAGAATTAAAGTAGTTTTTCCTACACCTCTTTGTCCTTTTATGCCTATCAGACGGTCTTTCCAATAAACTGTATTATAAAAACTTCTGATTGTACTTGTATCCGTTCTATTATATTTTTCTATAAATCTGCGTCTTAAGGTTTCCATTTTATAAAGCTTTAATATTTCAAACTGCAAACATACGAAATTATCAGTGTAATGACAAATATTTACCAAATATTATCATTGCGATGACAATTATTTGCTAAATAATATCACTGCGTTTACAATTTGTAGACATATTTTGTCAGATAAATTATATCTCCGGGAATTTCTGTTACAATAGCTTTAAGCGAATATGTTTGTGAAATAGCAAAAGTAGTATTTAGTAAAAGAAAAATAAATATAATTTGTCTCAATACTAAAATCTTGTTTTTATTTAAATAATACATCCCTGTAATTACTTATTTTAATTATTTTACTATCCTTATCAAGAAGAATAAATTGAGGTAAACTTATTTCTTTGTTTAGATATTTTTCCTGCCATGCTTTATCATCCATAAAATATAAATCTCCTGCAAACATTTTGTCAAGTATCAAATGGCTCTCAGATAATCTTTCAATAGGTGTTATAATTATGGGAATGTTTATATTGCTATCTGCAAGACTTCTTGCTAGAGCAATAGTCTCCACTTTTGAAAATAGAGATTTATCACTTACTATTGCTACTATTTTATTTGCCCTTAAATTACTGCTATTTTGCTTATTTAAACGCATAGCATTTACAAATTCAAAATCAGGTAATTGTTTTTTAAGGGGAAACAAATAATTTATATTTTCTGCTACGAATTCATCTCTGTAATAATCAAATATAAGTATCGCCATTGTTACCATACTTCTGTCATAATATAATTTTGCACAAAATTCAATTACTTTTGTTGAAGAAATACGATTTTGCAAAATTTTAATCCATTTACCTACACCAGTTACAACTGCATTTTGATAATGCATTTTTGTATGGCTTATATCTTTTTTAACATGTGACACATATTCGTGCATCATAAAATATTGTGCTGCAAGCTGAATAATCATATCGCTATGTTGTAATATTTCATAGTTTTTATCAATAAATTGATGGTATTCTTCTTTTTTGGCATTCAGGTCATCAATAGTCTTTATATTGCTACTACTCTCGTTTAGCAAACGTGCTTTTAGAAGTGTATTTACATATTTAAATTCAGGATTAGCAAGGGTTTCTATATGCTGTTGCTGTTGCTTCTCTACTTCGCTTTGTTCGGCTTTTATTTCCTCAAGATTAATTAGGTCAGTTATGTCTGATGCATCTTGTTTTTTCTGCAATAACAATAAAACATGCTGTTGTTTCCGGTATTTTGACAACCATTCATATAAAAACTCATTTTCTGATGAATTTTTAAAATTTGGAGGTGTATTAGCTTCATGCAAATCTATATGCAAAATACTATCTGAAATAATAACCGGATATTGTTGCCCATCCTTAAATATCAGCAGAGCAAATCCCTTATAATCTGTCAACAACTCTACTTGGGAGTCGGGAGCAACTATTTTCTGTCCAATAATTAATCTTTCAAAACCCTTGAATCCCTGTAGAACGAATTCAATCTGTGTATCTGACCTTATTATAATAGTGGTATTTTCTGAACTGAAAGTATTAAAACAGATAGATAGAAATACCATTAAGCCAATAAAAAAAAATCTCATCTTTCAAAATTATATATTTTTATCTGTTTGTATATCATATTTTATTAAAAAAAGACACATATTTTTTAGTAAGAAAAAAAACCGAACACACCCTTTGGGACTTGTTGGGAAAGTATCAAAGGGTCGCTAATCCTTAATACAGCGAACAGAAAAGCCGTTTGCACGGGAGTTACCGTTCACACTCGCACCGGCGCTGGAGAAGTAGAGGCAGCGGGCGCTGATGCCATCAACCGTAGAGCTCCAATAGGTGCCGTCGCTACCTGCAGAGTTGAGCGTGCCAGCGCTGGTGTTACGGTAGCCGGCTACAACAAGTTTAAGGGGGCTACCATAAGCTCCGGCGGAGTTATTTGTACCCCAACTTATACGTTCTGTTTCCAACTCTGTTTCTGTTGGTAAACGGTAACCACTTGGGCAAGGATTGTTGGTTCCGCTTACACCTTGCCAAAGGTTGTTATTCTGCGGGTCACGCCAATCATAAGGTGAATTTGGTTCAAGTATAAAATTACCATGACCAGGTACATCTGTTGCACTATTAGTTGATGTTTCATTGGCTTGCTCTGCGCCATCAGAAGTTGTTGATGATGTCCATGTAATACACTCGTGTCCATCACTTAATCGTCCCCACTGGAATAAGGTGCCATAAGCATTGTAGTCGTCGAATGCTATTGCCTGTTGTGAAGCACCGAGGTTTCTGTCCATCCATGTTTGACCAGCACTTGTTACATCCACAATAGTAGTAGGACTTCCGCATATTAAAAATAGATTAACAGCTAAATTAGCAAAATTAGAAGTTATATTACCACAAGCATTGGTTACTAAACATTGATAATCGTAAGTATTATAAGTTAAAGGAACATTTGTTAATGTTAATGAAGATGTTGTTGCTCCTGAATAGGCAGGATTGGTTCCACCATTTGAAATATCACTCCAGATGGTACCTCCATCCGTACTTTCTTGCCATTGATATGATAATGTAACAGTACCTGTGGCAGTAAGTGTATAATTTGCATCACCGCCATCATTAATTGAAACATCAACAGGATGGCTAGTTATAGCCGGAGCTACACATGGTGTTGAACACCAAATATCGTTCCATTGAGCATCTTCCCAAATTTGCAAACACATATCTGTTATATTGTAAATTAACAGACTTTGTGCAGGTGATGCTATGGCATCCCGTTGGACTGTTGTCATACGTGGTATAAGCAAGCCTCTTTCGCTTGAGGTCATTTCCATTAAAGCTGAATTATCTGGATTTGGTTCGTTTATACCTACGTTTTGGCAGCCCCCCTCAATCCCCCCAAAGGGGGGAAGTATATTAAAAAATAAAATTGTGATTGTGAGTAATTTTTTTAGATTTTTCATTTTTTTAGTCATTAACTTAATGTTAATCCTTTATACAACGTACAGAAAAACCGCCTGAACGGTCGTAGCTGGATATACTCGCAATGATGATGTTGATGTTGAGTATGCGAGCTTGGACGCCATCAACCGTAGAACTCCAATGGGTGCCGCCACTACCAGTGAAGGTAAGCACGCCATCACTGTAATAGCGATGGCCGGCTACAACAAATTTAAGAGAACTGCCATAGGCTCCATTATAATTGTTTGAACCCCAACTTGTACGTTCTGTTTCCAGTTCTGCTTCTGTTGGCAAGCGGTAACCGCTTGGACATGGATTGTTTATTCCGCTTACACCCTGCCATAGAATGTTGTTCTGTGGAGCACGCCAATCATTTGGTAAACTTGAAGTAATAATAAATAAAGAATGCCCAGGATCATCAGTAGCTGATAAAGTTGTTGTTGTTCCATTATCGGGTGTTCCGGTTGTTGAATTTGTCCATGTTATACACTCATGCCCATCGCTTAAACGCCCCCATTGAAATAAGGCTCCATAAGCCTGATAATCATTGTATGCTGTTGCCTGCTGTGAAGCCCCTAGATTTCTGTCCATCCATATTTCACCTGTAGTGCCATTTGTTACATCAACAACATCCATTGCACTTCCACATATAATAAATGGAGAAGGTGTACTTGCATCGCAACAACATATATTATACCAATGATCATATCTGTATAAATTAAGACATGTATCATTTGTGTTGTAAATTATTAATCCATCTGCCGGATTTACTATTGCATCTCTTTCTGCTGTTGTCATTCGTGGTACAAGCAAGCCTTTATCGCTTGAGGTCATTTCCATTAAAGCAGAATTATCTGGGTTAGGCTCATTTATGCCTATGTTTTGTCCTTCGACTACGCTCAGGACACCGATTTGACAGATTAAAGAAAAAACTGCGATTGTAAGTAATTTTTTTAGATTTTTCATTTTTTTAATCATTAATAAAAATTAGTCCTTTAAGCACCTAACCGAAAAGCCGTACGCCTTATTGTTGTCAAACCGGAGGACGCTTGTCATCGTGTAATGCAGGCCTCGCTTCCACGCACTCGTCCCGCTCTCGGCAGAAGACCACAAGCTCGCGCTGTTACTGCGATCGTAGTAATCACCATTCGTTTTGCGATAACCCGAAGGACCTACGTCAAGCCCTGATTGGGTAAAATTTGCATCACCTGTTAAAGTTCCTGCAGTCCAATTTTGGTCTGCAACATGATTTGCCATATCGCTGCCTTCCCCATTAGTACCGAGCCACCCTGTTGTTGTTATATCGTAGGGAAAATCTGTATTACAGGTACCGCCACCATTATCATTGCATATTTGTTGCTCAAGTTGTGTCCATTCGTAATGTGAAGGTATATGCCATCCGTCAGGGCATATACCCTGTACAGGAGTGGTACATTCTGGCTGTGCTGAACCTGTTCCATTACAACTTGCTGCACCATTCATTGCAGCACTCCACTGATACAATAAACCAAGAGAAGGTGCTGCACAATCTTCACCGTCATTTGTAGTATTAGGAGGGCAAGAGTAATAGGCTAAATCAACAGTCCAGCCCGGATCTCCATGTGCTGAAGGTCCCTTTGTAATAGCAGAATTATCAGGGTATTTTGTTGTATGCATATTCTCTTTAAGCCAACATTGTGAGCCTATTAATACTGTATTGTATGTATTTCCGTCTATATCATCAACTGTGGAAGTGCCGCAGATAAAACTACTGCTAACAGTTAAATTAGCAGGATTAGAAGTTGCACTACCACAGGCATTTGTTACAATACATTGATAATCGTAGGTATCGTAACTTACAGGGACATTTATTAATGTTAATGAAGATGTTGTTGCTCCTGAATAGGCAGGATTGGTTCCTCCATTTGAAATATCACTCCAGATGGTACCTCCATCCGTACTTTCCTGCCATTGATATGATAATATAGCAGTACCTGTGGCAGTAACTGTACAATTTGCATCACCGCCGTCATTAATTGAAACATCAACAGGATGGCTAGTTATAGCCGGAGCTACACATGGTGTTGAACACCAAATATCGTTCCATTGGGCATCTTCCCAAATTTGCAAACACATGTCTGTTATATTGTAAATTAACA
>Ga0307990_1002798_pt1 | contig 13688 bp, 6 predicted proteins | sample EllFjometagen129_FD_203168 | JGI IMG/M metagenome (GOLD analysis project Ga0307990, IMG submission 203168) | Marine microbial communities from Ellis Fjord, Antarctic Ocean - #129 | ecosystem: Environmental > Aquatic > Marine > Unclassified | place: Southern Ocean | collected 2014-10-08
GGCTTTCAGCCGCCAGGAGGGTCAGCTTAAACAGCGGGAGGCGGGGCGTTATGAGATAAACCATGTTCCTGCCGCGATCAGGGCCAGAGACAGGGTCATTGGCTATGGTAAGCCCGTCCTCCGTCGCTATCAACGCATCTGCTTCCAAAAAGATAAAACTCGCTTGGATGGCCGACCTATGGCCGACCTCATCGCTCCGGGTCACCCCCTCATGGATGCCACACTTGATCTCGTCCAAGAGCAATACCGTAATCTTCTTAAGCAGGGGACAGTATTGGTTGACCGGGCTGATGAAGGCACAACTCCCCATGTCCTCTATATCATTGACCACACTATACGTGACGGGGGTCAGGAGAGAAGCGGCCAGCAACGTATAATCTCGAGACGTATGCAATTTGTTCTTATTGACCAGGCAGGAAATGTAACCCAGGGCGGCCATGCCCCCTATCTTGATTATGAGGAACCGGAAGCAGACGAAGTTGCCATTGTTCAGGAGCTGTTGAATGAACCATGGCTTCGACAAAACATGGAGAAACCAGCTTTATCTCATGCTGTAGAGACTATGGTGCCGGTTCATTTCAACGAGGTTAAAGAGCGCCGACAACGCATGGTAGATACAACGTTGGCAGCGGTTAAAGAACGATTAACCAAGGAGATCAACTACTGGAGTCACCGTTATGCGAAGCTGAGTGTGGAAATGGAGGCCGGAAGACAGCCGCGTATGCAGCCGGAAAATGCCCGCCGCCGAGCTGAAGACTTAACTGAGCGTCTTCAGCAGCGCACCAAAGAGTTGGAGGCCCAGCGCCATGTTGCCTCAAACACCCCGCTTATTGTCGGAGGAGCCTTTGTCATACCTCAAGGATTGTTTGATCGGAGAAAAGGTAAGGTTGTATCGCAATGGGCCGTTGATCCTGTGGCCCGGGCTCGAATAGAGCAGTTGGCCATGCAAGCTGTAATCGAGACGGAGAAAAACTTGGGCCATGAGCCTCATGATGTCTCCATGGAGAAACATGGCTGGGATATCCTGTCTCGTACAGGCAAAGGTGAAGTGCGTTTTATCGAGGTCAAAGGCCGGGTCAAAGGTGCCCCCACGATTACTGTTACCAAGAATGAGATTCTCGCCAGCCTCAACCAGCCCGAACGTTTTATTCTGGCCATTGTTTTGATTGATGGTGAAGCTATCGAGGGCCCTTACTATCTGCGCAAACCCTTTGACCAAGAACCTGGTTTCGGCGTAACCAGTATCAACTACAAACTCTCCGACCTGATTGCCATGGCTGATAGACAGCAGACAGATCAACCTCTAAAGCAGGCATAGAGTAAATTTAACTGGATAATTTACATTTTTTATGCAATAAAGAGCGCTAAATTCAAAATAAATGTAATAATAAACCGGTAATATATCATGCTTATCGAATTTAACGTCACTAATTTTCGCTCTTTTTGGGAAACGCAAACACTGCAGATGACTGCTGGTTCATCTGTTGAGATGAGTGAGCAGAACAGCTTTGCTTCACCCATCCAAAACCTACCTCGCCTTTTGCGATCATCAGTTATTTATGGGCCCAATGCTGCGGGTAAAAGCAACTTGATCAAGGCTCTCTATTTCATGAAACGCTTCACCCTCTCATCTGCCCAGGGACAGGAGGGCGAACCTATCCCGATTAAGCCATTCATGTTTAACCAGGATGGCTTATCACAACCCAGTGAGTTTGAAGTCATTTTTGTCGCCGAAGGAGTACGTTATCAATACGGGTTTGCCGCAAACACTGAAAGAGTCACTCGCGAATGGTTGCTGGCCTATCCTCAGGGCCGGGTGCAACGCTGGTTTGAGCGGGTCTATAATCTCGACACAGAACAAGATGATTGGTATTTTGGCAGTAAATTTTCCGGCAAGAAAAAGATCTGGCAAGAGGCAACCCGGGCCAACACCCTTTTTCTTTCTGCCGCCATTCAACTTAACAGCGAGCAGTTAAAACCAGTCTTTTACTGGTTCCAGCACCTTGTCGTCATTCGCCATCAGGATATTCTTGATCCAGGTTTCTCCATGCTTCAGTGTCAAACTGATTCAGGCCGCAAATCGATTCTTGAGTTCATGAACAAGGCCGACTTAAGCATTGATGATATAAGATGTGAAAGCCGGGAGTTCTCCGCAAGTGAACTTCCAAATGATCTGCCTCAAGATATGAAGAACCAAATAGCTAAAGATATGCAGGGTAAAAAAAGCATCCGCGTAGCCTTTGGCCATAACATTGCCGGCACCGAACAGAGTACATGGCTGCCAATCGAAGAGGAGTCGGACGGCACCAGAAAACTCTTTGCCTATGCCGGTCCATGGCTGGACGGTTTAAGTGAGGGCAGGGTGTTTCTTGTAGATGAGCTGGATACTAGCTTACACCCCTATATGATCCGTTTTCTTCTCAAGCTGCTTCACAACAATGAAACTAATAAAAATAATGCCCAGCTCATCTTTACGACCCACGACACTTCTGTTCTGGATCAGAAAATCATGCGTCGGGATCAGATCTGGTTTATTGAAAAAGATAAAAATAACGCCAGCTCTCTCTATCCGCTTTCCGACTTCAAACCACGCCAGCATGAGGCTTTAGGGAAAGGCTATCTTCAGGGCCGATATGGCGCCCTGCCCTACATTGGCGAGGTTGGTTTCTGATGGGAAGCGACAACCTTTTTGAAAAACGTAAAAAACGCTTAGCCGCTTCACTCAAAAGATCACGGGCAAAACGTGAATCTTACGACACGGTACTGATTGTCTGCGAAGGTGAAAAGACCGAGCCTTACTATTTTGAAGACCTGCGCGATGAGTTGAAACTTAATTCGGCCAACGTTGAGATAACCGGAGACACGAAAGGCTCATCACCAATCACCATCGTCGATTACGGCCTCAAACAATTTGGTGAATACGACAGGATCTACTGCGTTTTTGATAAAGACCGGCATGATAGCTACAAACAGGCACTGGATAAAATTCGACGCCAAAAACCATCTAAAACATGTACGATCAAAGCCATAACCTCGGTTCCCTGTTTTGAGTTCTGGATTCTTCTCCATTTCCGCATGACCACCAGAAATTTCGCTACCAGTTCAGGTTCAATCTGTGCTCAAGTTATCAGCGAGCTGAAAAAGTTTATACCGGAATATGAAAAAGGTACTCTTGGCGTCTACCTGCAGCTGAAAGATAAACTACCAACAGCCATCAAAAATGCTCGTGAAGTGGCAAAGTATTGCCAACAAGCCGGAACCGATCATCCCTCGACCCAGATAGCTGAACTGGTAATCTATCTTCAGAATCTGAAAAAGAGTTGAGTCTATTTTAATACCAAGGATAACTGATGTCTTTTGACAAATACCCAAAAAAACTGATTGAAGTGGCTTTGCCGCTGGATGATATTAATGCGGCGTCTGAAAAAGAAAAATCACCGTTTATAAAAAAACACCCTCGGTCTCTACATCTCTGGTGGGCGAGACGGCCGCTGGCTGCGGCTCGGGCGGTGCTTTTCGCCCAGTTGGTCAATGATCCAGGTGGTAAACGGGGTTGGCAGGCTTACAAGGGTCAGACCAAGGATGATGCTCAACGGGAACGGGAAAAACTTTTTGACATTATCAGGGATCTGGTCAAGTGGAAAAATATTAACAATGAAGAGGTCCTTGAGCGCGCCCGGATCGAGATAAGAAAATCCTGGCGCGAAACCTGTGTGATTACAGGTGATGATCCAGAGAAGATGCCACCCTTTCTCGATCCTTTTGCCGGAGGTGGTGCGATCCCGCTGGAGGCGCAGCGCTTAGGCCTTGAATCTCACGCCTCGGATCTTAATCCGGTAGCGGTGATGATCAATAAGGCCATGATCGAGATCCCTCCTAAATTTGCCGGTCGTAAACCTGTAGGGCCAATCCCCAAAGATGATAAGCCTCAAATGCCCATGGAGGAGTGGCCGAGAGCAACAGGCTTGGCTGAGGATATACGCCGTTATGGCCACTGGATGCGGGAGGAGGCCTGGAAGCGTATTGGGCATCTTTATTCTCAAGTGGAGCTATCCAAAGAGCAGGGCGGTGGCAAAGCCACCGTAATTGCCTGGCTGTGGGCGAGGACGGTAAAAAGTCCCAACCCGGCTTTCAGCGACATCCATGTCCCGCTGGTTTCAAACTTCTATCTCTCGACAAAAAAGGGCAAAGAAGCCTATGTTAAGCCGATTGTGGAAGGAAGTTCATATCAGTTTACAGTTGTTTGTGGACAGCCGGATGATCCAAAAGTGGTTAAGGAGGGAACGAAGTTAAGCCGGGGAGCAAATTTTAGCTGCCTGCTCTCTGAAACTCCCCTTGCTCCGAGTTATATCAAAGCCGAAGGCAAAGCGGGCCGCATGAAAACTCGACTTATGGCGGTGGTCGCTGAAGGGAAAAAGGGCCGGGTTTATCTTGCTCCGACACCGGAAATGGAAGAGATTGCTCAAGAGGCCGTGCCTGACTGGCAACCGGACCAATCTTTGCCTGATGATGCCAGAAATTTTTGGACGGTAAATTATGGGTTGAACACATACGATAAACTCTTCACGCCCCGCCAACTTGTCGCTCTGACCACGTTTTCCGATCTGGTGCTGGAAGTACGGGAAAGGGTGATTGAAGATGCCAAAAGAGCTGGCTGGACCGATGACGGTATCGGACTCAACAACGGAGGCAACGGCGCTACCTCCTACGGAGATGCGGTAGCAACATATCTGGGTTTATCCGTTTCAAGGTGGGCAGATATGTCGAATTCGTTATGCACTTGGAATACCACAAATCAAAATCTTAGAGCACTTTTTGCTCGTCAGGCAATTCCAATGAGTTGGGATTTTGCAGAGTTATCGCCATTTTCTAAAGTTGGCCCTTGGTATTCGGTTGTAATATCTATTCGTAATTTATTTGTAAACTTACCTGGTGCGCCAGAATCTTTTTCAGTAAATCGTGATGCTGCATCACAAATACGAGTTAGTAATTCAATCATTTCGACCGATCCACCTTACTATGACAATATTGGTTATGCCGATCTCTCCGATTTCTTCTACGTATGGTTGCGGCGTTCTCTTAAAAATATTTTCCCAGATATTTTTCCCACAATGCTGGTGCCCAAGGCACCCGAACTGGTGGCCACCCCTTATCGCCACGGTTCCAAGGCCAGGGCCGAATCTTTTTTCATGGAGGGCATGACTAAGGCTATACATAATATGGCAGTCAGCAGCCATAACACTTTTCCTGTGACGATCTACTATGCCTTTAAACAATCGGAAACTAAGGCTTCCGGTACTGTTTCTACTGGCTGGGAAACCTTTCTTGAAGCTGTCAAAAAGGCAGGTTTTGCGATCACCGGAACCTGGCCTATGCGAACGGAAAGAGCAGCTCGTTCTACAAGTATTGGCACTAATGCTCTGGCCTCATCGATCATTCTCGTCTGCCGCAAACGTCCTCAAGATGCCCCTACGATCTCCCGTAAACAGTTTCTGCGCGAACTAGGTGAGACCCTGCCCGAGGCTCTGGAAGAGATGATCGGGGGTAGCGAAGGCATCTCTCCCATTGCCCCCGTCGATCTCGCCCAGGCTGCGATTGGCCCGGGCATGGCGGTTTTTTCCCAATATGAAGCCGTACTGGAGGCTGATGGCACTCCGATGACGATCCACAACGCCCTAATCCTGATCAATAAGTCCATTGACGAATACTTCAGCCACGCTGAAAGCGACATGGATTCTGACACTCGCTTCTGTGTCGATTGGTTTCTCCAGTACGGGTTTACGACCGGTCTTTTCGGCGGGGCTAATGTTCTGGCCCGAGCTAAGGGTACCACAGTGGAAGGTGTTACTCTGGCCGGGGTACTTGAATCCGGCGGCGGCAAGGTACGTCTGCTGCGCTTAAATGAATATCCACAAGATTGGGATCCGACTACTGACAAACGCCTGCCGATCTGGGAGGCCTGCCATCACCTCTGCCGCGCTCTGAAAATAAGTGAGACCGAGGCTGGAACTTTACTTGCCAAAATGCCGGAAAAAGGTGAGCCTGTCCGCCAGCTTGCCTACCGCCTCTACACCCAATGTGAACGTAAAGGTTGGGCCGAAGATGCCCGGGTCTATAACGAACTGATCACCTCCTGGAATGCTATTCTGGAGGAGTCCCGTAAAAGTAAATATTTATCTGCGGGACAACAAAATTTACCTGGTTTTGATTAAATATTAGCTTGGAGAGGGCTGATTATGGCTGTTGAACTGGATAGCTTGATAGAGTGCTTTGCCCGTGGCAGCGTGCCGGAAAAGTATGATGCCCTGCGCCAGCTTATTGCCCAACGTAAACACCATACAGCCGTCAAGGATAAACGATTCCAGACGGGCATTGACAGCCTTCTGCAGATTGTTGGTGACCCCTTGGCTGCCGACTTGGATCGATTATTGTCGGTAGCGATTCTGGGACGCCTAGCCTCAACCGTGAAACGCTTGCGGGAGGTGATCTATAAATCTCTGCACTCTCCTCTCGAAAAGATATTGCCTGAGCCATCCCTGTTAAGCGAACCCGATGATCGTAGTTATATTGGCTACGCCTGCGAACGGATCCAGCCGGAATGGGGTGTCATTTACTGCGCTCGGGCGGCGATCTATGAAGAGACCGGCGAACAGTCCCGTGTGGCCTTTCTCAAGGCTTTGATGAGCATGAAACCAGACCTGGCATCTCTTCTGCAACTCTTAAGCGAAATTGTCCATGAGTTTATCCCTGTGACTGAAGATCCAGGAACCAGCACGGCTCGGCGCTTGAAACGGCTTATGGCGGCTTTAAGGATAGCCCTCTCCGAGACCCTGATAGAGCCTGGAGAAGAGCCGGGAAAACAGCTTGCCCAGGTCTGTCGAGCTGCTTTTAAGGATGTACCTGCCCCTAAACAAGAGGGGTCTCTCTTTGAGGCTGCTGAGGGTCTTGGGGCAGTTGTTCACGAGATGGTACGGCTGCGTTTTTCTCTTGCAACAGAATCCAGCACCTATTCAGCCTTAAAAGTTATTAAGTCAAAGGTGCCGGGCTATGTCTGGGAAAGGTTTGCCGTTGCTTCACAGAGCCTGGAACAGGTGGCTCAGGATATCTCGGAGGCTCTGCTGATTCTGGCAAAACAGGGGATTACCGACGACTCGCTGGCGGGTGAGCTTGCTATCGCCGCTGGGCATGAAAAATATGGCCGACAGATGATGAAGAAGCTGGCTAAAATAGCGGGGCTTTCTGCCAATGCGAGAAACTGGCTTGCTGAAGGTGAAAATCAGGATCCTGTCAACACACAAACACCTCAAGGTGAAACCCGGCAGCTCAATGATGACAGTCAGCTTGCCGATCTGCTGGTCGATTCCTTGCGCTTTCAGGTTTTGGGAAGTGCTGGCTGCCAACAGATCCTGCCAGAGATAGAGATGCTTGACCCTCGCCTTGGAGAAGAGGTTAAACGCCTGTTGCAACGAGGGGTAGCCCTCTGTGACACCATCCAGACCATAGCTAGGCGTAAAGGCTTACGGGTGCGTGGCAATCCCGGTGATGAAGAAGAGTATGCCCCCTTAGAGCATGAAGTTATCGGTGACAACCGGGGTATTCGGCGGGTACGCATCATCCGCCCGGTGGTCGAACAGGTGCGGGATAACGGAGTAGCCTTTGTCATCAGTAAAGGTGTTGTTGAGAGAATTTAAGGGAGGTCTTGAAAATGGATAAAAGTACATCCAGGTTATTGTTGGAAAATTTACTCGACCGGGTGGTTGTCGATCCAGAAACGGGTCAAGGAACCCTCGCCGGGGTCTTGACTCCAAAAGAGATCGAGGCCTTAAAAATGGCTTCAACTCTGTTAACAGAATCAGGGATCAACGACTCTCAGTCGAAAGTAAAACTGGAACCTCTAGTCGACCAGCTCAATGACGATGGCAATGCAGTGTCAGGGTTAGATTCGACACCGAAAGGCAAAGCTGCAGAAGATGTAGTCACAGATTCTGAGGTTGAAACAGAGCTTAAACTCGATCTCGAACAGAAGACAGAACTTAATTTGACCTCTTTAAATTTCGCTACACCGCAGGATCCGGAGACAAGGATGTGTCTGGATTTTGGAACCGCTATGTCCAAGGCCTTCGCTTCTATCATCGAAAATGATGAGATTGTAAACTATATGTCGTTGCAACTTGGGCGCCGGGCTTCAAGTAATGGAACCAGATCAATTTACCCTGTACCCTCGTCATTGTGGATCAGTAATGAAGGTAAAATATATCTCGGAGAAAAAGCTATCATTTTGTCTCTGCAAGAGCCTTCTAAAAACAGAGAGCGCTTTGATTCTCTGAAAAAGGAGCTGATACTGGGAATGAAGGAGTCCTCTCCATTTAACCAGCAGATGCGAGAATCACTTAACCCGACTAAGGTGCCACTTTCTACGGGAAGTGTTATTACTTTGTATCTAGGTTACCTGACAGATCTTGCCTGTACGGAGTTAGAGGAAGTATACAAATGTTCCCGCTATGTATTACGAAATTTTGCCCTGCCTTCGTGGGCTCCAGAAAGGCGTGAATGGGGAGAAACTCTGCTTAAGAATATGTTGATTAAAGCTCAGATCGTGGCCGATACATTCCATGGTAAATGGGATGATGGCCTAAGTATTACAGATGTTAAATCTGTGTTGGAAAAGGTCGATAAACTTGACGCAATCCCTGACTATCTCGTCTCTAAAGGAATAACTGAGCCCCTTGCTGTGGGGAGTTCAAGGCTGCGACAAGAAGAAAAGTTCAGGGGGTTGGCGATGGTCGTTGATGTCGGGGCCGGCACTTCGGATCTTGCGCTGTTTGTGGTGGTCGAGAATCCTGAACGTAATTTATTTAACGCTTTCCCGGTTTTAGGCTGTAATCAATCACTGCACATGGCTGGTGACACGCTGGATACAGCCCTGCGGAAGATGATCTTGGATAAGTCAGGGATTAGCAAGGATGACTCTGAATACACCTATATCAATCAGCATTTAAGATTACAGGTGCGTACCCTTAAAGAGAATCTTTTTCGGGATGGGTATTGCATAGTTAACTTGGAGAATGGTGCCCGTATAAGAATTGAGCAGGATGAATATTTATGTCAAGACTCAGTGCTTCGATTTGAGCAAAGCCTGTTCGATAAATTAGATGAGATCTTAAAATCAATAAAAATAGGACTCAGTCAAACCTGTGGCCGGGGTGGGCTATCAGTTGTCTTGACTGGAGGTGGTGCTACTTTACCTATGGTTAAAAAACTGACTAGGGGGAATTTTAATGCTCACGGAATCCAGATTCTTAAGTATGAAGTCCCCCTGGTTCCGGAAGCATTCGAGAGGGATCAAGAAATAGCTGACGTGTATCCACAGCTAGCAGTTGCCATTGGTGGAACCATGCCAGTTCTTATAGATGAAAAAGATGCTCTTGATGATCTTGAAATTCCTCAGGGACAGTTCATTTTGAACCGTACTGCAATGACAGGGATCTGATATGAAAGAAAATTTAAATGGGTTTTGCAGATAAGGATAGTGAGATGAATGTCAAGCCATGGCGAGAAATTGTAACGCCTCATACAAATGTACTCGAAGGGACCTTTCAAGAGTCTGAATTTGCGGCTGATCTGAACAGTGTGGTAAACCAGACTGCCAATCAGGAATACCAGAATCCGGGTCTCTTTTTTGAGCGTACCTATATTACTGAAGGCATGAAACTCATGCTTGAGAGCGTGGCAAAACGGATGACCGGAAGTGGTGGCGACCCGGTTGTGCAGTTGCAGACCGCTTTTGGTGGCGGCAAGACTCACGCCATGCTGGCTGTCTATCATATGGCCAAAGGAGAAGAGCCTGCTGTTTCTTTGCCTGGGGTCTATTCGATTTTGTCGGGAATGGGGATAACCGATCTTCCTACTGCTCATGTGGCCGTTTTAGACGGCCACAGCTTGAGTCCCTCTCAGCCGAGAAAACGCGGCTCACTAACCATTAACACCCTGTGGGGTGAAATGGCTTGGCAAATAGGCAGGGAAGAAGGTTATCGCATGGTTGAGCTGGCCGACCGTGACGGAACCAGCCCGGGCAAAGAGATCCTCGCCAATCTCTTTAAGAAATTTGGCCCCGCAATTATTCTGATGGATGAAACGGTTGCATATATCCGGCAGTTTGCTGAAGAAAAAAGTTATCCTGGCGGAACTTTCGGGTCTAATATTACATTTCTTCAAGCTCTTACTGAAGCGACCGGCCATGTAAATAATGCTATGCTAATCGCGTCTCTTCCCGAATCTGACCTGGAGGTAGGCGGGGAACGGGGCAAACAGGCTCTTAGTCAGATCCAGCACCTCTTTCATAGAGTGGAGGCAATCTGGAAGCCGGTCAGCACTGAAGAGGGGTTTGAGATTGTCAGGCGCAGGATCTTTTCCCAAAAGATTGACCTCAAAAGCCGGGACGCAGCTTGTCGAGCCTATGCAGACATGTATACCCAAGACAATAACTATCCATCCATAACCCGGGAATCTGAATATTTTGCCAGGTTGCAAGCCTCTTACCCTATTCATCCTGAGGTGTTTGATCGTTTGTATGAGGATTGGGCTACTATGGAGAATTTTCAGCGTACCCGGGGGGTGCTACGGCTGATGGCTATGGTGGTGCATCGTCTCTGGGTCGATGGCAACAAAGATCTGATGATTATGCCTGGATCTCTGCCTCTCTATGATAACACTATCAAGAGTGAACTGCTTCGCTATCTTCCAACCGGTTGGGATCCGGTCATGGATAGAGATGTTGATGGAGACAAAGCCATGACTACCTCAACCGACAATCAGGATCCCAGGTTTGGGGTGGTTCAGGCGGCTAGGCGAGTTGCCAGGTCCATCTTTTTGGGCAGTGCCCCCACCAGTAGCGGCCAGCGGATTCGAGGGCTGGATGCGGGCCATATAAGGCTGGGCTGCACCCAACCTGAACAGTCCTCAGGAATCTTTGATGATGTTCTCCGACGATTGAGAGAGAGACTCTATTATCTTTATTCTGGTAAAGAGCGCTACTGGTTCGATACCCAAACTAATTTGCGGCGTGAAGCCGAAGATAGAATGAGCCGCTTTGCTTTTAAAACTCATCTGTCACCGGAAATCAGCAAGCGCTTGAAAAGTATGTTGAGCGGTAAGCCCTTTACGGGAATCCATATATTTACGGCACACAATGATATCCCGGACGACACCCAGATAAGGTTGGTTGTCTTACCCCCTCAGGCAGCCCACATGTGGAAGCAAAAAGAGACCAAGGCAATTCAGGCCGCTGAAGAGGTTTTGCGTAACCGAGGTCAACATCCGAGGCTAAACCAGAACCGTCTGATTTTTTTATGCGCTGATAAAGATGCAACAAGTACAGTCTATGAGCAGGCAAAACGATATTTAGCCTGGAAATCGATAATTGATGACAAGGATTCATTAAACCTCGATCAGCATCGAATAAAAGAAGCCAATAACAACATTGAAGATTATAACAGCCGCCTGAATGGCGCTCTGTGTGAAGCCTATAAATGGGTGTTGGCGCCATATCAAGAAGCAGGCAAAAATGGTGGTGTCTCTAATCTTGAGTGGGAGACTGAAAAGATAGCTACTACAACAGGCAACAACATAGTGTCTGTTATCGCTCAGGTTCTTGCAGAAAATGAGATGCTGATTAGCAGTTGGTCTCCCTTTCACTTAAAAAATGAGTTGGGAAAGTGGTACTTCAAGAATGATCAACATGATTATGGACTCTTAAATCTGTGGAATGATTTCTGTCGCTATCCCTATTTGCCTCGTCTGGTTGACAGTTCCGTTTTGCAGGAAACCGTAATTGCCGGAATACAGAGCACCGATTTCTTTGCCTATGCTGCAGGTGTTGAAGAAGAACGTTATGTCGGGTTGACTTTTGGGGCCAAAGGGGAGGTCTTTCTGGATAAAGACAGCCTTATTATCCATCCCGATGCCGCTAAAACACAACAAGATCTTGAGGTCGCAGAAAAAGCAAAAACAGATGAGTCTACGACGTCTACAGATTACGATGATGGTCTTTCAGGCGGGGATAACACAGTAACTACAAGTGATCCTAGTGGAATTGGAGAGGTTAAACCTAAACCCCAACCCCCATCACGAAAAACACGGCGTTTCCATGGCTCCGTAAAGCTTGATCCTGTTTCAGCTACTCTTGCTTTTGCTAATATCAGCCAGGAGGTTATCCAGCATTTCTCCAGTCAGCTGGGAACCAAAGTTACTATTTCCCTGGAAATCGAAGCGGAAAGCGATACTGGCTTCACAGAGTCATTATGCCGAACAGTTAATGAAAACAGCAAGACTCTTGGGTTTAGCCACGCAGAATTTGAGGATGAGTAGGGTGCACAATGCTCATCTTGGTAAAGAGTAACTGTAATAAAGTTGACACACCTTTTTAAGCATTATTAATTATACGGAATTGACAAATATAATTTGACATAAATTCAGGCTATAATTTGGGGCAATCTTATGAAATATGACTGGCTAGAGAAAAGGTCTTCCAGATCGGTTGATCAATTAAGGTTATGGACGTTAAACCCCCGCTTAAACCCGGATGAAACACATATTAATTTGGCAGACTACGCGTCTGACCTTATTGCCGACAACGGAGAAAAAGATTCATTTCTCAAGTTAGTTAATGTAATTGCTTCACACGGCTTTATTCCAAGTGACCCCATAGTCGTATGGAAAAACACAAAAAACGAAAAATTCTATGTTGCGGAAGGTAATCGAAGAGTCTTAGCTCTTAAATTATTGAGAGAACCTGACAAAGCACCAAGGTCAATAAGAAGTTATATCAGGGAAAAATCATCTCTAATAGAAAGAGACAGCATTGAAAAAATCAAGGTTAGTGTCGCCCCTTCACTTGAAGAATGCGAATGGTATATAAACCAGAGGCATGCTACAAGCTCACTGCAAAGGTCATGGTCAAGGCTTCAACAGCAACGATGGATAGTTGAATTGTATGACAAATATGGAGGCGATGTCGAGAAGGTTAAAACCATAACAGGCCTCAGCAAATCCCAACTAGATAGCACTATACGTATTTTATGGCTTAGGGATTTGGCTCTAAAGCCTGAAATCATAAATCAATTAAATGCTTTCGAACAAGAGAAAATCAGGTCTCACAGAATACCTATGACAATTCTTGAGCGCTGGTTCGATAAGCACGAGCTTCGGAAGGGTTGGGGCATAGTGCACAATGAAGAAAAGGTCGAAATTACTTCCGACCTCCCTAGTTTTTGTAACGCATATGCCACTCTGCTTAAATTCATCATTCATAGAGATGACAAAGACTTTCACCCAAAAGTTAACACAAGAACTATAACAGACAATTTCGAAGAAATTTTTAAGGAGCTACCCCCGGTCTCACTTGCCCCTTTACTACCAGAATCAACTGTCCCAGAAGATGCTGATACCGAGGAGTTGGCAACCACCGAGCCGGAACTCCCAAAAACAGAACCGGATATAAAGCCACCGCTGCTCAGAAATCCGAACAGGAATCAAATAGTTGTCAATACAACACTAAACACATCAAATTTTAAGTTAAATTCTCTATTCCGAGAATTTAAAATATTACCCGTAGGCAGATACAGAACCTGCGCGGCGGCTTCGCTTAGAGTGTTCTTAGATGTTGCAGTTAATGAGTATATAAGTACCGA
>Ga0307990_1002801_pt1 | contig 13672 bp, 8 predicted proteins | sample EllFjometagen129_FD_203168 | JGI IMG/M metagenome (GOLD analysis project Ga0307990, IMG submission 203168) | Marine microbial communities from Ellis Fjord, Antarctic Ocean - #129 | ecosystem: Environmental > Aquatic > Marine > Unclassified | place: Southern Ocean | collected 2014-10-08
TGAAAAAGCGGCAGGCGAAAACCGGAGCCGTACTCGAAGCCGCAATCCGTCAGAAAAAATCCGGGATCGTAGGCGTCGTCAGACTCCTCCAGGCACTTTTCATATCGTTCCGACGGAAAGGGGAAATACAATTGCTCCAGATGATCCGTGACAATCATGATGTCCAGCCCGGCCACATCGCGGGCATGGGCGAAGGCGTCGGCGGGGGTGAGCTGACCGTCTGAGTAACTGGTGTGCGCGTGGAGAACTCCCCAATAAGGCTCGAATACGCCTTGTACGCAGATCGGTTCAGGTCCAGAATCGTCATCGACATCATCATCAATGTCATCGTCAACATCGTCATCCAGGTCGTCATCGACGTCGTCGTTGACATCATCATCAGCATCGTCATTCACGTCATCATCGTTGACATCGGGCTGCGCGTCGTCGTTATCATCGTCATCATCCGCGCAGGCAAAGGCGAAAAGAAAGATCATGGCAAAAGCCAGTGCGAGAACGCTCAGAGAATTCGGTTTTATAAATGGCATTTCTTTCTCCAAATCAATGCGGAAGGAATACTAGCATAATTCCAAGGGCATGCTAATAGGAAGGGCATTTTTATCGCAACGGATTTTTTCGCGTCTCAATTTGCCGCTTTCAAGCAACAATTCCGGGTGATGACCACAGGCGGGGGTGCCTGTGCTACACAGTTTTTGTTTGGCGAAAACGTTATAGTGAAAAAGACAAGCGAACAGGAAATCCAATAAAATTCACGAAAAGCGAAGCGTCATGGTCGCGACAACAATGTCGCTCCTACAAATAAACTACAGCGCCGCAAGCGGACGGGGTATTCAAATTAGGTGATGCAGTTATCTACGCCGCAAGCGGCGGGGAATTGAACCCCAAGAGATTAAAATCTACGAAAAACAAAATGTGATGTAGCACAGTCGCCCCCGGCTGTGCCGGTGTTTCTTTTCGTGGACCAATTGCCCCCGTCCCGTTTAGGGACTCAGCAACCGAAATTCCCCTATTTGCAATTGCCTGTGGCTCCGGCAGCGGCTTTCTGCTATTTTCAGACTGCAAAGAAAGGTATGGGTCGGCATGGACGATAAACAATCCAACCTCCCCGGACGAAGCGGCGCTACACTTGTTGTTATCAAGAATGTCCGCGCTCTGCCGCCTATTGTTCATAACGACGGCTCCGATCGGGTTAAAGTTCGATGCCGAGTCTTTTCAGGAAATGAGAATGCGTCCATCCAGAGCGTGAAGCTCGACTGGCGTCATACGATGCTCTTTGCAACGCACGATTTTCATCCGGACCCCGCCTGCACTCTGGCGCCCTCGGGTGAAGGCGATTATCAGGTTGAAGTTTCCATTCCCTATCTCATGGATACCGGACGGTGCCGCGTGCCCATTCTCGCCGTCGATTCCGCCGGTGGATCGGGCCGAAAAATCTGCGAGATTGAAATCTCGTATGCGAGACCCCTTGGAATGCCCGAGATATCCTCTGCGGAGTTCATCCCCCTGTTGGAAAGAGTCGGGGGCGCATCATTCTGCGTCGGCAATAGCGTTGAGTATCTCGATGATGGTCCCGATGCGCTCGCTCGTCGTCTTTCCATGATCCATGAAGCCGGTGAGCAGATAAACCTGCAGACCTATACGCTCGGACACACCGGCGCCGCCAGTGAGATTCTCAAGGCATTGGCGGCGAAAATTGAACAGCGCGTGGAAGTCAATGTCCTCCTCAACGCCGACAGCCAGATTCCGACCTCGCCGATCAGCGCCATGAGGCTTCGGCTCGGCCGGTTTTTTAAAGAGCTGACCAGGACACTGAACGAGGACATCGAGAAACTGCCTTCCATAGAGGAGATCATCCAGCATTTTCAAGGCGCCCTGGATGCCGGCGGCGGCGTCAACATGGTATTTTTTCGAGGACGCGCACTGAGTGAAACGAGCGCTACGACGCTGGATAAGGACGCCGCCGTATCTCATTGGCTCATGAAAATCCTTCGGGAGGAGACTCCGGAAATTCGGGGAATCGATTTGCTGGAACAATATCTTCCCTCCTTTAAGGGGCCGGGGGGGCTTCCTTCGGTGCCTCTTCTCGATTGGGCGATTCACGAAAAGATAATGGTCGCCGACGGGAAAAGAGCAATCGTCGGCGGTCGCAATATTGAGGATCCCTATTTCACCAGTTGGCGCGATCTGGACCTATATTTTGAGGGGCCGATTGTCGATAGAATTCAGAATGGATTTGTGTCCAATTTCAAAGAAGCCGCCAAAACGCAAAACGAGGATGCGCTGCCGCGACAGTTGCCCCCATCCACACAAGACGGAAAGGGCGTCGCGGCTCTTTTCGTGCAGTCGCGGCCCTGGTCGAGGCAATACAGAACCATGTTTTCGCTGGCGTGCGCGATGCAGGCCGCCGTCAAACGAATATACATTTCATCGCAATATATTATTCTTCCCGATTGCCTGTTGCGCGAGGTGCTTGTCGATGCGGCGAATCGGGGCGTGGATGTTCGTATCGTCACCAACTCATTAAAAACCGGTCGGGAAGTGCACATGGCGGCGGGCTATTTCGCCACCCTGAACTACCTCGCCAAACTGCTGGACGCCGGAATTCGTGTTTACGAAGTGAAGGGCATTGATGACGAGCATGCGAGGCAACCCTATCACCACAGCAAGGAATATTTGTTCGACGGCATGTTGGCGGCGGCGGGTTCCTTTAACCTGTCTTTGCGCAGCAGCTATATCGAATCGGAAAATCTGGTGTTCATTTACGACTCAGGCATTTGCGAAAAACGCGAATCGCTCTTTTTGGAGTTTTTGGGTAAGCAGTGCAACGAAGTGACGCCGCGACATGTGTCGGATTCCAAAACGCTGCACAAAACCAAGATCGATCTGGCTAGCTATCTCGAACTGTTGTATTAGAAGATAGAATTTCGAAGTTAAAAATTACCCGCTTCGGCTAAGGATATCCCATGAAATCGGCTGCAATCATCGACATGCACGTGCATCTTTTCCCGCCGGGAATGTTTGAGGCGGTGTGGAATTATTTCGAGTCCTATGACTGGCGCGTTCATCGCCAGCATGTCGAGCAGGTCGCGCAGACGCTGGCCGACCACGGCGTGGCGATGGCGACGGCCTTAAGTTATCCCCACAAAAAAGGCGTGGCCCGTCCCTTGAACGAATTTATGGAAAGCGTCGGTGCCGAGTACGAGATATTCAAGCCCTTCGCCAGCGTGCACGTGGAAGACGACGACCTGCGCGAATGCATCGACCACGCTTTGGAGTCGCCGCACATTCATGGATTCAAGTTTCAGCCTCTGGTTCAGCACTTCGATATCAACGATCCGCGCCTCGATGCTCTTTACATTCCGAGCATGGATCGGCAATTCCCGATCATCATGCACATCGGCACCGCGCCCTATGCTAATGAGTTCGTGGGCCTGAAGTTTTTCCGGCGATTGATGAAGCGATATCCCACCTTGCGCGTATGCGTCGCGCATATGGGGGGCTTCGAGTTCGATGGCTTTTTGGAAATGCTGGGTGACTGCCCGAATATGTTTTTGGACACGACGATGATCAATGTGAAAACCGAACTGTTCGATGCGTCTTGGCGCGGCGACGACAAAATGCTTAAACGTCACGCACGCAGGATATGCTTCGGTTCGGACTGGCCGAACGTTCCCTATCCCTACCAGGAGGCTCTCGACAGCATTGAGCGCTTCGGGCTGCCGCCGGACGCTTTGCCGGGCGTGCGTGGGGGCAATGCGCGCAGGTTTCTCAAACCAGGCTCCTAACCCGGCGAAGCCTCAAATCAAAAATTATTTTCCAGCAAATCGATTACTGGGACTACCCGTCAGGACGATTATTTGTCGGGCGGAATTATTTTTGGTTTTGCCGAAGCAGCTTTCCAAGCGAATGGTTGAACGGATTGGGTGTCCCCAGTTATCAGACTCCTCTTGCCTACAGTCGTACTGCTCCTGTATGTTCCCGCCTTGGGAAAGGAGGTCAGCGCCATAAAAAATATGCCGGAGATAAACGGTCTGAATTGGGCTGTGGCTGCGGAGTGTCTTGAAAAGCACCTGGGCGATGAGATTACCGCGAGTCTGCGTGGACTGGGCGCGGTGAACGACGAAATCGAGAGCATTTTGACATACGGCGAAACGCACGGGGATTTTTTTGTAACGCTGGCGTCCGATTCGGTTTTCCACTGGGAAGATCAGCGCATGAAGGACCTGGCGGAGGAAGTTGGTTCGCCGTATTTCGCGTTAATTTCCTTTGGGCGGATTCTGGCGACGCCTTTTGTCATTAAGGCCGCGCGCTTCATCGAACAAAACCTCAGCCAGGCGGTTGAGCAGACCGCATCCTGCCCGATCTGCGGTGCCGCTCCTGCTTATCTCAAGCAAGGACGCAAAGACGGCAGATGGCTTCTGGTCTGTTCGCTGTGCGAATTGCACTGGGAGGCTCAGCTTATGCAGTGCCCTTTCTGCGGATGTCAGGATCAAGACAAACTGGGCGCATTAATGGTTGCCGACGACGCAATCCGTCCTATTATGACCTGTGACGAATGCAAGCATTACGTCAAAACTATCGACGAGCGGAAGCTGTCGGATGGCGAGATGATTATTCCTTGGGAAGAGGACACCATCACGATGACCTTCGACATGGTCGCCGAACGGGAAGGGTACCAGCGGCCTCACTATTGATGGAAAATTCCTAAAAGGAGGACACAATGGGTTCGGACGAGAAACACACGGAGGCCGTAAAAAATGCCGCCTCGGAAGTGGACGGACACATGGCGCTGCCTTGCGCGAAGGCTTTTATGCTGGCCGAAAAACTGGAGATCAAGCTTAAAGACATCAGGCGCATCTGCGATGAAAACAGCATAAAAATCGTGATGTGTCAGCTCGGTTGCTTCAAATGAGACGCCTATAAAGAAAATGATTTACGCTCCCGGAATGCTGATGGTGGGTGCGGCGGGGAGGAACGCCGGCAAGACGACTTTTGCCTGTTCGCTGATCGAGCGTTTCAAAAAACAGCACAATATCATTGCCGTCAAAGTTACGACCATTCAGGAAAGAGACGGTCGGTGCCCTCGCGGAGGGGAGGGTTGCGGCGTATGCACTTCGCTGACCGGCGACTACTGCCTGACCGAAGAAGCGTTCGGGCCGCCGGGAAAGGACACGACGCGCCTGCTCAAAGCCGGGGCCAATCGTGTTTTCTGGCTGCGCGTGATGAAAGCGCACCTGAAAGAGGGGATGGAAGCGCTGGTCGAGAAAATTGGCCCGGGTGCCCTGGTGATTTGCGAATCCAACAGCCTGCGTCAGGTTGTTTCGCCGGGTCTTTTCCTCATGGTTCGGAAAAAGGATGCCCCCAAATATAAAAATTCAGCCCGAGCCGTAAAAGACTACGCGGACAAAACGGTTTTATCCGACGGGACCAAATTCGATTTCGATTTCGACGCGCTGAAAATCCTCGATAACCGCTGGATTTTGGATGAGCCGCCCACCGCCGTCATTCTGGCCGGAGGATTGAGTCGGAGGATGGGAAGCGACAAGTGCGAGCTTCTGATACAGGGTCGGTCCTTGATGGAGCACATATATCATCAGCTTCGTTCCGTCTTTGATAAAATCATAATAAGTTCCAACGAACCGGACAAATGGATCGGCTTCGACGCAACAATTCTGCCGGATAAATCCCTTGGGCATGGCCCTCTTATGGGCATAGCCACCTGCCTGGAAGCCTCAAAAAGCGACCGCAACTTTTTTGTGGCCTGTGATATTCCTGATATCGATTTAACGCTCATCAAGGCCATGCTGGCCGAGGCTCACGATTATGACGGCGTTGTTCCAACGACCGTGGACCGGCATTATGAGCCGCTATTTGCGGTGTACCGTAAGCGCATGATGCTGACAATAAACGCTGTGCTTGGCGCCGGCGGGCATCGCATCAAGAGGATTTTTCCAGAAAACCGTATTCGCTTTATAGAGCTGGATAAATTCGGCAAGGCGCATCTAAAGAATTTGAATACGAAACAGGAATACGAAGAATATCAAAGATTGCTGCGCGACGGACGACACAAAAATGCCTCGCCGTCATCCAATGGTCGCAAGGGATAGAAACCCAAGGGCGACGCCAAATTTCATTCAAGAAAATTCCTTAAAAAGACGATAGTACTGCTGTGTAGTCGTGTGGGTACGGCTGCATGACGAGTGATGGATAAATAGCAATATTTTTTTATGCGACAGAATGGCCGACAAAAAAAGAATGAATTCAATATGAACAATGCTTCCAAGGCAGCCTGCGAACGCCTGACCGAAATTACGCGACATTTAGCCGATGTCGGCGAAAGCGAAACGATAACGCCGCTTAAACCAGACAGCGACGGCGAACTCGGCGAACTCGAAAAAGCCCTGAACAAGCTGATTCATAGTGTGAATAATTCAAAAGAAGCCCTGGCCCGGCAGCGCGACCGGCTGGAGGATGAAGTCCGGGCGAGAACGGAAAAACTGCGTGAGAGCGAGGCGCGTTATCGGCTGCTGGCTGAAAACGTCACCGATGTGATTTGGACCATAAATTTTAGCCAGGAGTTTACTTACTTAAGCCCTTCCATTGCATGGTTGCGTGGTTGCCCCGCCGAGCAGGCGCTAAAAATACCTCTTATAGACACCTTGACGGTTGAATCGTACGAGGCTGCAACAAATTCCATCATGCAAGAAATCGCCAGGGACAACGAGCCGGGAGTGGACCCGAACCGTTTCGCCATTATGGAACTGGAGCAAATAAGAATGGACGGAAGCAAGGTCTGGACTGAGATGACCGCTTCTTTCATTCGCGACGACAATGGTTTGCCGGTGGAGATATTAGGTGTCACTCGGGATATTTCCGAGCGCAAGAAAACAGAGAAGGAACTTCTTGAAAGCGAGGAGCGCTTAAAGGGAATCGTTGACAGTATGTCGGATTGGACATGGGAGGTGGACACGGAAGGGAGATTTATTTATTGCGCCGGCAAGGTCAAAGAAGTCTTGGGATATGAGTCGGAGGAACTATTAGGGAAAACGCCCTTTGATCTGATGCCCCCTGACGAGGCCCAGCGCGTGGGTTCGATATTTCAAGAGATTATTATCTCAAAGAAAACCATTAAAAACCTTGAAAACTGGAATATTTCAAAAGGCGGCGAGCGCGTCTGTTTGTTGACCAGCGGCGTACCGATTCTGGACGCCAATGGAGAATTGATGGGCTATCGCGGCGTCGATACAGACATCACGAACCGCAAGCTGATCAAAGAAAAACTACAACGTTCCGAAACCAAATTTCGCACACTCTTCGATTCGAGCAGCGATGCGGTCATGTTGCTGAACGAAAAAGGTTTCTTTGACTGTAACGACTCGACCTTGAAAATATTCGGCTGCAAAACAAAAGAAGAGTTTTGTTTCAAACACCCCTCCGATCTTTCCCCGCCTACGCAGCCCTGCGGGACGGATTCCATGACTCTGGCCAAAGAAAAAATCGCCACAGCGATGGAAAAGGGCGTCAATCGCCTTGAATGGATGCATTCAAGGACAAGCGGAGAGGAATTTCCGGCGGATGTTCTTCTCAATGCCATGGAGTTGGACGGAGAAAAAGTGGTTCAGGCCGTTGTCAGAGACATATCCGAACGGAGGGAAAAAGAGGAAAAGCTCAAAGAAAGCGAGCAAAGATTCAGGGTGGTGACGGATGCGGCGCAGGACGCCATCGTCATGATTGACGGGAAAGGAAATACTTCCTTATGGAATCCGGCGGCGGAGAAAATATTCGGATTTACAAATGAAGAAATTATCGGACACAATCTGCACAAATTCCTGCCGCCAGCTTCTTTTCGCGCCGATCACCTCCGCGCCTTCTCCGTCTTCCAAAAAAGCGGAAAAGGCGGTGCGATCGGAAAGACCCTTGAACTGTCCGCCTTGCGAAAAGACGGCGAAGAAATCGAAGTGGAGCTTTCACTATCCGCTTTGTATTTGGGCGGCCAGTGGTGCGCCATCGGGATCGCCCGAGACATTTCCGAGAGGAAATCAGCGGAGCGTGAGTTAACCAACGCCTTAAAGACAACGCAAAGCATTCTTGAGGGAATGCCCTTCGGCGTCACGATCATCGGTCGCGACAAACGAATTAGAAGGGCGAACATTGCCGCCCAAAAGATGTTTGGCAAAACCGAAGAGGAGCTGATTGGCAAGGAATGTCACCAGTATATTTGCCCTGCATTGCAAAATAAGTGTCCAATTTTGGATCTCAATCAGGAGGTCGACAGATCCGAAAAGACTGTTTTGGGTCCAAACGGTGAGCTGATTCCCGTATTGAAAAGCGTTCTTCCAGTCGAAATAAACGGAGAAGAGGTTCTCCTGGAAGCCTTTGTTGACATTTCCGAATTGAAGGAGGTTCAGCGAAAACTGGAATTGTCCATGGAGGAGGAGGAGCAAGCTAACACCCGGTTGCAAGAACAAACGGCCCGCGCGAACCACTTGGCCGCAGTGGCGGAATTGGCCAATGCCGCCAAGTCGGATTTTCTGGCCAACATGAGCCACGAAATCCGAACTCCGATGAACGGTGTGATCGGCATGACCGGCTTGATTCTGGATACGGCCCTCACGGAAGAGCAGCGTGATTTTGCGAACACGATTCGGCGTAGCGGCGACGCATTACTTTCCATCATCAACGACATTCTCGATTTTTCAAAGATAGAAGCCGGCAAACTTGAACTGGAGACTATCGACTTTGATCTGCGAACCGCTATGGAGGATGTCGGCGAACTGTTGGCGATTAGGGCTTGCGAAAAAGGACTCGAATTTATTTTGGATGTCGATCCGGAAGCGCCGTCGCTTCTTTGCGGCGATCCGGGGCGTCTGCGCCAGATTTTGATCAATCTTGCCGGCAACGCCCTCAAATTCACCAGCGAAGGCGAAGTGTCGGTCGGAGTTTCATTGCTCCATGAGGATGAGGACAAGGCGACGCTTCGCTTTCGGGTCAACGACACCGGCATCGGCATTCCCAAAGACCGGCAGGAGATGCTCTTTGAGCCCTTCACGCAGGCGGACGGCTCCACGACTCGAAAGTTCGGGGGCACGGGTCTGGGCCTTTCGATATCCAGGAAGATGGCGGAACTGATGGGCGGCGAGATCGGGGTTTTGAGCAAAATGGACAAAGGCTCGGAGTTCTGGTTCACCGCGATATTTGGAAAACAAAAGAAAGCGCCGGGGCAGCCTGTTGAGATGCTCGAAAACTTACAGGGCAAACGCGTGCTCATTGTTGATGACAACGAAAGCGTCCGCCGCGTGTTGGCAAAAACTCTCAAAACCTGGGAATGTCGCTATGACGAGGCGGCCAACGGCGAGGCGGCCTGGCTCAAATTGAAACTGGGCCAAGTGGAAAACGATCCCTTCCACATCGGAATTATAGACATGCTGATGCCGGGGATGAGCGGTGAAGACCTCGGCAGGAAAATAAAAAAGGACCCGAAACTTAGCAACTTGCCGATTATGGTGATGCTCACATCGATGGGGAATCGGGGCGACGCCGCCAGAGTGAAGGAAGTCGGATTCGGTGCCTACCTGACCAAGCCCATCAAACATTCTCAACTTTACGATGCGCTCATCACGGTGATAAACAAAGGTGCCGGCCATGGTGAAGACGAACGCAAGACCCTGATCACACGACACACGGTGATCGAACACAAAAAACACAAAACACGCATTCTTCTTGCCGAAGACAATATCGTCAACCAGAAAGTCGCGACAGCCATCTTGAAGAAGCTGGGTTATCACGCCGACGTCGCCAACAACGGCGTCGAGGCACTTAGGGCCCTGGAAGAAACCCCTTACGAGGTTGTGCTGATGGATTGTCAAATGCCAGAGATGGATGGATACGAGGCGACGGCAAGAATCCGCGATGCGTCTTCCGCGGTGATCAGGCACGACGTGCCCATCATCGCCCTGACAGCCGGCGTACTGAAAGGGGATCGGGAAAAATGCATCGAGGCCGGGATGGACGACTTCGTGGAAAAGCCGATCAGACCGAAGGAACTGTTGGAGGCTTTGGAGCGGGCGCTTCAGGATATGTCGTCCTTGGCAGCCGGCGAAAACGAGCAGCTCATCGAAAACGGTTTGCCGCCGCAGTCCGACAGCGTCGCGACGAAATCGGGCAAGGCCCCTGTGGTTCCCGAAATGACTGTTTTCAACAAAGGGGCTCTGCTGGAAAAACTTTCGGGCGATGTCAAGACAACGGATATGCTCATTCAGGTTTTTCTTGAAGACATTCCTCTACAAATCGAGGCAATAAATCAGGCTCTGGACAGTGGCGACACTGAGCAGACTTGCCTTGTCGCGCACACCATCAAAGGCGCGGCCGGGAATTTGTGCGCCGATTCGCTGCAAAAACTCGCCCAGGAAATTGAAACGGCAGCCAGGGCGGACGACATGCTCTCCATCACGCAAAAAATACAGAACCTGCCGAAAGAATTTGAAAAATTCAAGGTTCAGGCCAACCTTCGAACATGACGGCTGCGTCTTATTCGATATTAAAGCAATCTCTTATGTTGCGTTCAGTTATTCGTGAGTGTATCCTTAGCAGAACGTATTTACACCGTGACAAAAATTATACATGGAGGCTTAAGCCATGAAAATCGTGCGTGTTGGGCAGGTGGGATCAGGATTTATCGGAAAAGTTCACGCAAAATGCTTCCAGATGCTTCAAAACGTGGAAGTCGTCGCGCAGCATTGCAACGATTCGGCGCGGGGCAAGGCTCATTGCGCGGAGTTTGGCATCCCTGATCGTTACGACAGCTACGAGGAGATGCTCGCACGTAAAGATATCGACGTGGTCTCCATCGGCCTCCCCAATTTTCTTCACGCTGAATTTGCGCTCAAGGCCATTGCCGCGGGCAAGCACGTCATCTGCGAAAAGCCCCTGGCGCTGACCCTGGAAGAAGCCGACGCCATGATTGAAGCCGCGAAGAAGGTCGGCGTCATCATTGGCTACGCCGAGGAGCTTTGCTACCTGCCCAAGTTCGTCGAGGCCAAGAGAATCGCCGACACCGGCGCCCTCGGTGAAGTTTTTCTGGCCAAGCAGTCGGAAAAGCACGCCGGGCCTTATTCCCCCTGGTTTCTCAAATCCGAAACCGCTGGTGGAGGCATTCTTATGGACATGGGCTGCCACGCCATCGAGTTTTGTCGATGGGCGCTGGGCAAGCCGCCGGTCAAAAGCGTTTACTGCGACATTGACCTCTATGTACACAAGGAAGTCACCGAATTGGACGATCACATCATCATGATTATCGAGTTTGAGGGAGGAAAAAAAGCGCTCGTGGAATCCTCCTGGACACTGCAGGGCGGCATGGAATCCCTGGCGGAACTGCACGGCACGAAGGGCGTTATTCGCAGCAATCTCTACCACGAGGGATTGGGTTTAAAAGTCTATTCCAACGACGGCCACGGCGATTCCTGGGACGACGACCATGTCGAAAAAGGCTGGTCTTCGCCGGAATGGGAATGGGCCTGGCAAAACGGCTATCCCCAGGAGATGCAGGATTTCGTCAACTGCATCCGCAGCGGGGAAACGCCCGTGGAATCCGCGGTCGATGGACGTGCCGTCTTGGAGATCATGATCGCAGGGTACATGTCCGCGGCTCAAGGGAGGAAAATCGAGTTTCCCTTCGTCGATCCCGGCGGATACCGAACGCCCGTGGATATCTGGCTCAATGCTAAGAAAAAAGGATGAAGGGTGAAGGCGAAAGGCTGAAGTGCGAATACGAAAAAATTATCGGCAAGGCAAATGAGAAAAAATAACACCACAAGAGATTTTATCCTGGGCGTTGATGGGGGAGGAACGAAAACCCGTGCGGGCATTGCCGATTTCAAGGGCAATGTCCTGGCCACGGCAGTTGCCGGTCCTGGGAATTTTCAGAGTATCGGTACAGCGGCGGCGCAGGGCGAGATCGCAAGAGCAATAAAAAAAGCTCTGGCGGCGGCGAATGTGGATTGTCATCAAATCGCTTCAACCGCATACGGCCTCTCCGGCGCGGACCGGGAAAAGGATTTCGACATCGTCGCCGGTTTTCTAATGGACATCAATCCCTCCCCCCACTTCATGCTTAGCAACGACACAACACTGATTTTGCGCGCGGGAACAACGAACGGCGTCGGCGTCGCTTCCGTTGCCGGGACCGGCTCCAACACGATGGGCTTCAACGAAAAGGGCGACCATGTCAAAGTCGGCGGTTACGGTCCATATAGCGGAGATAGCGGGGGTTCCTACGATTTGTCGAGCAAGGCCATCATCGCGGCCTGGAAGGGCATGGACGGACGCGGCCCGAAAACGATGATTGAAGATATGCTATGCGTGGCGCTGGGACTCGACGACCTGGCCGACATCATCGAGTTCACATATTTCGACAGCTTCAACCCGGATATCCACCTCAATGAATACACGCCTATGGTTTTTGACGCTGCGAAAAAAGGGGACAAAGTTGCGGTCCGGATCCTTCATCAAACCGGAAGGGAATGCGCCGACGACATCCTGTCGTGCATGCGGCGATTGTTTAAGGATAAAACCCGCGCCGTACCCATCGTGCTCGGCGGAAGCATTTATCAAAAGGGCGTGAGCCCTGCGCTTGTTAATGCCGTTGAACAGAAAGTTCGCAAAATATATCCAAAGGTCAAACTCGTGCGCTTAAAGAGCGAACCGTGCGTCGGCGCAATGCTGCTGGCAATGGACAACCACCTCGGCAAACCCACGCCTGCCGCCGTACGTCGCCGCATCATTAAAACATTCGCCCATGCGATGGATTGCGAATAGTCGAAACCGGACAGCATCCGCACACACAAAATGTCTGCTTCCCCGCCTCCCTGGTATAAAAATAGACAATTTTCACTCCGCGCGTGTTTGCCGGTCGGCAAATATTCGTTATGATGTTGCGGTTTTGAAATTCGTTACGGAGAGTTTGAAAAGATGAAAAAGATAATACCGTTTTTTGCCTGCATCATTTTTCTTATCCCGAGCGTCGCCACGGCCTTTAGCCTGACCGGCATGACGCCGCACCTGTCCGATTTTGAAACAAAGCCGGGCGAAGACATCGTTTTGCTTTTCGACGCCGCCCTCAATCCAGCCACCGCCATTGGAGACAATGTTTATCTGGAAAACGGTGAAGGCGGGCTTGTTGCCGCGACGCTGACCCTTTCGGAAACGGAAATCGCCGATGATACGCTCATCATTGATCCAATCGCGAACCTCGCTTTTGGAAGCGTTTATCGCGTAGTCATTGCGCCGGAGCTTCTGGATATCAGCGGCGTCGACGCTTTCGACGGCGACTTTCCCGACGGCATCGACTGGTTCGTACCCAACGTGCCCTATGACCTGGAGCGCCCCGTGTGGGACCCGGAGAATTTCACCGGGGTTTTTGTCAACTCCAACGTCCTTTTGGGATTCAACCCCCTTGATCCCGAGAGCACTGATCCCGCCGCCCCGCATACCATTCCCGGCATCAACTGCACCGGCGCCTGGAAAATCCACACCGGCAGACCGGAGATCATCATCGCCGATCTGGACAACGGACTGGCCGACTTTCACGAGCCGGAACTGGCCGACCGATTTTTCATCAACACCGGCGAGCTGCCCACGCCGCAGGATGGAGAAACACCGTGCGCCTATGACTGCA
>Ga0307990_1002802_pt1 | contig 13669 bp, 10 predicted proteins | sample EllFjometagen129_FD_203168 | JGI IMG/M metagenome (GOLD analysis project Ga0307990, IMG submission 203168) | Marine microbial communities from Ellis Fjord, Antarctic Ocean - #129 | ecosystem: Environmental > Aquatic > Marine > Unclassified | place: Southern Ocean | collected 2014-10-08
CCTGTAACAGGCGTGTCTGCGGGTAAGTTGTTCGGTTTGCTTTCGTCTGAATCGTACCGATTCAGGTTTGGGCTGTTTGTCTTAGCGTGATCGTTCCGATCCCGCCGCACACGCGAAACATTACAGGAAAATATTGGACGAATAGAATATAAAAATAAAGGTATAAAATGAAATGATTGAAGTCGTTAAGAACAATCCATTTAGGATTTTGGGTTTGCCAGCTAGTGCAAGTGATAAAGAAATCACAAAAAGGGTAGCTGAGCTTGAAGTTTATATAAAAATGGGGAAAAGAAAAAAATACGATTTAGATTTTCCATTTCTTGGTAATTTTAAAAGAACTTCGGAAACACTTCAAGATGCAGTAAATAAATTAAGTAAGCCTGTAGAGAGAATTTTTTATTCATTATTCTGGTTTGACAATATCGACGAATTTGAATTTGAAAAACTTAAAGAAAAAAATATTAATGAAGCTATAACTATAATTAAGAATTCTTCTGATAATAGAAAAGTTGAAAGCATAGAACAATTTTCAGGATATAAGAATCTATCAATTCTGTATTTATACAAAATATATAATGATGATGAAAATGAAGAAGAGCACTTTTATAAATATTTTTACGCTTTTTCTAAACACCTAGCCAGCGATTATCTAAGAAATTACATAAAATTGATTCTTAAAAAAAAGATCATAATTGATGCTAACTCTATAATAATAAAATATTTAAACGTAGTTGATGAAATAATGAAAGAGTACTTACTAATTGATTTGGACTCCGATAGAGATTTCATCGAAAGATATATTGATTCATTATTCCATTATCCTAATGAGATAAAAATATATATTAGAAACAAATATATTCAAGAAGCTTTATTCTTTATTAGAAATGAAATAGATAAGTGTATCCATATCAGAAAAGATAATCCTGAAGAAACTTATGAAAGTGGTGCTAATCTATACTATAACACAAATGAATTCCTAATATTCTTAAAGAATAAATATGAACTTGTTGATATACGATACCAGACTATAGCAGATAAAGTAGCAGAAGAGATATTACAGTGTTCTGTTGATTATTTCAATAGATATTATAATCCTGATGATAATATCAACCCTTGTGAAGAATCTCTTGAATTGAGTGAATACGCAGATTTAACTGCCGTTGGTGAAAGATTGAAAGAAAAAATTGCAAAGGATTTAGAGACTACACAAGAATGGATTGATACTGAAGAAGATCGAGACAAACAAAAGCAAATTGATTACCATTTAAATTTTATTCACAATCAAATTGAAAACTTACCTACTTTAGAAGATAAGGATATAGATGAACAACAAACCCTTTTTGAAGAACCAACAAATAATTCAAATAAAAGCGAACAGTTAATGCTTTTTGGTGAGGTTCAAGAATATCCAAATATTGTTGATAAATTTTTATATCAATGCAAAAAACATTTGTATGAATTAAAATCTTTAGTAGACATTTTACATCCAGTATCTAGATTAGAATCAGCGGCTGGCATTTTAAATCAAACCTATATTAATATCAGCAATTCTTTAGTTGATAATGCAATGAATCTAATAATACGTTTCGCAAATAATAGGTTTGATAAAACAAACATTATTTATCTTTTGGATGAAGTTGCAAAATTTGATATGGATGGAGAAACTGAAATTCGATTTGAAAAAAATATGGAAGCCATCTTAAATGATTATAGAAATTATTTAGAATCTCTTAAAAATGCGGAAATTGAAATAAAAAAGATTCGTAAATCAAAAAAAGTTAAATCATATGTTTGGATTTCGATTATTGCAGTTATTGTAGTATCTATATTGATATTTAGTAATGCTAAGAAACCAGAAGATTCCGATTATCAAATTACAACAAAACAAACATTAACTGATCAAAAAATAAATATAAGTCCATCTCTAAAAAAATTAAATAGCAACTTTGAAAATGAAAAAAAAGTTACTACGAAAAGTAATGAAACTAATTTAGATCAACAAATAAAAAAAAATGAGAATAGTGCTAATCTTGACTCAAATGATGATTATCTTTTAACTTTTAATGGAAAGAACTACTATTTAACAAAATATCATTATGACAAAGCTGGTGAATTAGAACCACCCAAAAATGAAGAAGCTGATTTAACTCTGAAATATAATGAATTAGAACGACTTGAAAATGAGCTAAACAAATTGGGAAATAATTTAGATAAATTTGCGAATAAAATTGATAATACTCAAGTTGATAAATATTCTCAAACATCCATAGATAATTACAATGCTTTAACAAATAGATATAATGCTGATATACAAATCATAAAAAACAAAACTTCTAATTACAATAGCAAATTAACAAAATACGAAAGCATTAGAAAAATCTATAATAAGAAAGTGGATATTTATAATAGTTATTTAATTAAACATGGAACACTCAGAAAATATTAAAAATGGAGAGATCGGATGAAATTCTATACTGTTAGTTTACTTCTAATTTTATTTCTAACGTTGTCTGCACAAGATTCCACCAATACTATCATGCAAGATATAGAAAATGAAATCAAAATCCTGTATCAAAAGAACTTGTACTTACAGTCTCAAATTGATCATCAGAATGAGTTAAATAGTAATTTAAAATTAGATTTTTCAAAAAAGAAATTAATAATTACGAAAAACAATGAAGATTATAAAAAAATAAAATCATCAATCTTATCTATGAAAGCAAACACTGAAACTCAATTCTCTGAAATTAACACAAAGCATCAGAATTTGATTAATAAGATGATTGCAAATTTAGAAACGCTAATTGATTCCTTAAGAAATCTAAATACAAACATTTCTGAGGTTAATACGAACACACAAAATAAGATAGAAGATATAAATTTAAGAATCAATAAAAATACTCTATATTGGTTAATCACAATATTTATAATTGCACTGATTGTTTTACTCTTATCTATCTTTTTGAAAAATAAAATATCGAAAAGTAATAAAAATCTATTTGACCAAATTGATAAAACAAAAAAATATCTTGATAATGAATCTATAAAATTAGATTCTAAATTGATTGTTATATTAGAAAATCAAATTAAAGTAACAAAAGATGAAAAAAATGAAGTGACAGAAATTGATCATTCATTACCAATACAAGTAGGTTTGGAAATATTCAGAATGAGAAAAAGGATAAAATATATGCCGGAAGATACAAAAGGTATAAATGCTTTAACAAATGCACTTGAAAGATTGGAAGATGAATTCAAATCAAATGATTATGACATAGTTGATCTGTTAAATAAACCATTTAATGATGGATTGACTGTTGAAGCAAAATTCTTTCCGTCAGATGAGTTGAAAGCCGGAGAAAAAATTATTACAAAAGTAATTAAGCCACAAATAAACTACAAAGGGATATTAGTATTTCAATCAAAAATTGAAGTAACCGAAGGAATTTAAATATGAGAAAAACGAAAATTGAATATGGTATTGATTTAGGAACGACAAATTCATCTATCGCAACTATTAAAAATGGTAAAATAGAAATTATCAGAAATCCTATGAATCAAAAAGAAGTAACTCCTTCATGTGTGTATTTCTACAGTAAAAAAACCATTGTGGGTGATAAAGCAAAGAATAAATTAGAACAAGAAAATCTAAATGCATTTAGAACAAGAACACAAATTGCTGAAAATAATGGTTTTATTGAATTTAAAAGAACAATGGGATATGAGAAAGAATATTTTTGTACAATCAGAGAAAAAGCATTTTCTTCAGAAGAACTTTCAGCAGAAATTATTAAAACCTTAAAAAATTATATTATTGATGAGGAAATAAACACTGCCGTTATTACTGTTCCCATGAGGTTTAGTTCACTTCAAATTGATGCAACTCAACGAGCTGCAGAGCTTGCCGGTCTCGCATATTGTGAATTATTGCAAGAGCCTATTGCTGCTGCAATGGCTTTCGGTATTCAAAATAACAATTTGGAAGGTTACTTTTTAGTTTTTGATTTTGGTGGAGGAACATTTGATGTCGCCCTGATGCATATTGAAGACAGAATAATGAAGGTTGTTGATACTGCGGGTGATAATCATTTAGGTGGCAAGGATATTGATTATACTATTGTAAATGATATATTAATTCCTCATCTTAATAAGGAAAAGGAAATCGAAAATTTATTAAATAATAATGAATTAGAATTATTAAAATACACATTAAAACCAAATTCTGAAGAAATTAAAATTTACCTTTCAAAAAGAAATATTTGTAAATTTGATGTTGATGAACCATTAGATGAGAGTGAAGATATTGAATTAAGAATTGAAGTTAATCTGACAGATTTTGAGAAAGCAACAAAACACCATTTTCAACGATCTATTGATATTACAAAAAAACTCTTAAATGCAAATAAACTAAAAGGAACAGATTTAGAATCAATATTGTTAGTTGGTGGAACAACCTATTCCCAAACAATAAGAAGAATGATCAAAGAACAAATTACCGATAAAATTAATACCAGTATTGATCCATTAACTGCTGTTTCTCAAGGTGCTGCTTTATATGCATTTACTAAAGATATTCCTGGACATATACAAGATAAAAACAGAGACAAAACGCTGATTCAATTAACATTGGAGTATCCTGAAACCACAGTAGAAACAGATGTAAAATTGGGTATAAAAATTGATCATGATAAAATGGAAGGTAATGTACCTTCTATTTTTCAAGCAGAAATTATTAGAAGTGATAAGGGTTGGTCAAGTGGCTTATTTAAAATTACTGATTCTGAAGTTATCACTATCCTTCTGAACGAGAATGAAACCAATAATTTTATTATTTCCTTATATGATGAAACCAAAGTTCCGTTTCCTTGTGAACCAAACAATTTAAATATTATGCAAGGTTTTATACCTCCCGATGCAATTTTACCAATTGATTTGTGTATTGGCATTTCCGATGAAGATAATAATTATGAAAAATTAGAATTAATAAAAGGATTAGAAAAGAATACACCAATAAAAGACTATATAAAAGGTAATACAAAATTTTTATATACGAATCAAGATATCAGACCCGGTAATAATGAAGACAAAATCAGAATTCCGATATATGAAGGTAATCATTCAACAAGATCTATTCATAATGAACGAAGAGCAGAGGTTATTATAACAGGAAATGACATAACTGAATTTCTACCCAAAAATAGCGAAGTAAAAATATCTTTGAAAATTGATAGTTCCCGTAGAAAGGCAGAGCTAACAGCTTTTTTCCCGGAAACTGATGAAACGGTTAAGATAAAAGAAGTTAAACTTACTAATATAATTCCTAAATCAGAAGAATTAGAAAGTAAAATAGTTAATGCAAAAGCAGAACTTTCTTACTTTGAAAATGAAAATATCAGATTTGATAAAAATTTAAAAAATAATCTAAATCAAATTGATAAAGATTTGGGAAACAATAAAGATGACGACACAAGAAACAAAGTGTTAAATAGGATGAGAGAACTATTTATGGATATTGACCGTATAAATAATAAACATAAATTTCCGAAATTGAGAAAAGAAATGAATGATTTATTAGAAGAAATAAAAGTTATCAATGAACGCTATGGAAATGATGATACATCAAGAATCACAAAGAAGATAGAAAAACAAGCTGATGATGTATCAAAAAGCGATGATATACTTCTTATCCAAGATTTCATTAAAGAGATAAGAGCATTCAGATTTGCCATTCTTAGAACACGTATAGAATATTGGATGAATATTGTAAAATACTATGATAATAACTTTGATGATTGTAAATGGAAAAATGAAAAAGCTGTAAAAAATCTAATATGTGATGCAAAAGAGGTGATGACAAGTTCAGAACCAACTGCGGAGAAATTGGAAACTATAACATTCAAGATATGGGATTTACTTATTGATGAAGAAAAACCAACAACATCTGATGAACTGATAAAAGAACTACTTAAAGAGTAATAAATGAAAGATAATAAAATAAAAACAATTCTCTCAAAAGGAGATATAATTAATGAAACTTATGAAATACAAGCTTTCATCGGTGAAGGTGCATTTGGTCAGGTTTACAGAGTTAAACATAAGTTTCTTGGTTTGCAAGTAATAAAGGTGTTAAAAGAAGAGTTTTCAAACAAAATTGATATTGAAGTTATCAGCAAAGAGGCAAAGATTTTATCAAAATTAACCGACCATAATATTGTTAGAGTTTTTGAATCTAATACTTTTTTTAAGGCTGATAAAGAATACTTTTTTATTTCAATGGGATTTATTTCAGGAGAACCTTTATCAAAACTTCTAAAACGGGAAAATCAACTATCTGTAAGCAAAGCCTTAAATTTTCAGCTTGATATATTGTCGGGATTAATGAATGCACACAACAGAAAATCACCAATAATTCACAGAGATATAAGCCCTGATAATGTTCTGATTTCTTATGATAATGAAAAACCAATGGCATTGTTATCAGATTTTGGATTAGCTTGCACTTTTAATAAATTATCTCAAATTCCAGATGCAGCAGGTAAATATATTTATCTTGCTCCTGAATGTTTTTGGGATATTTATCTCCCCGCAAGTGATGTTTTTTCAGCAGGTATTGTATTTTATAAAATGCTTTCCGGGATTTATCCTTGGAAATATAATTTTGATAAATTTTCAGAAAATCATGAAAAAATTAAAACAATGATTTTATCTGCAAGAAAAAAAGAAATCAAACCACCTTCCGCATTCAACGATTGTGATGACAGATTAGATAAAATTGTTTTAAAATCTTTATCATTAGAAATAAAAGATCGATATAAAAATGCAAATGAATTTTTTAACGCACTTTTAGATTATAAAAATAATTTATCAACAAATATTTCAAAAATAAAAAAAACACCACGGAAAGAAAATGTAAATTTAAGTGGTTTTGGCAAAGTTGCCGGCATGAATGATCTTAAAGAAATATTACAAGAAGATGTAATAAATCCACTTAAAGAAAAAGAGCTTTATGAAGAATATAAAGTTTCTGTTTTAAATGGGATTCTTTTGTATGGTCCTCCTGGTTGTGGTAAAACATTTATTGCAAGAAGTTTGGCAGAAGAAGTAGGTTTCAATTTTATCGAAGTCAAACCCTCAGATATTGCCAGTAAATTTATTCATGGAACTCAAGAAAAAATTAAAGAGTTGTTTGATAATGCTCGTGAAAAATCTCCATCAATTATTTTTATAGATGAAATTGATGCAATGTTACCAAGTAGAGAAGGTAATATTGATCATAGTTATGCTTCTGAAGTAAATGAATTTTTAGCTCAAATGACTGAATGTCAGAAGGATGACATATTTGTTATTGCGGCTACTAATCGACCGGAAAAAATAGATGCTGCCATTTTAAGAACCGGAAGAATTGACAAAATAATTTATGTACCACCTCCAGATTTTGAAGCAAGAAAAGAGATGTTTGAATTATATTTAAGAGATCGCCCAACGAATGATTCAATTGTTTCCAAAAATATTGCACAAATGACAGAATATTATGTTTCAAGTGATATAAAATATATTGTTGAAGTCGCTTCAAAAATGGCATTAAAAAAACGAGAAAAAATAAATCAATTTCATCTTGAAACTGCAATAGAAAAATCTAAGCCTTCGGTTTCAGAAAGACAACTTAATAAATATGAGAAGTTTAAAGATCGAAGAAATTTTATTTAAGCATTTATCTGGATCATCAAAGCTTATCGTCCAATATGATCCTGTAACAAACGTGCCCACATTCAGATTGAAAGAAAAGCAAGAAGAACGTGGCGCACGCGAAACATTATGAGCAATTATAATCATAAGGAGGAGAGATGTATTGTAGTAATTGTGGTAAAGAAATCGATGGAAAGGCATTTGTTTGCCCACATTGTGGTGTAAAACAAAATATCGTTTCTGAAGATGGTCCCGTCGGAGGTTTAGGTATTATATGTTTTTTAATTCCTTTAGTTGGGCTTATTCTATATCTTATCTGGAAAGATATCAAACCAATTAAATCAAAAGGAGCAGGAAAATCAGCTCTTTGGGGCTTTATTGTGTTAATCATATTAAATGCTATTATCATTGCTAATGCAGTAGCACCAGGTATTGCGGTTCAAGCTTCAAATTCAAATCGTATTGTTTTGGAGGCAGATTTAAACAACCTAGCAGCTTCTGCTCACGCTTTCTACAAAACACCTGCAACTCATAGCGGCGGCGGCAATAGCTGGTCTTCTAATGTTGATAATGTTGGTGTTTGGTTAGATTATGACTACAACACTTCAACAAATACGCTTACAACAGAAAATGGATCTTTTCATTTATACGTAAATCAAGAAACTCTTACTATAAAAGGTACTGGTTTAAAAATTGGTAATGATAGTACAAACGCTGTTCAAGTAACTATAGAAATTACAGGTCCCTATATGGATATCAGTACGACAATAAATAACTAATTACTATCCGAATTTAGTAATCATATTTTTTTTGTATTTCTAATGGAGCATAAAATGAATTGTGTTAATTTTAATTTTGATACTTATAAAAACGAGACATCAATTCTAATTGATGTTTTATTTAAATTGAGAGAAGCTTTAACGGGAACTCAGATCAATAAGAAAGAACTTAATTGGAAACCACTATCTTGTGATATATTATTTAAGTTTATAATGAATGCGATTACTTTATCAAATATCCTTAATGGTAGTAAATTTATTACTGAAATTTTAAAAAAACCTAACAAATTAATATTCTATGATATTTCTTCCATATTTGTACTATTAAGAGAACTATTAGAAAATTATCTAACTTTCAATTACTTGTTCATCCATGCTAAATCATCAAAAGATATTGACCTGAGGGTTAATCTATTCAAATATAAAGGATTACAGAGAAGGCAAAATTATGAGATTATTCCTGAAAACCATCAAACTAAAATCACAGAAAAAAAGGAAATGGATTTTTTGAAAAAACGAATAATGGGCAATCCTATTAAAGATAATTATGTTAAAATAAAAAATTGGGTAAATTTTTTAGAAAATCCTAATAAAAACAAATTATTTAATTGGAAAGAAATGATTGAAAATTCAAAACTTAATAGTGATTATTTTGTTTCATTTTGGGCTTTGCTTTCAAATTATGCTCATTCTGAGTATGTTAGCATTATACAAATTAAAGATGCCTACAATAATCCCGATAAATCATTTTTATATGAAAGCAAAAAGGTTTACGAATCTCTACTAATTCTATTAAGCTTATCTATAAAAGATTTTGTCGTACTTTTCAGCGATTTGTTATCTTCTCAATATGATTCTCTAGATATTTCAATAAAAAATATTATCATTTATCATTGTAATCAAAATTCAAATTTTGAAAAAAAAATTAACTTTATACACGAAATATACTCAAAATTTAATAAGGATAGTTAAAATGGGTAAAATTAATTTAGAAGTTAGTATTCTTGAAATGTTAATACAAAAGAAAATAAATATCAAGCTGCTTACGATTTTAATCTTAATTATAATGATGGCATTATCTGCTAATGTATTTGCTCAAACACCACAAGGTATTGGAAAATTCAAAATAATGGAATATACATTAGATAGCCTTTTTTCAGAGTATGAATTTTCTGATTTGAGAGATTCTAAGAATAACTTTGCAAAGGCTTATACTACGTGTATTTTGGGTGGTAGTGAGAATTATGAAATCATTTGGGATGGTGGTCATGCTTATTACGAAACTATATCAGAAAATATAGATAATAAAAGAATATTTAGTATTAGTAATTATTCAGTTGCTGGTTTAAATTTGAAGGGTTTAAATCTGTATTTTTATGAAGGTGTCCTCTACGAAATTCTTATTCAAAATAATATTGAACCTTTGCTCGAAAAACTTATCATTAAATATCCAAATATTGAAAAGGATAGTACAGATAGTGAAAAAGTGATTTTTCTGAATGCATTTGGAGCTATTATTGAAAAACCTGGTTATTCGCGAGAGGGAAATTGGCACGATGAAAATGGCATATATGTATCGTTTTATGATAAATATTATCATAATGATTCAGGCGAGCCTAAACACATTGAAAGAATTAATATTTACAACTCAGAAAATTATTGGAGAATATTTGAGATGGAAAGAATTCTCAGAAAAAAAGAAATGGAGAAAAGAGAAACAGAACAAAAAATATTGGATGATGAATTGTGAAATATAATTCACAGAAAATTTATCGTATCTAATGAAATATCGAAGATAATATATATTTGCAGGTTGATTAAGTATGAAGCTTATAACAAACGTGCCGTGCAATCAGCCAAAAAAGCTGAAATAGCGTGGAGTACTCGAAACATTATGTGTTTCTAAAACTATTGGAGGATAGTATGAAAAGGTTAATAATTTTATTTTGTTTATCATTCTTATTTTTATCTTGTACAAAAGAAACACGAAATAAGCAGAAATCAGCAAATTTGAAAAATGACAAAATTGTTTGTGATAAATTCAATTTTAATTCTAATTTAATTGATGACCAATTAACATTAAGCATTGATTCTGATTTACCTGAATTTACTGATATCATTGTTAGTGTTTCAAGATCATACTGGCAACAAGGAAATGATGATGAATATTCAATTGATTATTTTAAAGAAAAATCAAATATTCAACAATGGAAACAAAAACGTAATATTAATTTATTGAATTCTGACTGGAGTGAAAAACTGATTTCGCATCAAAATAAAATGTCTGAATATGGAGTTGATTTTCAATTCAAAGTAGATAAAGTAAGTAATGATATCAATATTAGTGCTATCGTTCCAATAAAACAATCTAACCAAATATTTGGTATAAGAAATGAAAACTTAGTTGGCAAAGAAGTCTTGCAAACAAATATTAATGTTATTCAAAAAGATGTTCTAATTGATTATCCAATTACAGGTTATATTATAAAAGAGAAATCAAAGATAATGCAATCAAGCAACACAATATTAATTGGAATATGGATTGATAATTCAAGTTCTCAAAGTACAATTCATGTCTATGAAGAAAATGGAATAATACATGTTGATACTCATGGTAGCAGTGGTTATATTTATAAGCAAACGGCTACTATTAAAAATATAAATAACGAAAAAAGATATTATCTTTCTAATAGTTCCGAAGATGAATACTTCATTTTTGGGAAATCCAACGAAATGCGATGGTTTGATAATTTCGGATTGTTTGAAGTATACAAAAAAAAATAAATTAATAAAAAGAGAAAAGGAGAATGTTATGTTTTACGATTTAGATGGTTTGGAAACTTATCTTCATAAAATCATTGAAGATTACATGGAATTTGGTGTTGTTGAAACAGATGTTAAAATGGAAATATCAGAAGTAATAACACCTGACGTAATTTCATTATCAGGTTTAAAATCTGATGATACAAATCAAAAGAAAAAATTGTCCACAATTTTGCTGGATGATATAAAAGAAGATTTGTTGGTCGAAAAAATTCCAGAAATAAATAAACTATTTCATGATTCAGCAGATCATAAAAAACTTATAAAATCAATACTTGAGTCTTATCGCTTAACCTGCTTTCTCATTGCAAAGCAAATATTTGAAATTGAGTAAAAATTGTAGCTCATAACAAGCGCACCCACATTGGGCGAAGAGAAAAGCAGGAAGAACGTGGCGTGCGCCAAACATTATATGCAAAATGAAAGTATGAGGTATTATGTGCGAAGAAACAATAAGAAAAGATTACTTAAGTAATATCCTAAATTCAAAATCAGAGAAAAGATTGATTGTTGCTGGACCAGGAACTGGAAAAACATTTACATTCACAGAAATAATTAATCAGAATCCAAGCGATAGATATTTAGTAATGACATTCATTAATAAACTTGTTGATGATTTGAAATCTCAACTTGGTGATCAAGCAGATGTTAAAACTTTCCATTCTTTTTGCATTGAAAATCTACATAAAATAATTGGTGATTTTGAAATTTCTCCAGTACTAACTAATATAGTAAAAACAGACTTCTCAATCTTTCATGACAAAAAGCCTAATTTCGAATTTATTTTTCAAACACTCGCTAAAAAAGAAGATGAGATTTCATTCTTTTTTAAATGTAGCAGATATTACAATGTTGTATCTTTTGATGATTCTGTTTACTTTCTACTTACACTTCTAAAACAAAACAAAGCTTCTATAAATTATGACCTAATATTAATTGATGAATACCAAGATTTCAATCCACTTGAAGTAGATTTAATAAATAAACTTTCAGAATCAAATAACATTTTAATCATAGGAGATGATGATCAAGCAATATATTCTGGAAGAAATTCATCCCCTGTTCACTTAAGAGAACTATATAAAAATGAGGATTATGATTTTTTCGAATTACCATATTGTAGTCGATGTCCTAAAGTAATAATTGACGCTGTTAACTCATTCATTGATGAAATTCAATCTCTCGATACTTTTAATGATAGAATCGATAAAAAATTCTTACCTTATTTAACTGGGAAAGAATATGAGAATTCGACGTATTCAAAAATTATTAAAGCGAAAGTTCCAACAGCTAAAACATTCGGTAAATACATTTTGAATGAAATAAGAACTATACCTACTCAAGATATTGGAGACTCTTATTTAAATAGTTATCCAACTATTTTAATAATTGGACAAACACATTACTTAAAAGAAATTGAGAAAAGTTTTAGAAAAGACGGATTACGGTTTTCATCTCAATTCAGCGCAACACAATTAGCAACTGAAATCCAATACTATCAATTTTTTTTAGAAAATGAAAAATCTAATTTTAGTTGGAGACTTTTAATTGAACTCTACTATAATGAAACTAAAATTACGGAAATTTTAACAAAAGCAAATTATGAAACACATTTGGTTGATATTCTTGATAAAGAATTTGTAAATTCACAAAAAAAAGTGAGAGATATATTAATTGAATTGTACAAAGAAAAATCGACTTCAGAGGAAAATGTTACTTTATTAAAGCGCATTTTAGGTAGTTATTTCTCAAATATCTATGATTATTTTAAAAAACCAGAAGATGATAATAAAACTGTCATTGATAAATCAAAACCAAATATCTTACTTACAACTTTTGAAGGTAGTAAAGGTCTTTCAGGAGGTCATATATTTATTGTAGGTTGTCATAATGGTTCAATGCCAAAAATCCGTAAAGATAAGATAAGTGATATTGAAATATCCAAGTTTATTGTTGCACTTACGAGAACAAGAAAACAATGCCATTTAGTAACAAACAATTGGTTCATGAATCCCAAAGATAGTAATGGCAAATGGCTTCCAAAATTTGAAGAATCTTATTTTCTATCTTTATTACCTAAAGAAATCATTGAAGACAAAGGGTATTTAAAATCAAGTGATTTATAGTAATGGTTTTGCATATAACAAGCGTGTCGGCTGTAGGGCTGGTCAGTGCTCTTTGTTTGAATCTTCCGATTCAAACAGCTGGTCGGTTTGTTTTGGGCGTGATCGTTCCGATCCCGCCGCACACGCAAAACATTAGTGGCAAAAATGTTGGGTGATAAATCTATTACAAAATTTCGGAGATTATAATGAGTAAATTAAATTTCAAAGAGTTAAAAAATTCAATGGCATTTCAAGAATTATGTGCTGAAATTTTAA
>Ga0307990_1002803_pt1 | contig 13664 bp, 12 predicted proteins | sample EllFjometagen129_FD_203168 | JGI IMG/M metagenome (GOLD analysis project Ga0307990, IMG submission 203168) | Marine microbial communities from Ellis Fjord, Antarctic Ocean - #129 | ecosystem: Environmental > Aquatic > Marine > Unclassified | place: Southern Ocean | collected 2014-10-08
CGACACGGCGGACGATGATGATGACAATGCTGATGACGACGATGGCTGCGACTGTGAGGTGACTGTGGAGGAATGGCAAGAACTTCTCGACAGATGCCCCATCAACGCTTTGTACGAAATGTTCGACGATCCTACAGCCGAAAGTCTCTGCGGCGAGTGCAACGCCTGCCTGGTCGAGTGTTTCAACAATAACACTTTCTGCTCAACGAACTTCGTGAATTGCTTTGGGGATTGCGCATAGGCCACTCCATTAAACGAAATTACTTCTTTCAAAAGGAGAGAACAATGAATACATGGCGAAAATATTTCACGGTGTGCTGCTGGTCGTTTGTAATTATCTCTTTCACGGTCGTAAGCGGCTGCGGCTATGCATGGCGCACCCAAAAGCCTATCCACAACGAGCGCAGCAATATCGATGCGCCTGTTTCAACAATGACATATCCTGACCGAGTGAAATCCGAAATAGTGTATTTTAATCACGAGGGAACGGAAGGCGAGTTAGTCGTGACGTTGACCCGTGAGGCGGAATTGTTTGATCGTAAAATCGATACCGTGGATCGACAGATTTACCAAAAAAGCGGGTATGGCAAACAGCACAAACAGTGGCCGATTTGGGTGGACGCGATCACTGCGCCAGTGCTGGCAATCGGCGGCGGCACTGCCCTCGCACTGGGCGCGTCACAGGACACGGAGAACGATGTTGAATATAGGGATAATCCCGATACCGGTCAGAGGGAGCAACGTGAGGTGCCCAACTCCTCCAACCAGGACTCTTTCTACGCAGCCGGTGGAATTGGAATTGGCCTTTCGATTCCGTTCGCCATCAGCGCGATTCACAACGGCGTGAAGACGAAAGACGGAAATATCGGCGCACCGAAACGGACGAGAATTACGACGGAAATAAAAATGCGCACGACGACCACTCCCCTTGCGGGCACGCCTGTAGAAATCACTCTGCCCGATGGAACAGAGATCGCCGCCACTTCCGATGATAAGGGGCGAGTAGTGATCGACCTTCCAAATAATAAAACCGCTTTCTTCCCGTTTCAGTACATGGTTCAGGTTATCGTCCCATCGAAAGAGGCGCGATATGATATTCCTGCAAATGAGAAATCTCTGGCGCTTCTGCCTCCGATGGCGCTGGCGCGGGCGGACGAACTGGCTGAGGAAGTGCGAAACGCCGAAGCAAAGAAGAACGAAGCGCAACGCCGGTACGACGATAAGGTCGCTCCGTATCGTTCACGATACAATTCTGTTTCTCAGCCCGTTCCACACTGCTCGGTTAAAGGCAAGATCAAGAATAAGACCGCGAGTAGTCTATATACACATGGAGCCGCCGATTGCTATGTCGATAACCACCAATTCATGCTTGGCACTTTTCACAAGGAGCGCCTTTTCGTGATCGAAAACTGGCAGGATGGACCGACATGTTTAACCAGGTGGCCGGACTGGGTCGGTTGCGATGATGGTCCTGGAACTCTCTATTACAGGGGAACTCGTACTATCCTGGTAGGTGGGGCACCCAGCGAGGTTCCCGTTTACAATCCCGACCCTCCAGCGCCTACAAGTGCTGAAAAAAATGCTCTTGCGGCACTTGGACGTGTCCAAAACAAGTGGAACGTCGCGCTGCAACGGGCAAAGGACAGATATAAGATGGCTAAACAACAGTACAATGAAGCTCTTCCGACCGACCCCTATCGGCTGAAACCAGTAGAAAAAAAGAAGGGGCAGTGATGAAGGCTACGAATTCCCGACAGTTCTTCGTGTGCGGCATCCTGCTCGTCGGATTTCTGATTCTGACGAACTGCTCAAAAACCGAGAAGCCGACGGGCAGCGGCACTCAAGAGGCCGAAGTCGTGGCTCAGTCCACGTCAGCGCCGACGCCCAAGCCGCCATCGGTTGTCGGTGTATGGCGGCATCAATGGATTTATACACTGATAAAAGGCAAGCTCAATAATGAAGACTACCTGCTCGAAATAATGGAAGATGGAAGTGCACGGTTAAGTCTGTCGAACCCTGGCAGAAATTGGATCAATGGCAATTGGAGCCTTAGCGAAGACCGACTGGATGTGAACCTGGACATTGATGGCAAATTTCTCACGAGGAAACTCATTCTAAAGGAGCAGGCACTATGCATTGATGGAAAAGGATTTATCAGGGGCGAGACCGACTGCTATAAAAGGATGCATCCAGGAAATACCGGCGGGGATTTCTCTGGAACCATCGGCGGCAAATACAAGATCAACATGACCCTCGACGTGGTCGACGGACGAATTGTAAATGGGAGTTACCATTACGTCTCGAAGGGAGTGCCAATCATTCTCAAGGGAACCCTCAACGCGATAGGCTGCCTAATGCTCACCGAGATCGCTGACGGAAAGGTTACCGGCTTATTCGATGGATTTCTTGCTGTTGACGAATTGTCGGGCGAATGGAGTAACCCTGATCGCAGTAAATCCTTCGACTTTGATCTCAAAAGAATTACTCCAAGCCCCTGAGGAGTTGACCCATCGCAGGCCGACAGTGAGCGCCTCGTCTACACTAGGGTAATTGCCGTGGAGCCTAAATCAAATCAGAAGCAAGGTTCGTTGATCTGTGGCCAGCTAGGCCAGTCAAGAAAGCCAAACAATTTTGACATTTTACGTCGAGTCCGAGCGTCGCTCGAACTAAGTCTGAGCGACGCTTGAACTCGCCGTTTGTTGTAGCCATTCTGGGACTCAGGATCGGAATCAATATTCCTCCCGCCAATAGTATTACGAAATATATTTTCGTGCTACTGTCTTGAGTCTGACTGCAGGAGTATGAGTGCCCTCTCGGACGGCGCACCGGCACACGAAAATCGCGCTCGCTTGCCTATAGCCCAAAAAAGCAATGCTTGGTTCGTCAACGTTGAGGACTCGGAAAGTTTCGAGCGCCTCCACAAAGGTCGGGTACTGCGAGCAAACCGATCAAAGCGCCAAATTGCAACATGGTCAATTTTACCGGCGCTTACAGATGCCATAAGTTTATCAAGATCAGGACGACTATCTTTTGATCCTGAAATCCCAACATCATGAATTCATCAACAATTCCATTGCTTGTCGAGACCCTTCCATCTAGTTGAGCACGGGCGGGAATTATTTAAGCCGCGCCCGCCCGTGTCACGTTGTTACTCCAAAATGTCTTCGAGGTCTTGCGGATGAGGAGCATCAGTGAAGTTTACAAAACCCGTCCCAAGGCAATCGTAACAAATCTCATCGCCATCGATGGGGTCTTCGCTGAATCCCAATCCGTCACAAAAAGGACACTCCGTTGCGACTACTGCCTCGTAAACGCCGTCTTTAATGAGAAATTTTGCCTTGTTGTTAATGCCCTGCTGTAAAAGGATTGCTGCAAAAGCACCCCGGTAACGAAGGAGCGTCTTTTCAGTGACCTTTTCCTTCATCCTCTCCTCCAATAATCGCACTGTTTCAAGGCTCCAGCCGCCTGCCAAGGCAATGTCCTGTTGGGACACGAAGAACTGCTCGCGTTCTTTTATTAAGCGGGTGAGTTGGGTGGAAACGTTGTTTCCAAATTCGTCTAGCATCTGAATACCTCCTGTTTTGTCCTCGCTTTCTGCGAGGTGTTTTTACGGGCATGAACAGTTTGAGTTACCGTGCCCGTTTTCAAAAAACTCAACGCCATCAATAAAAGCTTACCAGCCAAGTCGAAACTGCTAGAAAATAAACGTTGATCAGAAAAACAGGCAAATTTTTTGCATTTCTCCATTCCCAACAGACGCTCCACCCTTAGAGAAAAATAGCTCCTGACAAACCTGCTACTTTCCCCCTTGTCTTTATCGAATACTTGCTATATTTCGCGGACTTATCGATATTCGACATCTGTACGGAGGGGTATCATGTGGTCGTTTCGCTAGTCGTTTACCATGTCCTTTTCACCGGGGAAGATGGCCTAAGGTATGGCACCCTCGTTGCAGACTGACGCGACTAAACTATTACCGTCCTGAATGAGCGACGCTTGAACTTTGGAGCTTGTCTTAAAATCGTTCATTTTTGAGACACGTCGGCCATTTCAAATAATTTCCGATTTTCCTGCCCTTTCCTGTCTTATTACCCGTCTCACTTTCTACGTCTCTTTACTTGACATCACGCATGAGTTTTGATACTATTGAGCCATGAACACTCAAGCAACAAAAACGCAAGAGACGCTAATTGGCTATGCCAGGGTTTCCACCCAGGATCAAAATCTTGATCTGCAAAACGATGCGCTAAAAGAAGCTGGCTGCAAAAAAATCTTTTCCGACACGGCGGGAGGTGCGAAAGCCGACCGCAAAGGATTGACTGAAGCAATTAGCTATCTTCGAGAGGATGATGTCTTGGTCGTTTGGAAGCTCGACCGGCTGGGTAGATCGCTCAAGCAATTGATTGAAATCGTAAACGGTCTGAGTGAACGCAATATTGGCCTTTTGAGTCTAAAAGAAAGCATCAACACCGCGACCAGCGGAGGAAAGTTGATTTTTCATATTTTCGGAGCCCTGGCTGAGTTTGAGAGGGATGTAATCAAGGAACGAACCCATGCCGGTCTCGCGGCAGCAAGGGCTAGAGGACGTAAAGGTGGCAGGCCGAAATCCTTGGACAAAAAGAAAATTAAAATGGCTGTTGAACTTTACGAAAGCAAAGAACACAAAATTCAGGATATCTGCCAAATGCTAAATACTTCAAGGGCTACTTTCTATCGATATTTGAATGCCCAACAAAACGTGTAGAGGGTTTGCCAAATCAGTTTTGGATGAACGGTAAAGATGAAGCCGGAGTATCCCTGGCTATTAGGCGGAATCCCGTCCAATACAACTTTAATGGTCAGAGTGATGAAGACAAAATCTCTTCAACCAACAACGGTAAAAGCTAATGCAATCGCTTGCACCGCTGGTGTTACTCTACCTGCCCCTTGAAGGTGGCAATCTGCCGGACAAAGGTTGCAAGGGTCATGGGAAGATCGGCGTCATCAAGCCTGCCGAAAGCAAACACCTCCCGATCCCGATCCGGGTCATGTAGCATGGCGGTAGGTCCCTCATAGACTTCGCGGAAGTTCGGACCTTCTCCATGTGGTCGCTTGATCCGCCCTCCCCGATGGACAAACCACAAATCCCCGGTCTTGGCATCCACTGCGAAGCAGCCTTGAATTCCGGTGTTGGCGCTTCCCAGCGCCACATTGACCTCGGTTGTGATGCGGAGCATTCGGACCGAACCGGGTTTTTCGAGACCGAAGGAGTTGTAGATACGATCCTCCACCGGCATGACCGAAAACCACATCCCAAGGTCTTTGCACCAATGCACTTCCCGATCATCGCTACCGAAGGCGTAGTTCACAGTCTCCACCGTGGAACTGCTTATGAAAGGACCGAATCGATCCGCCAGCATTTGCTCCGCCCTTGCGATATCCTCCGCGTCCCCAATCGGATGAAGATCAAGCTCCGGTTCATCTTCTCCCAGAATGGTTTCCGGCTCATCTTCGGGGAAGATGCGCAGGTCCTCCATATCCTTGCGGGTCGCACTTAACAGATGGTAATGCTCTTCATAGTCGTCCAACTGCTCCCGCGTCATCAGCCTTCCTTCCCGCATACAGCGTGCAAAGAAGGACTCCACGGCCACCGCAAAGTCGCTATCGCGCCCAGTATCGGTCCGCGTGGCACATTCTACGTTGTTAGAAAATGCTGATGCCGTGAAGTTGGGACTGCCAATCACCGTGCGCAATTCGTCCCCGCGAGAGAATAGGTACAGCTTGGGGTGGAAAGTGCCGGTAGCCGAAGCCACGCACCGGAGCACGTTCCGGCTATACAGTTGCCGGAGAAACCATGGCTCCGTCTGGTGAAAAGAAAGACCAACAACGGCGTATCGAAGCTTGGGCAAAAAAGGAAAGAGCCTTTGCCAATGCGCTCCATGCCCAAAGGCAGCACCGCCCCACGCAACGGCCATGCGCCACTCTGAGCACCAACTGGCGAGTTCGGCAAGAGCATCTAACACCTTGTCCGGTGTTGACAGAAATTCGACTTTGGCATCGGTTAACGGCATGGTGCTTTCCACCGGCAATCAGTATGTGGGTGGTCGGTTCACACCTTCAATGGCGAACCGGGTATGGAGTGTGTCGAGGTATTGGTCCGCCAGAATGCGCCAAGCGCCAACCCCCTTGCCAGGCTTTATTCTGCGTGTTTGCGCGTCATCCAAAGCCTTCTGAGACGGTGTAAACCGCTTTCTTTCGTGTTCCCGGAACTCCGCGTTGTGCCCGGCGTGGGGCATATAGGCATGAAGCAACTCGTGGTATACGAGGAATTCCACGACGAATAGCGGTATGTCCGGCGAATTCAGGGCGCTGGTAATCATCACCGTCCGGTCGTCGGCTCGGTAGAATGCCCATCCGCCCCACCGTAGGGGATCGTTGGAAAACCGAATGTCGCTTACCCGTGGAACGCCACGCGGGAAGTGAATGCGAGGAACGGTCACATCATTCCAGACTTCTACAAGGTTGTATCCCGGTTCCCCATCCGGCCAGGGGCGCGGCGGTTCTTGGGGTACGAGGTCGATGATTATCGTGGGAGCGGGCGGGCGGACACTTCCCACAATCCGTTCGATTTCATCCCGCACATCCCGGTCGAAAGCATCAAAATCGTCTTGATAGACCAATTGGCAAACCGGATCGGATTCCCAAATCTCTTGGAGGCGTTCCCGACGTTGGCCGGGGGAGGATTCCTTCAATTCCGGTCCAAGGATTCTTGGGGCAAACCGGCTCTTTTCCTTAAAGGTGTAATGGTTGACAACGATTTCCTGCTGGTATGCGTCGAGCAATGCCCAAATGTCCGCCACGGACGGACGCGGATCGGGAATGTCGGAAAAGTAGCGATTCCGAAGCCCGGAAGAAAAATCATCCGTCAAATTGGCAGGGATTTTACCGGCGTCAATGATCTCTGCCTTGAGCCGTTGGTAGCCTTCCACCTGATTCTCAAACACGAGCACTGCCCGCCGCACAATATTGTCTTCAGTGACTTGCTCCCACGTAAACCACGAATGAGCAAGGCAGGCATGGTATCCCTCGATTGTGCCGGTAATCGTGGATTGTACGAGTCGGTAGGCTTCCCGGATCAATTCCGCGCTCACGGTTACAAGTTGTGGCGGTGTTCTGGTCAGTCCCACCGGCTCAGGGTCAACAATGCCGGTGAGAACCGCGTAATGAGCGTCAAGTGGGTTGTAGGTCTCCCAAGTATCCACAAAGGTCACAAGGTAGGCTTCATCCGTTCCGCCCGCTGCCGGGCCGCGTAGCGCCCTACCGACCATTTGTGCAAGGAGGCTTTCACTGCGGGTCGGACGGCAGACAAAAACCGTGCGAGTTTGGGGAGCGTCAAAACCCTCCGTTAGAATTTCGACGTTGGTTATAAGGACCGGCTCCGGGCGGTCTCGAAAGGCTTCCAGCACCGTATCCGTGTCAGTTCGTTTAAAATCAACATAGTCCGCCGGGATACCGGCCTCCTTAAAATCCTGTGCAAGCATTTGCGCGTGCATCGTGTCAATCGCAAAAAGAATGGTCTTGTTGTAACGCAGAGCATGGTCGGAGTAATGCTTTACGATGAAACGATTCCGAGCGGTGTTTTTCGCCAATCTCTCTAAAATATGCGGACCAAGTTCACCGAACCGCTTCAAATGTTCAAAATCCTCGGGCGAAAATTCCCGATCTTGATTTATTTTCGTCTCGACCGTCTCAAAATTGGGAATCGAGAGAATCCCCTTTTCGATCAAAGTGCGGATGTTTACCTCGTAAACAATATTTCCGCCGAACACTTCCCAAAGCCGTCGAGAATCGTCTTCGTCGGTTCTTACTGGTGTCGCGGTAAGTCCAAGCAACGAAACTTTCCAATCGTCCTTAAGCTTATTTAAAAGTCGAAAATAGGTTTTCGCCGCAGAGTGATGACATTCGTCAACCACCACAAAGATCGGCTTATCGGATGAACCGGCAATGCGCTCCACAAATCCTGCGTTATCCGGCAGTACGGCGGATTGGAAGGTGGAAAACACTACATTGTCCCCATCGGCCACACCGGACCATGTGTCGTGATCCGAAGAGACGATGACCGCTCGGAAGTCGGGATTCGGAGCCGAAAGGTGAGCATGGCCAATAAATGCGCGCCGTGCTTGTTCAAGGAGCGTTTTCCGGTGCGCAAGCCACAAGACCCTGCCACCTCCCCGAATATGATGTTGGAGAAGCCAGCGGGCCGCGACAATCGTCTTTCCGCCGCCGGTGGGGAGGACGACAATCCCGGACTTTTTACCGTCTTCCACAAAACACCGGGTCATGGCATTCCAGGAAGCCGTTTGATGATCGTAAGGGCGGAAATTATCGGCATGGGCTTCCACCCGAACCGCAATGCGCGGAGCGTTCAAATTGATTTCAGGCATCTACTTGCTTTCCTCGATTCTTCTTGGTTAGCTTGGTTTCGTGCAGACCTTGAGCAAGGGCAAAGAGGATTGGTCCGGCTTTGCCTTCTAAGAAAATATCGGTCACTGATTCGGTAAATAGCGTCGGTTCCGGGTTCACTTCGATAATCTTTGCGCCATTGTCTTTCGCCCATTGCGGAGCCTGATTCATCGGGGGGATTTCGCCGGACGTGCCGACAAGAAGGAGGACGTCGCAACTTTGGAAAGCTTTCAGCCCTTTGTTGAACACTTTCATTGGCAAAGTTTCACCGAAAAGCACGGCGTCCGGTTTTAATACGGCTCCACATTCCGGGCACTCAGGTAGCTTTCCCCATGATCGACCTTCTACGGGAAACCGAAGATTGCATGACAAACAAACGACGTTGCGAAGATTGCCGTGAGCTTCCAGGACTTTCTTTGATCCCGCAGCTTGATGCAGGCCGTCTACATTCTGGGTAATGACCATGCGGAGTTTGCCAAGAGCCTCCATTTCCGCCAAAGCCCGGTGTCCGGTATTAGGCTGCACATTCTTAAATGAAGAACGAAACGGTTGCAGGTTCCTCCAAAAACCTTTCGGGTATTTGCGGAAATATTCGATATCGAATTTCCGGGCATCAACGGTGTTCCAAATAGCATCATCAGCGGCCCTGAAAGTGGGTATGCCGCTTTCAGCTGAAATCCCCGCACCGGTCATGGCTACAACGTATTTTCCGGCTCGTACCGCTTCTACGGCTTCAAGCAACGGCCCATCTTTTGAACCTGTCGTTCCACCACTCTGGCTGGAAGGGGTGCAATCGCTTGCACAGTTTTCCTCCAATGCAAAATTTCGGACGATGTGGAAGACCGCTTCACCGAAGGATTCTGCATTGGTCAAGAAGGCACCCGCAAAGTTATTAATCGGCACACCGCAATTCAGCCGATCATCATGGACCTTGGCAATGCACGCATTAGAAGCGAAAAGCCCCACACTCCCAAGCTTAAGTATCGCGCCGTCTGCCCTTTTTTGAAAGATAACGTAGTAAATGCCAATTTCATCATCCCACCGTTTATCAATCTCAAAATGACCTTTGACATGCACCGTCCTTTTCTGAACGCCTTGAAGAATCGCCATTAGATTGAAGTCATCACCCGGCTTAAGTTCGAGCACCCGTTGTGCCGCAGTCCTTTGAGAAAAAGTTGAACGGGGATTTTCAAGAATTGTACGCGGATCGGGAAGCCAGTCGGACACTTTGGAATCTCTTCCCAATTGCGAACCCTGCTTAGCGCTCTTCTTCGTCAGGATAGTTTTCTCTCCTTTTTTGGGAAGGGATTTTTTCGTCCCCATAGAGCCTCCATGTGTGGTGTCTCGTCCCCGGCTAATAGAGCACGCGAGATACACGCTCCACCTTCTTGTGCCCCTCAGAAGGGCAAAATCAACTTGGTTTTGAATCAAATTTATTCCCGTGGGACGCTTGCACAATCTGACAACCCACAAACTGATTGTCAAGTTGATTCCTTCTTGAAGTCACTGGTGCAAAGCCCCACGCATAATGGAGAATGAGGCTATGCAAAAGACGCTGAAAAGGATCGGCGGTGGAGCCGGTGATCGGGCACATGAAGCAGGACAACCGGATGGAAAGAAACTTCTTGAAAGGCAAAGAAGGCGACCGGATCAACGCAATCCTCGCCGGAGCCGGTTACAATATGCGAAAGTTATTGGCGGCCATCGCCAATTTCTTTTTGCGCCTGCCTGGAAACATCAAGATGTGGCTTATCGCAGTCTTGAGTTGGAAGATTTCAGATCGTAATCCCGCGATTTGCAATCACTCAGCGGCTTGAAATGAGTTTTTCAGGTACGACTACTTAACGTACACAGCTTCGCCCCATTATGCATCATTGATTTGAATTGTTAGTCAAAAGCTTAGCTACTAAAGTTTTGAATTGTAATCTTAACAGCTTGGATGACTTCTTCCAACGGGCCCTCAGCCTGAATGCTCACAGTGCGGGACCTTAATTTCAGAATATCCAGACAAGGGCCAATGCTATCGTCAATTTGTTGATAAAATTTTGCAGCTTTTTCTGGATCATCAGCAAACGTTTTTGTTCTCTCCTTGAGTGCATCATTTGAAATACGCAACCAAATCCCGTGTGCTTCATGAAGAAATGGCGATTTCTCGGCAATATCTTTCAAGTCGGAAAGAATTTCAGGATTGCGGACTTGAGCGTATGCCATGTTGCCTGGATGCCATGTCTCCACCATGGTAATGCCGTCACATTCCACCAGGCTATTATCACGCTCAAGTTCCAGGTGTGCCACCTCTAATTCAAATTTTGGACCCTGTGCTTCCGGGGAAAATTTACGTTTGTAGTACAGTCTCTTGCCGATCTCGGGCCCATTGAAAGAGATTATGCCCTGTCTCTCAAGTTCGTTACGTATGCTTGTTTTTCCTGAGGCATGACGGCCACATAAAAAGACTAACATTATGCTACTCCCCTTCCTTTTCCTTTTCATTGAGGTTTGCCGACTCCCAATTTGGATGAAGCGATATCACTGTGTATTCCACTGCGCCAGATGGTGTCCTGACCTGACGGGCATCTCCAGGTGCCAAACCCATAAGCGAAGATGCGATGGGGCTCTCATAACTAATGCGTCGTGCGCCAGGATCTGATTCACCATAGCCAACAATTTCCCAGACTTCCTCCGTTTCTGAAAGATCACCCAGGTCAAATCGGCTGCACCGAACAATGGCCCCCAGTCTGACCGTATTCATTGGCCTGGGTTCGATGTTAACAACAGTTGATGAGGCAAGAATATTCTCCAATTCAGAAAGCTCCTCAACTTGGCGCTTTTCAGTTTGTTCCAGGGCATTAAAGCCTGGGTTGTCGTGCCAGGTATCTCCGCTTGCAGTATAGGCGATGGCTTTTTCGCGTCTTATCTGTCTCAGATTGCCTCTCATTTTTTGCAAGCGCTCACGAAGCATTTCATTACCACGTGAACTGATATAGGTCGGCATTTTCATTCTCCTTTGTAGGGTGGCGTCTTATATTTCCACCGTTTTATCCGTGATCAGAACCAGGATGATGTTCCAAGCTTCATCGGCAACTTGAGTTGGGCTTTGGGCGGCGTTCACTGAGTGCCATTGTGTGTTGGATAGACGCTGGATTAGGTCACTTGAACGCATTTCACAATATGCCTTTCGCATCTGTTCCGAACGCTCCACCGTCTCATCAATATCCAATGGCCCACGCTGTTCAAGCCGTTCACGTTGAATTACGGGGTCCAGTTCCAGGAATAAAACGTGACTTGGCGCTGGGATAAATGGTTCCATAATGTTGACGAACCACACGGTCAATCGGACACTGTTAAACCATCGCCGCCATCTGGTCACATAGCTCGTGATCACGCTTCGATCACCTAAAATCACCCGGCACTGCCAGTTCGTTTGTTGTGCAACGCTTTTCGATCGCAAAGCATATATCACAGATCTGGAGATGGAAAACTTTTTCAGAATGGGCATTGCCCGGTAAATTCGCTCGCTCCAGGCTTGAGGATTTGTGGACTTTGTTGGAGAAGCTACTGTGAAGGATATGTCAGCTTCGTCCATGCGCTCTTTGAGAAAGTCGACTAATGTGGATTTCCCTGAACCGTCCAGACCCTCAATGCATATGTAATGACCGTGGTTTAGACTATTCTCCATAAGGCTACCCCCGCATTTCGGATTGAATGGACGAAAATATTTGAAGCGCGGACGTCTCATCCCGCCGACTGATTACATCCGCCATGGCGACTGCAGGCATTCCTCCAGCCAAGCAGAAATTAATTTCACCACGCGACGACAAACGTATAGGGAAAATACCTTCCCGACAAATGACTTTTTTATCGCAGGTATCACAGTGCCAAAAAGGCAACCGGTCGGCAAGTTCATCCTTTCGCAAAATTATACGCGCACCCGTTGCCACAGTAATTAATCGCTTCAGTATTCCTTCTCCGTCCACCACTGGAACCTCGTGAATGATTTTCATTTCCTGAAGCAGTTTGTAAAGATCTTCCAATCGGAGAACCTTTTCATGTTGGAATGTTCCAAATGGCAGGACTGGCAACAGGACCATTATCAGGTCACGAGAAGAGCAGAACTCCAACACCTGTTGAAAATCACTTTTCCTTTCATCCCATTCCTTTTTAGTCCCGTTGCCCCGTGAAATAACATAATTGATTTTCATATTCCGAAAGCCAGCATCAAGTGCCGTGTCAATACCATTGATGGCAGCTTTGAGAAGCTGCTTTGAACCACCGAATTCTCGCCGGTAACGCTCGGGATCAAGCGTATTGAGAGTTACGTTGACACGTCGCAAACCTGCATCGTACAGAATTGTTGCAAGCTGGGACAGATTTGTGCCATTTGTGATCATAGACAAATCTTCAATATCAGTATCGCGCAGACCAGCAACAATGCGTGGAAGATCCTTCCGAAGAGTAGGCTCGCCACCGGTTAGCTTGAACTTACGGAATCCCGCTTTTAAGGCAGTTTTGCAGATCCAGATAAAGTTGTCCGGCGTAAGCTCGCTGGAATGTGAACTATTGTCCGAAGCCTGCGCCTCTTTATGGCAAAATGGGCAGGCAAGATTGCATCTATCGGTGATGGAAACTCGAAAATATTGACTGGATGATAGATGCTTCATTTTCAAATCTTGAAAGTCGTTCGTTGCAGGGGAGTCGTGTAGATGAATTGGCAACTTGGGTCAGCCACATCAGTTGGAATATATCCCATATCTGACATGGACCGATCGTACCGGTGCAATAAATCATCCATTTGATCTACCGTCAAAAAATCGTATTGGACTGATTGAGGAGATGTGTAGTAGTACATGCTTTCAAAGTCCCCCAGAGCTGGGCGGTGGAGGCCATATTCTTCTGCCTTGTCCCAAAATACCGTGCCTGGTAACGGAATGAACGTATGAATGGCTACTTCGTGTGGGCGTGCTTGATCGATAAGATCCAGTGAGGCAAGTTGTTTTTCATATCCACCCCCGGGCAATCCGATGATCCACCATGTCTTCACTCGCAGTCCTCCTGCGCGACAATAATTGATGCTATTATGAATGTCCCTGATAGTGATTCCCTTGCAAGCAACGTCCAATATTTGCTGATCGCCAGATTCTGCTCCGATGCAAACTTTTTCACAGCCGGAAACTGCCAGAGCGTCCACTAGTTCCGGATTGATTTCATCGGCGCGGAGTTGGACG
>Ga0307990_1002804_pt1 | contig 13661 bp, 9 predicted proteins | sample EllFjometagen129_FD_203168 | JGI IMG/M metagenome (GOLD analysis project Ga0307990, IMG submission 203168) | Marine microbial communities from Ellis Fjord, Antarctic Ocean - #129 | ecosystem: Environmental > Aquatic > Marine > Unclassified | place: Southern Ocean | collected 2014-10-08
CAAGGTCAAAATATCACCTGGCGACATCGATGCACTGAAACGGGCCGAGCTTCTATTTCGCGGCAACGAAACGGCTTATGACGCCGATCCACGCGTTTCTCAAGTCATCGGCTCGTATTACGACAGCGACAAAATCATCACCATTGCTAACACAGATGGCGTTTTCGTCACGGATCGCCGCCTGATGCAATCGCTGTATTTTCACGTAATCGCTGAAAAAGACGGCGATAGAAGAACCGGATTTTACGGAGGAGGTGGACGTGTAGGCTTTGAATTCTACGACAAACTTTCGCCGGAAATAATAGCCAGGGAAGCGGCGCGACAGGCGACGGCGCAACTTGGCGCACAGGATGCACCCGTCGGAGAACAAACGGTGATCCTTTCAAACGGATGGAGCGGAATTCTCCTCCACGAAGCCATTGGCCACGGCCTTGAAGCGGATTTTATTCGCAAGGGCACCAGTCTTTATACTGGCAAAGTCGGGCAAAAGGTAGCCTCGGAACTATGCACCGTCATCGACGAGGGACAGATCCAGGGAAGACGCGGCAGCCTCAGTGTCGATGATGAAGGCAGCGCCACGCAAAAGAAAGTCCTTATTGAAAATGGAGTTCTCAAAGGCTATATGTTCGATCGCCTCAACGCAAAACTCATGAACGAAAAAACGACGGGTTCGGGTCGCCGTGAGTCCTTTAAGCACTACGTGATGCCGCGTATGACCAATACATATCTTGCGCCGGGTGAAAGCGATCCGGCAGACATTATTAAATCCGTCAAAAAAGGATTCTACGCGAAACATTTCGGCGGCGGTCAGGTTGACATCACCAATGGCAACTTCGTGTTCGAAGTCGCTGAAGGTTATCTTATTGAAAACGGCGAAGTCACAAAGCCTGTCAAGGACGCCACGCTGATCGGCGTGGGGCCGGAGGTTCTGAAGCAGGTGAGCATGGTCGGCAATGACGCTGAACTTGATCCGGGAATCGGCACCTGCGGGAAGAATGGTCAATCAGTTCCCGTAGGCGTGGGACTGCCCCATGTCCGTATTGAAAATCTGACAGTCGGCGGAACGGATAGCAATATGAAACGGATGGTGTAAGCAATGAATAAGCAATCTATCGACATTGCCAAACGATGCGTCGAATTGGCTTTGAAAAGCGGTGCGCGCCAAGCTGAAGTATTCATGGAAAATGGTCGCAATATGGATGTCACCGCTCGCGATGGCGAAGTGGAGAACATCAAACAAGCGGAGTCTCTCGGCATGGGACTGCGCATCTTTTCGGGCAAACGCCTTGGCTTCGGTTACACCAGCGACATTTCAGCCAATAGTCTTCCAAATTTCGTCAAGAGCGTCATGGATATGAGCAAAGTCACCAGCGAAGACGAGTTCAACGATCTTCCCCCAAGTGAAATGCTGAAAAGTAGAGCGGCGACGCCCGAAACTTTCGACAAAAATATCACCGTTCTTACGCCGGAATGGGCGGTGAAAACATCCGTGGAGATGGAAAAGGTGTGCAAAGCTTACGATCCGCGCATCAAAACCGTCAGCAACGTCGGCGCGGGCTCCTATCTCAGCCAGGTGGCGATTGTCAACTCTTTGGGTCTTGAGGATTTTCGTCAGACGACTTACGTCTGGGCCTACGCCGGTCCGGTCGCTACCGACAAAGACGGCAATTCACAAGTCGCCTATTATTGGGATGAAAGATGCTTCGCCAGCGACATGACCGCGCCGGAAGCCATTGCGAAAGAAGCGGCAAAGAGAGCTGTGGATTCCCTCGGTTCCGACAAGATTCCTTCGGGTGTGATGCCGGTGGTTTTTCATCCAGATATGACAAAGGGATTCATCAGTGGTCTTGTCGGCGCCGTCAACGGAGACATGGTGTATAAAAACGCCAGTTTTCTTAGCGACAAACTCGGCGCGAAAATTGCCTCTGATAAAATCACGATCATTGACGATCCTCTGAAGATTCGCGGCGTTGCCTCCGGCGCTTTCGACGGCGAAGGCGTACCAAAACGGAAGCTGACCATCTTTGACAAAGGGGAACTGAAACTCTTTTTGTATGACGCTTATACGGCCGCAAAAGCCAGCGCACGGACAACGGCCAGCGCGGTTCGCGGTTATTCTTCTCTTCCGAGCATCGGCGTATCCAATCTCCTGCTGGAAAGTCGGGATCAATCACCGGAGAAAATCATCGGCGAGGTGAAGTACGGGCTATACGTCACACGCATGATGGGAAGAGGCGTCAATACTGTCACCGGTGATTATTCGCGCGGCGCAAAAGGTTTTCTTATTGAAAACGGTGAATTAACAAAACCGGTTCAGGAAGTCACCGTCGCAGCGCACATGAATGACATGCTGATGGGAATCGACGCCGTCGGAAACGACCTTGATCTTCGCGGTTCCACCAATGCGCCGACGATTCGATTCGCCGAACTGACCGTCTCAGGAAAATAATAGGGAGTCCCAATGAATTGGCGACGAATTTTCAGGATTGCCACATACAATGTCATCCTTATCGCCGCCTTATTCATTGCGGCTGAGATAATCCTGCGGATTTCTATATCTCCGGTTGAAAAAGTCGTCCGCATAAATTTCGACGACTTCGACCCATATTTTATTAAGGATCCCGCCGATCTGAATTATTGGATTACGAATCCATCGCTCGCCGGGCCTGAATTTGATCCCACGCGCCAGGACTTTTCCGACAATCGACTCATCATGCGGCAAAGGTTTAGTAATAGTATTCCTGAAAATACTTTTCGTATAATAGTCATCGGTGCGAGTCCCATTTACGGATCGAGTCTGCCTTCCTGGTACAACCTTTCCACGCAGCTGGCATTGCGTCTCTATCAAGCCCGGCCCGATGTGCGATTTGAGATTATTGAAACTTCTCGCGAGGATATCGGCGCTGATGAATATGAGTACGCGGCCATACAGACCTCTCCATTTGAGGCGAACCTGATTGTCTGCTATCCGGGTGGCGCGGTGCCAACTCTCGGAACGGCTGGGATAGACGCTGAGGCGGAAGATTTTGCCGACGATTCGACGCTTCTCTACCTCTTAATGAAAAGCGAACTATTCCGAGTCATCGTCGGGATTTTCTCACCCGGTCCCGGCAATGAAGTTCCCGGGCACGAACTACCCAACAGGCCGGACCAGTTCGATTTGCATACGGCTCGGATGATCGAACAAGTCAAATTATCCGAAATTGCAAATTACAGGAAATTTCTGATCAGAATATTCGATCAATTTAAAAAAGCTGAAAGAAGGGTTGTGCTCATGACAACGGCAACGAATTTCAGCGACTTTTCGCCGATATGGTCTCTTCACGACAAACCGCTTTCAAAAAAGCAACTCAAATCTTTTGCAGCGGCCCTGCAAAAAGGCAAAACAGAATGGAGCGCGGGCAGACTTTCGGAAGCGCAAACCGCCGTTATGGACGCAATTTCCATCAGCGACTCATATGCCGAAGCTCATTTCATTTTGGGAAAAATCCACCAGGCTCTCGGGCGATATGAAGAAGCTAAGACGGAATATATTATCTCCCGTGAAAAAGATTTCAGTCACGAACGCATCTTCGCCGAGCCGACCGCGCTCCTCAAATCGGTTGGGCGTGAATATTCTTTCCACATCATCGAGTCAGAAGAACTTCTCGCCGAAAATACCATCGAGGGCCTGGTCGGGAAAAACTTCTTTCGGGATCACACACATCTCACCGTCCTTGGCTTGGCGATACTGACAAAGCACTTAAGCAATTATATCATTGAAAATGTAGCGCTTCCGCCTGTTTCCTCCGCCCGACCGGCGCCGCCAAATCTGCCGGCCTATTCATGGTCGAATGAGAAATATGGTTTGTTCCTTAAGGGTCGCGCGAATTCTCAATTATCCAACTCCAACGTGCCGCCCAATCCGCCATCGTTCAAACCCTAAAATATCTATTGGTATTTTAGAGATTCACTCAACGGCAAATTCGCGGCTTTACGGGCTGGAAATACTCCTGCGCAAACTGACACAATGACAATAGCGACGAATACAACCGCAATCCGCGCAGTCGTATAATGCAAAGGCATGGGCCAACCGGCGAGAATCTCGTTGAGCCTCGTCAAATGAATTGTTCCCAACCCGTAGCCGCAAAGCAAACCTACCGTCGCACCGGAAAATCCGAGAAGGCCCGACTGCGCGAAAAAGATGGCGGCAACCTGCGCGCGCGTTGCTCCCAGCGATCTAATGACGCCGATTTCCCTGGTTCGATCGATTACGCTGGCCATCAGGTTGTTCACTATGCCGATAAGCGCGATGAAAATCGTAATGATCTCCAGCGAAACGGCCAGTGCGAAAAGCTGATCAATGGCTTCTTGCACAGCATCCTTGAATTCCCTATTGGTCAATACGAAAAGATTAAACTCAGCGCCGATCATCGCGTCAATGACGCGTCGGACTTTCTGTGGGTCCTTATCCTTTTCCAAATAGATTTGGAAGGTGTCCACGAGATAATCTTCAAAGGCATTCAGAAACAAGGGTCTATTCAGCATCACCACCCCACTTTCCGAAGTGTAATCCATGACGACGCCCAAAACAGGGAAGGCGCGTTTTCCTTTCGGAGTATTCAAGGTAATTTCTGCGGCATCTTTCAGGTCTGGAAAATGGACCAGAAGGTTTTGCGTGAGCAGAACCCCCTCATTATTCAAAAATGCCGATAAGGCCCTGTCCTTATCGCCCTGAACAAATCGAAAACGACTTTCATTAAAATGCGTATTGAAATCGAGCGAGAGTGCCTGAATCAGCCAGTCTCCATATTGCAAAGGCATCACGCGAACGGGCACCACAGCCTCAACTCCGTTGATCTCCGAAAACCTCTCCTTCATCGCAGCTTCCATCGGGATACTCGTTCTCGACGCGAAATTCGAAGACGAAGTAACCAACAGATCGGCCTTCAGGGCCTGATCCAGCCAGCTATTAATCTCCGTTTTGGTCGAATTCATGAACAAGTAAATTTCGAACATAATGGCTACGGCCACCATAAATGCGGCGACGATCATTGATGTTCGCCCAAGATCGCGAAGAATATTTTCCGAAGAGAGGCGCAGTAAAGGCGAACGAATCGCTCTTGATATCTGCACAAATGTTTTTAGCAGAACGTACATGAACAGAGGCGTGACTGCGACTCCAAGCATCATCAGGGCAAGCATGGCCATGCGTATTCCGCACAGAGTATTTCCCAATGATGGAACAAACAATCCCGCAGCGACAGCGACAGCCGCCGCAAGCGCAGCAATGGCCCACCGTCGAATGGAAGCTCCCCTCCCCTGGCTTAAACCGGGACCGAATCGCACAACATCCAGGGGAGAAATTCCGATGGCTCGAAAAGAAGGCCACATGGCTCCGGCCAGGCTCATGCAAATTCCGATGCCAAGTCCCATCAATATTATTGCCGGATCAAGGGAGGCTTGCGTCGGATTGGCGGGAACGAAAATACTGCTGGCGCCGCCGACATAATTGAGTACAGCATGTCGACCGGCAGCGAATCCGCCGATGGCTCCGACGCTCGAGCCGACAACACCCATTAAAATGGCTTCGATGGTAAACAGACGCCAAATTCCAAAACGCGTCACACCGATCATGCGCAAGATGCCGATTTCGCGCATCCTTTGATAAACCGTCGTCGTGACTGTGTTAAAGATAATAAATGCGCCCATGACCGACACAATCAGCGCCATGACGGTCAGACCCATTCGAAAGGACTTCAGCATTGTTTCGACGCCTTCATTTCTTTGCGCCGGACGTTTTACTTCATATCGACCGTTCAGAGTTTTATCGATATCAGCTTTAACCCGATCAGCGTTTGCCCCATCCTCAAGAAGGAGATCGATGGAATCGAATTTGCCGCCTTTGCCGAAATATATCTGCGCGGCATATACATCCATCAGCGCAAAGTTGCCGCCGAATGCGCTGGCAGGGCCCGACGATTCGAGCAACCCGCGCACCTTCATTAGTTTTTTCCCCTGGCTGGTCAAAAGCTCGATTGTTGAATTGATTTTAATGCCGTGACGGTTTGCAAAATCGCGATTGAGCAAAATGGAATCGATGGAATTCAGAAAAATGAGCGGATCATCAATCTCGACATCATCGCCTCCTTTCATCTCATAATCACGAGCCGCACGATCGTTGAGAACATCGACTCCGAGAACCAGGAGGTTTTCCCCGGCGTATTTCGTTATGGTCTGAATTGTCGGCAAAGCGGCGCTGAGGCCATTGATGACAAGCTCACCTTGTTCATTTCGCCGGTTGAGTGCCTCATGGGCAGATTCATCAACGCCCGACTCACCGCCGCTGATCTGCAATTCTACTTTTCCCGAAACGGCATCCACCATGGAAGCGAAGGAATCGGCCATTGTATCGATGATCATTTGGACGGAAATGAAAGCGGCGACGCCCAGCGCGATGCCCATAATCGCCAGAAGAGTTCTAAAGGGATGCTCGACCATGCGGCGCAAGGACACGGTCCTGAGCAGATGAAACATCAGGAGTCGTCGTCCATTGCTTGTTGCTCAACAATTTTTCCGTCGACGATCCGGATGATGCGGTCGGCATATTTCCAAGATTTTGGGTCGTGCGTAACGAGAACGATTCCTTTGCGATACGTCTTGGAAAGTTCCGAAATCATTTCCATAACTTGCTGGCCGGATTTGGAATCCAGGTTTCCCGTCGGTTCATCCGCAAGTATAAGCGCCGGATCAAAAGCCAGCGCGCGAGCCACGGCGACTCTCTGCTGCTGTCCGCCGGACATTTCGTCCGGTCGGTGATGAAGCCGATCTCCCAGGCCGACCTGAGTGAGGATATCTTCGGCGCGTTCGTATGCGCCCTTTCTCATAACCCCGTCGAGAAGCAACGGCAGCGCCACATTCTCATGCGCCGTCATTGTCGAAAGAAGGTTAAAAAATTGAAAAATAAAACCGATCTTTTGCCTGCGCATTTTCGTTCTTCGCGCATCGCTCATATCTTTGAGGGATTGCCCATCAATGAGAATATCTCCAAAACTCAGATGATCCGAACCGCCGATCAGATTCAATAATGTGGATTTTCCTGAGCCGGAGGGCCCGGTGATGGCAACAAACTCCCCTGGTCCCAGTCGAAATGAGACATCGTCCAGTGCTTTCACCAACACTTTTCCCTGTCCATAGGTTTTGCCAACTTGCCTGACTTCAAGCATGAGTTTCTCCGCGCCCACGTTTATGTCTTGAAGTTTTGCGGCCTTCGTCGATAAAAATCAAGGCTAAGTTTAGTAAGTCGCCTGATTTTGCTATTTGTCCCTTCAACGCTTTTAGGACTTAAAATTATGTGTTACGAATTAGGCGACGCATAGGGGAAATCAGCATGATTCGTTTGGTTCTTAAAGACAGCGAAGGCGGCGAGGCAAGCTGTCCAGTGCTTGGCGAGCTTGTTATCGGTCGAGGCGTCGAGTGCCACATCCGCCTTGATAATCCCGGAGTATCCAGGAAACACGCACGCGTCCATTCGGAAAACGACATTCACTTCATTGAAGATCTCAAAACATCCAACGGCACTATTGTCAACGGAAAGCGAATTGAGGGGATGACCGAGATACGACAGGGCGATCTCATTGTGCTCGCCGGTGAAAAGATAAGAGTTTTTGACCTGCCAACCAATAAAGCGATTCTTGATGCCGAAACGACGCATTCCCACATTCTTGACAAGATGCCTGATGAAAAGGACGAAACCGGGGATCCTGTGAAAAAGGCTTGGCAATCGCCCCTCGAATCGCGGGCCGCTTTGTTGCGAACCGAAAATTATAGTGTCGATTACAACAGTATCGGTGAACTGAAATCAAAAGCTGAAGGCAAAAGGAAAATGGTGTTTGCACTGGCGACCGGCGGAGCGCTGCTGATTTTTGCCACCCTGCTATTTCTATTGGTTAAATTATGAAAGACGACAACGACGGCGACGCCACCCTGCTTCTGGATAACGCCGGCAAGAGTATTCCCAGTATCTCTGACTCATGCCTTGATGAGACCACGCCTTTTCTCGTTTTGTTAAACGGCTTTGAAAAGGGGAAAAAGATATTAGTGCTGACGGCGCAATCCACGCTGGGACGCTCTCCGCAATGCATCATACAGATCAGAGACAACCGAGTATCATCGAATCACGCGGAGCTTTTGTGCGAATGCAACAAAATCACCATTCGAGACCTGGGTTCGAAAAACGGCACTTTCGTCAACAACCGCCGATGTGAAAAAGCAGACTTGACGGACGGGGACCGAATACTTGTCGGCTCGACGGAATTGGTGATCACGATACCGAAAAAGTAGTTTTTCTGAGCAGTCAGGCGTCTGTGATTAATAAATCGGCGGATTCGTCGCCAACGCCAACCCCTTCAATTCGCTTGTCATCCAGTTCAATGGATCGAGTTGTGAAAAAATCATAAACGATCGATCATCACGGTGCAAAACCGTTGGCGCCCATTCATCATAGGAAAGGTGCTCACTCAGCCCTGATATTTGAACAGCAAATATCTCCTGAACAACGGGATTGAGGCTCGTTTCCGCTTTTTCCCATCTCAGGCCGTCCTCGCTGCCGGCGAAACCGATTGAAGCGTCTCCGTGACCGATCTGCCCCGGTTCATCGCCTGTATAGTACATTTGAAGGATGCGCCGATGAGAGGTTTTATAAACGACGACGAACGGCGACGAGACATATCCCGTTGCGTTGTCGCCGGAGTCGATGCCTTCCCAGTTTTGATCGGCTGTCAAAACAGGTTCAACCTTCGGCGTGTCGCCAGGGGAGCAATGGCTGAAGGCGTCGAGTTTTTCAAACTCGTTATCTTCGATCTCGGCGGCGTAACCGATGGCATTTCCGACAAAGCGGGAAATCTCGTTGGTCCCGCTGCCGCCGCCCGAATAATATACGTGGATTTTCCCATCAAGAAAAAGCGCCGATGGGGTGCCGATGGAACCGCGTTCCCATTTCTGGTCCGAAACCATGACTGGGTTGTCTTCGTACTTTTCCCACGTCAGTCCGTCCTGGCTTATGGCTTGGCCGATTCCGGTGCCGTGACCGCCAGCGTAGTACATGACAAATTCATCCCCTATCTGAATGATGCTCGGAGCGCCGACGAAATCACCCTCCCAATCATTTTCAGGTATCAGGAGCGGTTGTCCGTCGTTGATTTTGCGCCAAGTTAACCCGTCATCGCTCTCCAACGCATGTATTTGTGAATTCTCCGGTTCTTTGACACCGTCAACAATTGCGAAACTGAGAACTTCGTAATAACAGCGAAATCGACCATTCACTTGCATTAGGTGAGCTTCTAAAAATTCTTCATCGGATTCGGAGCAAAGGATAAATGGCTGCGCCAGATCGATGTATGGATCGAGATCGACTTTGGTCCATCCAGCCATTCGCGTTTCCGGCGTATTTCTCTGTGTTCCCAGAATATCCCCTCTCGTCCCGCAAGAGCACAGCGTGATAATCGCAATGAGAAATATTGAAATTATTAATTTCTTCCTACGTGTGATCACCTAAAACCTCATGGTGACGGCGGTGCCAACGCCGAAAATATTTCCACCGATCATATAGTCGCCACTCGGATTGGCGAGGCTGTCTTTTATTATCTCACGCTCTTCCAGTATTCGAATACGACCGTAAGCATCGACGGAAAATGGCTTGGGAATCAGGCCGTATGGATCCTTGGCACTGATGCCAATACCCGCCGATATAGCGTGTGTATTGGAATCCGAGAAATTGGATATTCCCTTTTGATCGGGTGCCGGGCTTGGCCGATACCAATAACCCGAGCGCAGAGCAATCGTCCACAATTCTCTTCCAATGGGCACAAATTCCATGCCGAAGGCGGGAACAAAAATATCTTTGAAGTCAGGTTCTTCCAGGGGCGTTTGCGGATAGATGTCGAAAAGTTCTCCGAGGCCGCCTTCCAATTCGATGACCATGTAGATGGACTGGTCGTGGTACGCCGACCACTGCTGCCAGGTTATGTCCGCAGATACAAGAAATCGTGAACTTATATCCCATGCAGTGCCAAGCTGGATCATACGGGGCGAAAAATGCGAGTAGCTTTCCGCTAAAAGGTAGACTTCCGATTCCGCAAGAATCGACACGCTGTTTTCCTCGAAAGTATCCAGTTCCGGTATATGGATAATATTCGGCAAATCGAGTTTTATTTCCGTCTTTTCCCGATAGCAAAGTCCTAAGCGCAAAAACCGCAATGGACGACCCCAAAGCCCGACAATGGGGCTGTAAATTGGTTTGATATACGAATCCAGTAAAGCGGTCGAAGACTCTGATTCGGTGACCTGCATATCGACGCCCCCGGCGTTGTCCCCCATCAGCGAGAGGCCAAAGCCGACTGAAAGTCGATCCTTGATAATTTCCAGACCCACAGCCACGTTGGCCACGAGGACATGGTTATCATTGGAATACATGACATATCGCGCCTCGGAACGCGGAAGCATTAAAAAGCGCATCACGTGATCATCGGGGATAAAAATATTGGCTCCGGCAGTGAACCTCTTTCCAAAGAGGAGTTGACTCGCCAAGCCTCCGAATTGCCATCCCGCATTCTTATCGACATCCACGGGCTTGTTGTTGAATTTCAAATGAGGCTCGGCGTAGTGATATCCGAATTCGAATTGCAGACCGTGAACCTGCGTCAGAGCGGCGGGGTTATAATAGGCTCCGGCAATATCTTCCGACAAAGCGGCGTAGGCTCCTCCCATCGCGTTGGCGCGGACGCCAGCTCCAAAACTGTCGAATGGATTTGCGGCGGCGTCAGGGCTGAAAAACAACAGGATGACAGCGAAGATCGCCGCGACGATCAGCGAAGCTCGTGATGTTGCCTTCCTATCTTTCACAAAAATACAGCCTCACTCGTAATCGAATAGCGTGGAATAAGAAATACCGACGGCCCAAAGGCTGCCGTCAATTCCAATTTTTGGATATCCTGGATTATCGGCGTCAACACTCGTATTCTTCTTGAATACCCTGCGCTCTAGGTAGTGATATTGAAAAACAACATCGAAATAATGGGGAAGGTTCGATTCCCTATCGCCCAGGCCCGTGAGTTCGACACCGAAGCCGACGGCCCCGATGTGCCGGTCGGCGTCGAGATAATTCGTTTCCTGTGTTTGCGCGGGAACGGGGGAAACTTCGTAGGTATATCCTCCCCTCCCCCAAAAACCGATGTTGTCGCCGTCAAAGATTTTATTTTCGCCACCCATTCGCAAAGTAACCGTATCCTTGAAATCGGTTTTGTAACGTTTTGAATCCTGAAATTCGACCGGCAGGAGAGGAATTTCAAAGTTGACGTCGATATCGAAATTGGGATCCGGAAAGTCTGACCATTCGTTATAGCTCACGTCCAACTCATAATGATAACTTCCGCCACGCCCGTAACCGATGCCTCCGATCCATTGCCTCGGCGTGAAAAGACTAACGGCGGTTAATTTGACTTTCAGCGGTACGCCGCCCAGGTAAGAACTGATGGGAATCTTGTAACGCGTAAAGAACTTCTCTCGAAATACAGCGCCGAAGCGAAACGAGGAATCCTTTCCGGTCCACAATTCCGGTCTGACCATCAGCCCGACGATCGGAGCGTATGAGGACGTCAATTCCTGTCCGACCGTGGCTTCGATCTTTCCATTAGGATCCACCGTCGCGTCGATGCGACCGCTGGTGTTATCGAAAAGCTGCGCCCCGCCTCCAACGGCTATTCCGTCGATAATGCGAAGCGACATTGTTGCGGCGACGGAAAGACTTCTGCCGGAGTTTTGTAAAAGCACATACTGCGGGTCAGTCGGATAGGAGACTTTGATGGCTAAAATGACGCCGTTTGGGAAAAAACAGGAAAAACCGAATGCCAGGCGACGGGTTAAAAAAGCACCGAAGGGCAACGGGATGGACGAACCGATCAATAGCCCCTGCATATCGTCCACTTCAATTTTCCGATCGGTTTCGAGTGTCTGCAAAGTGTCGCCCGTCGCCAGATAGCCGAGGCCAAAGCTGGGTTTTTGAAGCAGCGCCATTCCTGCGGGGTTGTAATAACTTGAGGAATAATCGTCCACTCCTGCGATTATGGCGTTGCCCATCGCCATGCCGCGGGGCGTGTATCCATAAGTGAATAATGCGTCGGCAAAAGATGGAGCGGGGCCAGCCGCAGCAGCGACAAATAAAATCGCCGCGATCAAGAGCGCGCAGCGTGGTCTGAAGCGAATCATAAACGTTGCCGACCTTTGTGACTGTGCCGTTTAAATAATCCATCGTTCAATCAGGAGCAGGAAAACGCTCTTAATAATTTTATCAATTCACATTAGACAAACCACCTGATGGGGTCAATTCAGCGGTCTGATATCATTTCGTCTTGTCATGTGAGATGAATCGTCCATAATGGCGTGATCGGAAACGCTGACATTTTGTCATCAGACGCCAATTGACAACAAAGGAGCCGCTCGTGGGTATCGGAAATGCTGTAATATCGATTCTGGCCAAACGCTACCGCGTGACAGACGCGAAAAACTTCATGGACTCCATTGCACACCTTGGACGCCCTTCTGAACATACAGTGCCCCAGGAATTGATTCCCATGGCCGCGCGGGAAGCAACCAGGGGTTTTTACAACATGCAATTTTTTCAATCCAATCGCGATTGGGTGTTTCCCTATTGGGCCGAGCGTCAGTTTGATCCGAACTCCTCGTCCTTCATTCCCCGCATGAACTACATCGGCCTGAATTTGACGCACCGAAACTGGACGGCCATCGGCAACCTTGGCGGCGTTCATGAACCCGTTGTCGATCAGCGAGGACTGGTGTCCTTTTGGGATGGTTCCTGGTCCCTAGATACGTGGCTGCGACTGGGTGATGAATTGATTTGTCCCAGCAGGCTTCCCGAGGTCGGGCAATCTATTGACGAATGCGCCCCGTGCGTGATCACGGAGTTCAAAACGGATCAGGTTTTTGTGGAACTGGAAACATTCGCCTGTCGAATTCGGGGCGTCGAAGCCGTCCTTCACCAGATCAGAACCCATAACCTGACCAAGGAATCATTGTCTCCTAAAATTTATTTTTCCATTCGACCTTATAGCCCTGAGGGCGTCTGCCTGGTGCACGATATCCGCTACTTCGATGAAGGATATTTTTCCATCAATGGAAATCTTGGTCTCGTCTTCATGGAAAATCCTTCACGCGTGCATTGCTCCGATGTTCAACAAGGCGATTGCTCTTTTTTTACCGGAAGCACCGAAGCCAAAAGTGAAATCCATTGCAAAGCTGGAATGGCAAACGCTTTCGCGGAATTTGCACCGGTAATCCCTGCCGGCGGCGTATCGGAGTTTCTCGCCGTCATCCCTATCGATCCAGCTTCATCGAAATCGAAAAAGGCCAAAGAGCTTCGTCGCATCGACTATCGCGATCACAAAACACGACTGAAAAGCCAGTGGACCGAAAAGGTCAATGAGGGCATGACCATTGAGATTCCCGACGAGGAATTTGAAGAAAGCTTTTATGTCAACAAAGCCTATCTATGTCTTTTGGACGACGGCGATTCCATATGTCCCGGCCCCCTGACCTACCACCAATACTGGTTTCGTGATTCCGCTTACCTTGTGGCGGCGCTCGACAAAATGGGTTACACCGACCAA
>Ga0307990_1002806_pt1 | contig 13660 bp, 8 predicted proteins | sample EllFjometagen129_FD_203168 | JGI IMG/M metagenome (GOLD analysis project Ga0307990, IMG submission 203168) | Marine microbial communities from Ellis Fjord, Antarctic Ocean - #129 | ecosystem: Environmental > Aquatic > Marine > Unclassified | place: Southern Ocean | collected 2014-10-08
CTCTGTACCGAAGGGTAGACACAGAGTGGTGAATGGTGATCACTATCTCTGTTCTACCCTTTTTCAGTACTTATTGTCAAGTATATGTAACAGGGCAGGTCACTGTGAATAAAAATAATTATCAAACAATATAAAACAAGAAGGTCAATATATCTTATATTGACCTTCTTGTTATTTAAGAGCTAATTGTAATTTCTCATTCTACAATCGTTATCGTTGCATCCTTGATAAAAACTGTCTCTCCCATAATATCCGCTACATTTTTAATTACACCAAAGAAAATAATTATACCTTTTCAGGAAAAGGACTGGGTATAAAAGCAATACCCGAATATATTTTCGGGCTTTGGTTCGGAAAATATAAGATACATGCGGGATTGCTTGTACTCTGGCGACTACTGTTATTTACCTTGGTAGCAATCACTCTGTCTGGAAATTGGGTCGCAAAGGAAACGTTGTGCGACACAACACAAGGATAGTGAGGGTAAAAGAACCTTCTAGACGGTTTCTATGGGTGTAGAATTCAATCAAGACATTATAATTAATTATGAAATTGGAATGATGTTAAATATTGGGAGAATTAAATTATTATGTGGACAACTAATTCATGAAAATGGATGGTATGCCTAAAATAGAAGAGGGAAGCGTGCTACCTCCTATTTTATTAACCCCACAACAAGATGAACTATGCAATCGTCTTGATTTGCTAAATCAAACAACTATTCAAGGACAAGAACTGTCAGAGATGTTTAGAGGGGCGATATATGCTACTAGAGAAGAAAACCGGAGCAACCCTGATTGGATGGCCCAATCAGCCCATTCATTGAGAGAAATTATTTTCCAGTTCAATTCCAAATGGATGGACGCTTTTAAATTATATGGATCTGCAACAACGGAGGAAGAAAAGGTCAAGAAATTTGGGAGGATTTACGGCAAAATTACAGACGTCGCACACCATAAATACAGTTTAAACATTGAGGAATACGAAAAATTAATTGGAAAGTTCCAAGAGGTGTTGCTATGGGCCTTAGCCAGGCAGATTGATGTGCACAAGCAAATTGACAACTTTCTCTCAGATAACAAACCTGAGAAGAGCGGATAATATAAATGAAAAAAAATAAGATTCAGGATCCTAAGGCACAAGAATTAAAGAAACTAATCAACCTAAACCAGGATTCTCGGCAATATTATTTTGAAATAGCCGATGAAACACAGTTGAAATGGTTATGGGAAAACGGCTTTTTTAACATTTTGAAGAAGAAAGCAGAAGACCCAAGCAGGTTTTCTTATAAGGGACCAGAGCTGCGATACCTAGTTAGAATGGTTGAAATTAACCCTGAAATAGTCACAGAAATAATGTTGGATATTCCTATTTCAGAGAATACGCTTAACCCGGAGGTAATTGATCAATTCTTACACATATGTGGTCGTCTGCCAGGGGAGCAATTAGCTAAGCTGACCGGAAAAATAAAGACCGAAAATTGGCCTGCCTTGATGCAAATGTATAACCAATGGGGTATGGACTACGGGAAGATGTTCGAGAGTTTGGAGAAGTCCGGCCATCATGAAGAGTTGATGGTATTAGCGAGTGTTGTCCTCGATCCTCGAGATGATTGGGAAACCAAAGCAAAAGAAAAATATTCTGACGCTCCCCCTTTCTGTCTAACGAATCTCTCATACTCGAAGGTAATTCATTACTTATCTAATATTGATGAAAAGAATATTGAGGATGCCATTGATTTGTCTATATCAGTACTCAAAAAACTGACAATATTCTCTGAAGAGGATCGAGAAACTTCCTCTGTATTTAGACAAACAGACAGATATCCTTTGTACGATGTAGATGTTTTTACTATTGGCTTGAGATCTGAATATCACGGCTCTGGACAAGCTGATGTCCGAGAGGTTGTAGCATTAGTAAAGACCCTAACAGAGCGAGTTCTTACTCAGCAGTGTAATGAAAAGGCAAAGGCGATCTTTGAGCATAATTTTGAGGCTCTACCTGATAGTTGGTTAATGTGGCGTATTCGTCTTTTTATTCTCAGTCTTTGCCCTTCGAAGTTAATGCCAAGTTTGAAAGAAGCGCTTTTCAGAATTTTCAAAGAAGATCGGTATTCAGAACTGATTATGGGGACTGAGTATAAAAAAGCTTTGAAAAAAGCGTTTCCTTTGATGGAGAAAGACGATCAATCTAGTTTCGTTAATCTGGCAAAAAATCTTTTTTCTCATGTTTCCGATGAGGATAGGAAATCTTCTAAAAAACGGGACGGGGCACGCATTTTTTCCGTAATAGGAGATTATTTGTCGGACGACCAGGTTGCTGAACTATTGGAAGCAGGATTTGAAGTCAATCCGGGATACGTTCCAACACCTCTAATCGGGATGGGCAAAGGTGGAGTTGTTAAGGCTAAGGGTCCAGTAAACCAGGAAGAGTTTCGGAGTACCTCGGTTAGTACGATTGTAGAAAACCTGAAAGGCGTTTGGTCTCCAGCCAACTTGATTGAGCAAGATATTCAAAGGGATTTCCTCAATCCACTTAATGCTGAAGGTATGGGGAAGTTAATTAGAGAAGATGTAAAAACGCGTATTCAAGAGTACCTGGAGCATTCCAATGAGTTTTTAGACCGGAAGAACTTGGATCTGCATTATTTGTATTCACTATTATCTGGCCTTACAAATGCGATTGATAGTAATACAGAGCCTTTGGAAAATTCAGATTGGGAAATGCTAATTGGTCTCTGTCTGCGAATAATTCAATCAGGGAACGAACAATCTACAGGTCAGCTAGAGTATGAAATCAATGAAAATGATACTTGGCTTGGTAGGTGGAATGCGGTTTCTGCTGAGATGGCAAATCTTCTCAGAAAGGTTCTGGGGGCAAACGGTATAAAACTTGGTTTTGAGTGGAAATCACATAGGTTAGATATTCTTTCAGTTATTGAATACTTGTTTGACTATCCTGATCCAAAGCCCGAGGATGAACTGATCGACTCTGCAAAAATGACTGAGTCGGTTGGGGGCCAGAAGCCACTTGTTAGTGATCCATTTACATTAGCCATAAATTCAATTCGAGGACAAGCCTTTGAATTGTTTGTATTAGCAGTAGAGCTGGACACAGAGAATGATGACGGTTTTGAAAGTAATGAGTTATCGACAGATATAAAAAAGCTATATGAATATCTCCTTAATAAAGAAGAGACGCGTGCCATCATGTTCATGATTGGCCGCTACCTGCCAACGTTCTTCTTTAGAGACAAGAATTGGCTAAAGAGCATCGTGAAGGAAATTTTTCCAACAGATAAGAAAAAAAAGTATCTTTACTTAGCCGCCTGGGAAGGTTACCTTACTAATAACCTTTATGTGGAATTATTTGAGGAGGAAGAATTTCAAAGGCTCTACAAGACGGCAATTGTGATGACTGTAAAAGATTACCCACATCAAAAGCATTTTACTAATCCCGACGAGGGAGTTGCACAACATTTTGCCTTAGCTTATATATATACAGACTTCGTTTTTGGCAACGATCTTTTTGATTACTTTTGGAACAAAGGAAACCGTGAACAAAAAATTGCATTTGTTGATAAGCTGGGCCGGGCCTTTGTTACGACCCAGAATCCAAAAACCTTGGACTATCTAAATGAAGATAAAAATGCTATTGGAAAATTAAAAAATATGTGGGATTGGCTTCTGAAAAACTGGTCTGATCCAAGAATTTTTGATGGAATTGGGTTTTGGATTAATTTGGATAAAGGAATTTTCCAAGCAAAAGAATTGGCGAATTACTTGGCAAAAACATTAGAAAAAACCGATGGATACCTAAAATGGGATATTGGATTAAAAGAAAATATTGTTGCATTGGCAAAAAGCTCGCCGGGAGACACAGTCAAGATCGCAAGGTTGTATTTACTAGAGGGTGGTATACGAAGAGGAATTAACTCGCTTCATTTCATTATGGATGAGAAATGGGTAGAGACATTTCGCATTTTGTATACGCAATCAGCAACGAAGCAAGATACGCTCTCTTTAATTAACGATTTGATACGAGAAGGGGGGAATTTTTTCTGGCCTCTTAAAGAAGTTCTTGAGAGTAGTCAATTCTAGAGAGGGGATGAATCGAATTAACTATGTCAACACATTGCTCGCCGGAGCGAACTTAAGGCGAATAACCGGTTATGGTTGAGTGGTTAAGGATTTGTTACGCTACTTACCCCTTTGGTTCCAGGCTAACTGAATGATCCTTCGGTTATGAATGCCGAATCCCTCAAAGTGTGTAGAAGGTGACAGATTCTCACGAGTGTGTGGTCCCTATGTAAGCTATATAGCAGAAAACATGTGTGGGTTATATTCTCAGAATTGGATTCATTATGTCGCACTCAATAGGTTGTGCGACATGAATTCCCTAATTTTCCTTGATTTTTGCTTTATTAATCACAACTTTAAACTTATAATCATTAACTCTACCCTTGATTAGGAAAAAACATGCCTCTTTATCGTCTTGCCCCTGAAAAGAAAGTTTCCCAGATCAAACCTGCATCCTTCTCGAGCGAAAGAGATTTACAACGCTTCTTTGAAGATAACCTTTTCCAGCTGTTGGGTGTGCATTTTATTGCGACCGAATTTACGACTGGTGACCGCCAGCGGGGGCGGATTGACACTCTTGGACTTGACCAAGATGGTTTTCCCACCATCATTGAATATAAAAAGACCCGCAAAGAAAACATTATCAATCAAGGATTGTTTTACATGGATTGGCTGGTGGACCACAAGGGGGATTTCACAATAGCAGCACAAGAGGTCTTGGGACAAGATATACAAATTGATTGGAGCAACCCTCGATTGATCTTAGTGGCTGAGTCCTTTTCTGAATACGACAAATATGCTGTAAACAGGATCGGGGCAAATGTTGAATTATGGATATACCGCCGATACGGCAATGATTTATTGCTCCTTGACCCCATATTCTTTACAAATCCCCAACAAAGAAAAAACAAAGAAGGAGTTGAACCTGACAAAACTGCTGAGATTGTAGTGCCAACCTACACAGTCGTAGATCACCTTGAAGGAAAGCCATCATCCACAATCGCTCTTTTCGAGCAACTCCGTGAAGCAATTTTCACATTGGGCGATGATGAAGCGATTACAGAAAAAGCCAACAAACTATATATCAGCTACAAGCATGGCAAGAATTTTTGCGAGGTGCAAATTCAAGCTCAGGGCTTAAAGATGTGGCTGGATATTCTTTATGAAGAACTTCACGACCCTTACAGCATAGGTAAAGATGTTACCTCGATTGGTCATCACGGTACTGGTTCTGTAGAAGTACGGTTTACACCGGATGATGACTTAGCAAACGTGATGGAGCTAATTACCCAGGCATACCAGCAAACGATTTAGGAGCAGTTAATGGTTCGCTCAGAAAAAGTAAAAGAACTTGCAGATTTTATTTGGAAGGTTGCAGATTTATTGAGGGGAGATTATAAGCAGGCGGATTATGGAAAAGTTATTCTGCCATTGACTGTCTTGCGCCGCCTGGATTGCGTCTTAGAATCCACCAAACCTCAAGTGCTTGATTTCCTAGAAACCAAAGCTAAAACCATGTCTGTCAGCAACTTGGAACCTATCCTAAACCAGCTTGCCGGGCAGTCATTTCATAACACCAGTAAATTCACATTTGCCGCCATGCTAGCTGACCCGGACAATGTTGCCGCCAACCTTCGAAATTATATAAATGGATTTTCATCAAACGGCCGTGAAATTCTCGAGTATTTTAACTTCAACAACCATATTACACGCCTTGACGAAGCCGATATACTTTTTCTTGTAGTCAAAAGTTTTTCCGAGGTTAAATTACACCCTGAAGATGTGTCCTCGATGGAAATGGGCTACGTTTTTGAAGAATTGATCCGAAAATTCTCTGAACTATCCAATGAAACTGCTGGGGAACATTTTACACCACGCGAAGTTATCCGGTTGATGGTCAACTTGCTCTTTTTAAATGATAGTGAAACTCTCACACGTCCTGGAATTGTAAAAACTGTTTACGATCCGGCATGCGGAACCGGGGGTATGCTATCTGTATCAGAAGATTATATTTTAGAGTTAAATCCCGAATCGAAACCGGTGGTATTTGGACAAGAGCTAAATCCCGAATCATATGCCATCTGTAAATCAGACATGCTTATCAAAGGGCAAAATGTCCGCAATATTAAATTTGGTAACACCTTTACAACCGATGGCTTAGAAGATGAACAGTTTGATTACATGCTCTCCAATCCCCCATTTGGTGTGGAATGGAAGAAGGTTGAGAAACAGATCAAAAAGGAAGCTGTAACCTTAGGTCATGGCGGGCGTTTTGGTGCTGGCCTGCCACGCATTTCTGATGGATCTCTTTTATTTCTTCAACACATGCTTTCAAAGATGAAGCGTAATGGCACAGGTTCGAGAATTGGGATTGTATTCAACGGCTCTCCCCTTTTCTCAGGCGGTGCAAAAAGCGGGGAAAGCAATATACGTCAGTGGATCATCGAGAATGACTGGCTAGAAGCGATTGTAGCTTTACCTAATCAATTATTCTACAACACCCCGATATTCACCTATGTATGGATATTATCCAATCGTAAGACACCTGAACGTAAGGGGAAGGTTCAGCTCATCAATGCCACTGCTTTTTACGAGAAAATGAACCGCAGCCTGGGTAACAAGCGCAATGAGATTGGCGATGGTGAGGATGGCAAACGAGACCAAATTGGGGAAATCACCCAGATTTTTGGAAACTTCACCCATTATGATAGGTGTACTGTTGCACTCAACGGTGAACCAGAAGAAATCATCGTCAGCAAAATATTTGATAATGAAGATTTTGGATATTGGCGCATCACAGTGGAACGTCCTCTTCGCCTGAATTTTCAGGTGAATGAAGAACGAATTAAACGATTGAAGGAAGAGAGGGTATTTGCGAACTTGGTAAAATCTAAGAAGAAAGGCAGCGCGGGGAAACAAGAAATTAATGAAGGAAACGCCCAACAAGATGCGATTATTGCTACTCTGAAAACGTTTGATGAGACAAAGGTGTATATCAACCGGGAAGAATTCGACACTGAACTAACCGCTGCTTTCCTCGAGCATGAGATCCGACTGACATCTTCTCTAAAAAAAGCAATCCTTAATGCTTTTTCCGAACAAGATGAGACCGCAGATATTTGCCGGGACAACGAAGGCGAGATCGAAGCTGACACGAAATTGCGGGATTATGAAAATGTGCCTCTAAAAGAAGATATTCAAGCCTACTTTGAGCGTGAGGTGCTGCCCCATGTTACGGATGCCTGGATTGATGAAAACCGCACAGTCAAAGGTTACGAAATAAACTTTTCACGTTATTTCTACCAATATAAACCCTTGCGACCCTTGGATGAAATTCAGGCGGAGATCATGGACCTTGAAAAAGAACTTGAAGGCATGCTTTCCGAGGTATTTGACAAATGATTCCATATCCAAGCAGCAGATCCTCAGGCATTGACTGGCTTGGAGATATTCCTGAACATTGGGAAATCAATAAGCTCAAACACCTAACAAAAGTTAAATTGAGCAATGTGGATAAAAAATCAAAAGAAAATGAGCCTGTTGTTCAGCTATGTAATTATGTTGATATTTATTACAACGAAAGAATCACTGGTGATATTGTTTTCATGGTGGCTACAGCGAGACCTGATCAAGTACAGGAATTATCCCTCGAATCCGGAGATGTAATAATTACAAAGGATTCAGAAACTCCAGATGACATTGCAGTTCCTGCATACGTTCCAGCAACACTCCCAGGAGTGGTTTGTGGATATCACTTAGCCCTAATCCGTCCGAGCCAAGGAAAAGTAATTGGGAATTATATTTTTCGTTCTTTCATGGCCAATGGGCTTAAAGATCAATTTGAATTTTCTGCCAATGGAATTACTCGATTTGGAATTAGTAAATTTACGATTGAGAACGCATTATTCCTGGTACCACCACTGCCCGAACAAATTACCATTGTCAATTACCTTGATCGAAAAACTGCCCAAATTGACGCCACAATTAAATTAAAGGAACGACAGATTGAACTTTTACGCGAGAAGCGTATTGTCCTCATTAGCCAAGCAGTCACAAAAGGGCTGAACCCAGATGCAGATATGAGGGATTCGGGGATTGGGTGGTTAGGGGAGATACCGGCGCATTGGAAATTGAAACGAATCAAGCACCTTGCAGAAGTAAATCGTGCTGCTCTAAGCGAGGAAACTGATCCTAATTACGAATTTTTCTATATTGATATTGGGAATGTGTCTCTTGGAGAAATCTCAAATAAAATAAGAAAAATAAGGTTTGAAAATGCCCCCTCACGAGCACGAAGAATCTTACAAGCAGGGGACGTACTTGTATCAACAGTTCGCACATATTTGAAAGCAATTGCCCATTTTTCAATGAATGGTGATGAATTTATTGCGTCAACGGGATTTGCAGTTATATCTCCAAAATTAATCAATGACAGGTATTTTGCTTACTTCATGATGTGCGAAAAAGTGATAGACAGGATTAGCGCCTTATCCGTTGGAGTAAGCTACCCAGCTGTTAATTCATCTGATGTTGCGAATATTCCAGTCTGGTATCCACCTGTTTTGGATGAACAAATAGAAATCGCTATGTACATTGACAAAAAGACAATTGAGATTGATAACATAATTGCTACTACTCAAAAAATAATTAATCTTTTATATGAGTTTCGTGCTTCATTAATATCAGCTGCAGTGACGGGGAAAGTCGATGTGCGAGAGGAGGTTGGGGAATGACCCTTTGCGTTGCTTGGATCCGCGAAATATTTGGACAAGAGGAACTTATCATTGCAACCGATAGTGCGCTAACAGGTGGAGAAAAATGGAATAATGGAGTCAAACTTTTTGAGCTTCCCAGGAAAGATTGCTTAATTTGTTTCGCTGGTTCTACCGGTCGTGCTTATCCTCTTATACTCAATCTCATATCTTCTATCAAACTAGATAAAAGATTGCATAATTCTCATACAGATATCGTTGAAGTATTAGTTTATATATCGGAATTATTCACATCCCTTGTTCAGACAATTCAAAAAGAAGTTCCGGCTGATGATATTCATCTATTAAGATCGGAAGCGAAATTTATTTTTGGTGGATGGAGCTGGGAAGAAAACCGGTTCCGCTTATGGAAGTTGTATTATTCAGCTGATGCTGAGGGGTTCATTTATCTTGAGTTGACCGCAGATCAGACAAAAACAAGAATGTACTCCTTTTTAGGTGATCCTAGTGAGGGAGAGGATGACGACATCGAGACTCCGGCAAGAGAAAGGCTAAGAGGATTGATATTTGAGGAAGACAAACAAGATGATAAGCTGGATATGGAACCATTAAAAGTATTGATTGATATTTGTAGAGATCATGATGAAAGATACGTGGACGGATCTATCCAAATTGCTAAGGTTTACAAATCCGGTGTTTCAGAATTTTTCGGTATTTACTGGCCTTCAATCGATGGCCATCCGCATTTTCAAGGGAGAGAATTTGCTGCCCATGAAAGGCCAGATGTCAAGTATTTTGATCCTGACACGTTAGAGATCATAGAAGATAAATTGCCATTATTCATTAGGGATATGAGCTCTTTTGAAACACATAAGGATTTTGGATTTATTCGTGATTGTTATGACGATGGGGGGGGATTACGATTAGATCTTTCAGAGACTATTCGTGAAAAATTAATGATCATTCTTAGAGATACTGCTTATGTGAATTTCATTAGCACTATTGAAACAATGGAAGAGGGTTTACATGAACGTGACAACTGAAAAATCCTTTGAGGAAGCCATAGTTAACTCGCTGGTTATTAATGGCGGGTATCTTGAAGGGAATGACAAAGATTTCAGCACCGACCTTGCGTTTGAGAAAGAACGAGTAATCGAATTTGTCAGAAATTCACAGACTGAAGCTTGGAAAGATTTAGTAAAAATTCACGGAGAATCTACGGAAGCAAAATTTATCCAGCGATTATATAAGGAATTAGATAACCGTGGTTTATTAGATGTAGTCCGGCATGGAATTACGGATTATGGGGTGCGCTTCAAGCTCGCTTACTTCAAACCTGCCAGCACATTAAACCCCGAGACACTGGCGCTTTATGAGCAAAATATCCTCACAGTAACCCGCCAGGTGCACTACAGTACGAAGAACCAAAACTCCGTTGATTTATTGCTCTGCCTTAATGGTCTTCCTGTAGCAACAGTTGAGTTAAAAAACTTATTTACGGGTCAATCTGCAGATAACGCCAAACGGCAATACAGAGAGGATCGAGATGCTAATGAATTACTTTTCCAATTCAAAAAACGGGCACTCGTTCACTTCGCTGTTGACACCGATGAAGTCTGGATGACTACTCGGATTGATGGTAAACACACTCATTATCTACCTTTCAATCAAGGCCATGATGAAGGTGCTGGCAATCCACCTAATCCAAACGGCCACCGCACCGCTTATCTCTGGGAAAAGGTATGGGCACGCGATAGTTGGCTGGAAATCATCGGAAGATTCATTCACTTGGAACAAAAAACAATAAAAGCAGGCAGCAGATCAATAAAAAAAGAGACACTGATATTCCCCCGCTACCATCAATTAGATGTCGTACGAAAGATGGTGATAGATGCTAGAGACGCTGGCCCTGGGAACAATTATTTAATCCAGCATTCCGCAGGAAGTGGTAAAAGCAACTCAATTGCCTGGTTGGCTTACCAGCTTTCTAGTTTGCATGATGATATTAACAGTCGGATATTTAATTCAATCATCGTGGTGACAGACCGCCGCATACTTGACAGCCAATTGCAAGACACAATCTATCAATTTGAGCACCGTCAAGGAGTAGTTCAAAAAATCGACAAGGACTCGACCCAATTGGCAGAAGCTCTTGAGGTTGGCACAAACATCATCATCACCACTCTGCAAAAATTCCCCTTTGTCCTGGACAAGATAGGTGAACTTCCCAAGCGCAATTACGCAGTGATTGTGGACGAAGCACATAGCTCCCAAGGAGGTGAGACTGCCAAAAAGATGAAAGAAGTCTTAACTGTAATTGACATGGATAAGATCATCCAGGAGACTGAAGAGGAATACCAGGTCGGTGGTGAGGATGATGACCTGGAAGATGAAATCCGCAAATCAATGCTCACAAGGGGCAAGCAGCCTAACTTGAGTTTTTTTGCATTTACTGCTACACCCAAACCCAAAACCCTCGAAGTATTTGGCAAGGTAGATGAAGAAGGAAAGCCTGAGCCGCACCATCTATATTCAATGCGCCAGGCCATCGAGGAAAGGTTCATTCTTGATGTGCTTCAAAATTACACCACATACAAAACCTATTTCAGGCTTTCGAAAGCAATTGAAGATGACCCAAATCTAAACAAGAAAAAAACAGCCATTGCTATCGCTCGCTTTCTCTCCCTGCACCCCCATAACATAGCTCAAAAAACCGAAATAATGGTTGAGCATTTTCGACAATGTGTAATGCCTAAGATAGGAGGAAAAGCCAAGGCAATGGTCGTGACTTCCTCTCGTCCTCATGTCGTTCGTTATAAAGAGGCATTTGATAATTATCTCGAAGATAAAGGATATAAAGAAATCAAAGCATTAGTTGCCTTTACTGCGTTCACCGATAAAGAAACGGGAATATATTATTCCGAATCTGAGATTAATAGTTTTGGTGAGAGAGAGCTGCCAGGAAAATTCTCGACTGATCAATATCAACTCCTGCTAGTCGCTGAAAAGTACCAAACCGGTTTTGACCAGCCATTACTCCACACAATGTATGTTGATAAAAAACTAAGTGGTGTTCATGCCGTTCAATCCCTTTCACGCTTAAATCGTATTTACCAGGGAAAGGAAGATACCTTTGTTTTAGATTTCATAAACAGCGAAGAAGACATCTTGACTGCATTTCAACCTTATTATGAAAAAACAACTCTCGCCGGAACAACAGATCCAAATAAGCTCTATGATCTAAAAACGCAGATTGATGAGTATCAGATCATTTGGCCATCTGAAGTTGACATCTTTGTTCGTGCCTTCTTTAAGTCTGGCTCACAACGCTCTCGACAAGATCATGGGCATCTTAACAGTTCAATAGATCCAGCAGTCGATCGCTTCCGAGTACTAGCCGAGGATGAACAAAAAGAGAATTTTAAAAACACCCTCACGATATTTGTCCGGACATATGCATTCCTTGCTCAGATCATGCCATTCGGTGACATTGATTTAGAAAAGTTTTATGCTTATGCCCGTCATTTGCTCTCTAAACTCCCCAAACGTAGCCAGAGTGAAATGTTCAAACTCCAGGACGAAGTAGCATTGGAATATTATCGACTGCAAAAGATTAAAGAAGGGAAAATCATCTTACAAAAAGATGGGGACGCGGCATTAGATCCACTATCTGAAGCAGGAGATCGGAAAGACAAAGAAATCCTGGCTAAATTATCCGAGATTATTGATATCCTAAATAAAAGATTCGGTACAGAATTCACAAATGCGGACCGTTTCTTCTTTGACCAAATCGAGGAAGAATTGGTTCATGATGAAAGCCTGGCAACTCAGGCCCGAAACAACCCTATTAGTAACTTCAAGTACGGATTTGATGAGGCTTTTCTTAATAAACTTATCAAGCGCATGGATGACAATCAAGACATTTTCGCTAGAATAATGGATGATGATGAATTTGGTAGTCTTGTGAGAGATTGGATGTTGAAGAAAGTATACAAACGGATTGTTGAGGAAGAGGTTGAACAATGACCAACAAGGAGAAAGCTTGATGAAAGTGTATGTAAATTATCCTCAACCGCATTTCACTATCCACCGCAACCCGAGTTGTAAAGAAGTCCAGAAGCATAAAAAGGAAGAACAAAGAACAATAGCTGTCAATCCAGAAAATTTAGGAGTGGTACTCTCTGATTTCATTCAATATCGATATCCATTTAAAGCAGAGGCATCATATAACGATCTGTGGTTTGAAATCTCTTTAGATAACCCCGACCAAGAAATTGGATTTGTCAACATAATACAGGCACTCATAGGGCAAAGGCATACTCCATTAAGGAACGCACCAATACATAATCATTGTTAGGAATTTACAAGTCACCATTCTCAAATTTGGATTTTTTTACTTACTGCAATTCCCCTAAATTGTCGAGATAATATCCTCATTTCACCATCATTCCACCCCGGACAGAATGCTTCGCTGCATCCATAAACGAAATTGGAAGTGGAGCACCTGAAATCCGATCTGATCTACCTGCGACCTGCCCCCAAAAATTGATCCAGAAGTAGTGTTAGGATTAGGCAAACAGCTAATCCCGCTCCTTCTGACAGGCATAAAGCTCCGGAGAGCGATTTTTGTAGCATACTGCATAGTAGGAACGGCTCTGTACTACTCATTTTTTTGAGTGATTGCGCATAGGCAATACCCTATCTTTACCCCTTCATTTTCTTTTCCTAATAAAAATAAAAAAGGTAAAACCCGTGCTTGACGACATTTTCTATTTTAAGTATACTTCTTACAGAAATGCAAATATCCATAAGATGTTTTCGAGAGGGGAAACAGCCAAAATCGGAGGTTTTATTTGGACCAAATCACAG
>Ga0307990_1002807_pt1 | contig 13659 bp, 8 predicted proteins | sample EllFjometagen129_FD_203168 | JGI IMG/M metagenome (GOLD analysis project Ga0307990, IMG submission 203168) | Marine microbial communities from Ellis Fjord, Antarctic Ocean - #129 | ecosystem: Environmental > Aquatic > Marine > Unclassified | place: Southern Ocean | collected 2014-10-08
AAGGGCACCGGGAGCATCAATACGCGCGTTACGTGGCATAACAGGACCCTATCATATATCAGATAAAGTAGAAACTTATAATTTTAGGGGCGTCCCGGAAGTCACACTATTCAATTCGCACGGAGCGAAGCTACTGCGGGTGGGTTAAGCGCTTTGTCCTTCATTTCAACATGAAGTCGCGTGATGACCTGAGTGAAGGAGAGTTGTGATTAAATTTAAACAGGAATGGATAAGGTCTGCATGACGATATGCTTCTTGCTGGCATCTGAATTAAAAATCGCCCCTGTAAGTGCTTTTCCTTATTAGAAAATTTTACTCAGGATTACCCGGAAATCCCAAAACTTCTCTCGCTTTCCAGGCTGCATCATACATCCCCAAAAAGCTTGTATAAAAATTATCTTCACTACTCATATCCACCATTGGCAACAAGGCAATCAACGAAACATCATAATCAGGATCATAGACCATGATAGATAGATAACCCCGGATGCAGCCGTTGTGACCAAAACCCAAATTGCTTGTTGTCGTGCAACCCAATGCGTATCCATCATTATGAGAAGAATAGTCGGTTTGCATGAGTGTGATGGTTTCTGCTGATAAGACATTTGTGCCTGTCATCAAAGTTCTCACAAACTGGTTCAAATCTTCAAAATTAGTATAGCCGTTACCTTCCGCCACATGAGCACTCATATTACTTTCGTCGAAAACTATGGGATAAACCTGATCTTCCACATATATCGAGCCCAAAGCATGAGGCTCGGGCAAGTAAACATCATCTGCTAAATCTGGAAAATATATATCAAGTGGGACAGGAGCATTACTTCCTACAATATAATCTTCCAAATAGTCAGCATATGTTTTATCGGTTTTAATCTGGGCAGAATAAACTCGTGCAATAATTTCAGCCAGTATGCTGTAACCTGTATTGCTGTAATGATAGTCGGTTCCAGGTGCAAAATAAGACAGATTATTGATGGTAACCTGTTCTACAAGTTCATCAATTGTGAATTGATGAGTGGGATCCAGTATAAATGTATATTCCACAAACGAAGCTCCCCCACAATTAGGAACTTCATCATTATCTACATCATACACTCCAGCACTGTGCTGAAGAAGCTGTTCGATGGTAATTTCATCTTTATAGGGAATTTCCCAAGTTGCAGTATCTGGAACATAGGGTATATCGAAACCTGGAATCGTGTCGATGATATTATCATAAATGTCAAGCCAACCATCTTCAAACATATTTAGAATGGCTGTGGAAGTAAAGTTTTTTGTATTACTGGCAAAGCGGAAATATGTGTCGGATGTCAGCTTATCATCTTCGGATGCTGCTGCACTGGCAAAAATGATTTCATCTGGGGTCTGGATATAAACGTTGATACTTGGAACAATATGTCCCAATTCTGTTTCCATAGATACTCTGATCTCTTCGATAGCCTCAATTACTTCTTCAGTTTGGGTGGGTCCGGTTGCATCATCCGTTGAACAAGAAATAATTAGAATAAGCGCCAAAGTAGATACTAATAAAATCTTTTTCATAACTTGGCTCCTTTCTATTTTTTTTTAAAGCCTTTTTCATAATTCATAACTTATTACAGTAATTTCCGGTTAAGTTTTTGCATATGAGTGCCAAGCATTTTGCTCTTTGAAATTTTGCAAACTATCTGAATTGACAGAGGAACTTCGCAGCTCGTTTTGAATTTGAATGCGCAGCTACCGTACCCTTTTGATGGACACCTTTTCATTATGCTGTTCGTGACAGGTGGAATAATGTAATGATATGTCAAGTTATTTACTTATTTATGGACGTCCCTTATGTGCGAAACCCCATAAGACCGATAGCGTCGGAATCCAAAATAACGTGGTTCCTGAACCGAGAAAAAAATATGTTTCATCTATCCATAACAGGACATTTTATGTTTTCTTCGGTCCCAATACAGGCCTCTTCTATCCGTACTGCTTCGCCTTTCAGGGTCTGAATACAGGATGCTATCGGCCTGCCTGCGGTCAATAAATTCAAAGGTTATGCCGACCGGAACCCTGCTTTTGCGTCTTTCTTTACCATTTCTGAGTTCTTTTTGAAGATAAGGATAAGTATTCATTTTGCGCCTCCTGCTTACGTGTGGTAAGCCGCTCGCCCTGTTGAATCTCCGAAATTCAACTGAGCGTGCTGTTGCAGTTCAACACATCTAATTTCATCCTTCATAAATACTACATCATTAAATGTTATTAGTCTGTCGCTGTTATCGTGATTTTTTTGTGGCAATATCGGCAGTTAGCTTGACATTATTTGTCCTACATAGGTCAGCAGGCAGATGTAATTTCTGTAATATAGGAATGTCATGAATGGTGAGGTGACACCAGGAAGCGGAGAACTTTAAATATTTTCAAATATAAAAATGCGGTTAAATGGATTGATACAGTATGTGTTTGTCACTTTCCCCAAATTCCGGTTTTCCGGTCAAGGTTTCGTGCCTCAATCAAGCACTCCTTAAAATCGAAGATACCGAATCTGTATCATAAATGCAACGCCATTTTTACCTGCCATTTTAAACATCTTAAATAGCGCATCTTTGCCTATAATACCGTATCCTTCCAAGATATAATCCACCACTATATATATAATTTAAATGAAATATCATTAGGTTATGGAAGGTATTCCGACAATTATATTTTAACAAACTAACAGCGGTTCGGAAAATAAAAGGAGGCATATACAAAATGGAAGCACCTTTAACCAAACCAACGGTCAAATTGATCGGCCAGTACGGAAACGCATTTGCGGTCATGGGGAATATCAAACGAGCATTAAAAAGTGCCGGCGCTGATAAAGATTACATCGATGCATATCTAAAAGAAGCAACATCGGGAGATTATGACCATTTATTAACTGTCAGCATGAAATATGTTGATATTGAATAACAGGAGGACAATAATATGACCAAAACCGTTGAGATTTACTTTGATGATTTTAAAACAGGATGATCAGGAATATCTATTGATGACCTGGCATACATCAAAGGATGATGAAAATTGTGACTAGGGACTGACTATGGGGACGCCCCTGACTATGGGGACGCCCCTAAAATTATAAGTTTCTATTCGTCCATGAGTGAATATCCATTTTCTGATGCTATTCGCTCTCCACGCCGAGCACTCATACTAACTGCCGGCTGCGAGATATTGAGCTTTGGAGCCAGATCCGCCATTGTAAACCCCAACTCCCTGACCGCCCAGTAACACAAAAGACTTCTTGCTTTGACTTTAAAAGTCGAAAGTGGTTGGGAATCAGAGCCCATGCAAAACATTTTGTATGGGTTTCTGAAAGCACCTTCCCCAGACGATCCAGAAAATTAATCCTGTCCACGTCATCATTAAATATTTTTCTTCGCTCGATGCCTCTTACGATAATATGATGAAGGGCACCGGGAGCATCAATACGCGCGTTACGTGGCATAACAGGACCCTATCATATATCAGATAAAATAGAAACTTATAATTTTAGGGGCGTCCCGGAAGTCCATTAATTCATAATTCAAGCTTTGACCCCATTCATCTCACGGGAGTTGATTATGGGAGCGGCTGATGCTTTTTCAAAAAGTCAAGTACCTGCTTTTGTGCATTCCTAGATTTTTCATTGACCCAGAAACAGATATGCGAACCTTCTTCTATCCAGATTCTTTCCGCTCCGGGAATATGCTCGTAAGCATAAACACCGTCATAAAACTTGGCATCTGAATCATGTGTTCCATGTACGATCAGTGTTGGGCAGGTAATTTTCTCAACCGGACAATGATCTTTCTGGCGCACAACAATGTCCATATCATTTTCAGTGCCAATTTTTCTGGCCTTGTAAGGATACATGGCATTCATGAACGCAATTATCCACTCTTTGATATATTCGTCATTCTGTACAAAGTTTATATGTTTTTTAAGCTGTTCTTTTGTAAAGTAGGCTTCCGTTTGGAAGAACTTTTTGACAAACGCATCCGGTTTTAATTTGGTAAGGCTTTGCAATAGGCTCTGTCCTATGTCCGACAAAAATATTACCTGCGTAATTGGGCCTGCTGTTTCAGGCATGTCATAGTGTCCACTTACGCTGTCACAAGGTACCAGCGCCCATATCCTGTCGGGATGTCTATATGCAAACACATAGCCAAACGGTCCGCCAAAAGAGGCTGAAATCACAGCAACCTTGTTGATTCTCAGCGCATCTAGCATGGCGGCGAAGAGATCAGCCTGTTCTTCGGGAGTTCGTCCACTCTCAATGGGCGTGCCCAAATAACCTGGACGTGATACTGAGAGCAAGCGATAGTCCTTTTCCGCGAACTGTATGATCAAGCGGGATTGATCAACACCGCCGATACCTCCATGACATCCCAAGATAACTGGTGCATCCTTATCCGATATATCTACCTCAACCTTACCCAATTTCGTATCAATAATCTTAGGATCGATACTAACCCCTTTTAAAAGTTCTTTTTTCATTTTTTTCTCCTCTTTTTTTACAAATTATCTAAGATATTATTCTGTGCCTAATTTTAATAAAAGTGGGTATCCGCTTTGCTCAAGCTGACGGAGCAAAATAACACAATTTCAAGTAGTTGCAAGACGCCAAATGAAAGTTGTCAAAGCTAACCAAAAACACGTTTTATCAACATGTTATTACTTTTAAACTTGAGTTAACCGAATACCCAGTTTGATGAATTTGCTAATTTTCGATTTATCACAATCAGCAAATTGGTATAGAAATATTATTTTCCTTTATCCTATTTAGACTCTTATAATTGTTCACACATAACCAATTATTCTATTGTTTTCTGTATAATACTTGAAAAAAATATCAGTTGATAAGATAAAAACGGCATTGTGTGTATTTTCTAACTACATAACTCCACAATAAAGAAGCTATATAGAAAACTGTTATGTCACAATGATACCCATTCCCCAAAATATAAACACCCTCTATAGAGCTCTGCTTATTCAAACCCTAATTGAGCGCAAACAAAATGAAGAAAGCTAATTATTGTTTAATATTTCAGATCATAACATACGATCAAGTTAGCATGTTATAATCGGTGTATACGTGCGTTATAAACTTCTGAATCAAATCTTCATTTTGTTTGCCCTGCGGGAAAGCCGATGATACGCCATCTTCTTTGTTGTCAAGAGCTCGCAGTAGCTTACTACGGCTTCGCCCTTGACGCCGCGAATCTGGCGCATCCTCGACTTTCGCTCAATTAGGGTTCAAAAAGCGGTTCCGGATAAATACCATCCTTATTATCGAAAGTGGCTGCGGTATTATCTGTGTGAATCTGGATAGCGCCCCTCAAAATATAAGTTTCCATTAATCTGTGAGAGAATCTTATTATTTGAGGAGCGTCTTTAAGTCCGTTACAGTGTGCCTTTGTCAGGTTATTTACTTATTTATGGACGTCCCGAAGGTGCCCCAAGATTTGACACCATGCCTTTACATTTTCCCTTAATAAGCTCTTCGAAAAAATCTTTCATAGATAGTCCTCCATTGGAGCAAATTCTACAGAATCCTTGGATTTAAGAATAAGTTTTTTTCATCCTACTAACAACCTTTTTCATATCTTCTATCAACCATTCTGGCTTCAGCATCTTCGCCTCATCCCCAAAAGAAAGAACCCATGAAATTAATTCAGGTTCTGATGATGCACTGAATTTAAGCTTCACAGATCCATCTTTCTTTTTTATCAGCTTCTGACCCGGGCTCCATATCCGTTCAGAAACATATTCTGCCGCATATCCTGTAAACTCCATAACGACATCGAAAGCTTCCTGTTTAATAACCCCAAAATTTTGATTAAAGAATTTTTCAAAATCATAGTCTTTAGGAAATTCATAAGATCTTTCTGTAAGCTCGAGTTTTTGAACACGATGTACCGCAAGCAGGGGGTCGAAATCAGGCTCCTTGAATGGTTTCCCTGGATATCTGGCCATTCGAGCATGAATATAAACAGTATCTTTATGAGAGAAAATTTTCAGCGGTTTAATGTAAAAAGTTTTGGCCTTATCCGCCATTATTCTTTTGTAAGTAATCTTACAGACCTTTTTTTCGTCCATAGCTTTTATCAAACGACGGATTATTTGATGATGACCGGTGTAATCAATGCTTCCCGGAATAAAAGATGCAAAATGCCTTGAATCAACCCGACTGTTTTCAGGTAGATGTGCCTGGCTCTTCAAAAGTGCTTGTGAAGCATCTTCAAATAACTGACGTCCTAATAAATGCTTTGTAAAAGCACGGCACATTTGCAGAACACTTATTTCAGATTCCGTCAAATTGAGAGTTGGATCAATCCCCACTCTTCGTTTTAACCGGTAATATTTTTTTCTGTTTTCAATAGATTCTTCAATCTCAACACCATAGGACATCTTTATATTTTCAACCAACCGCAATACAGTCTGTTTGGAGCAGCTGAGCATTCTCGAAAGTTCAATCAAGGAGTGGCGTTGCCTTGAAAATAATAGTGCAGCGAAAAGACTGATTAATTTTTGACCATAACTACTGTAAATATCTCTTTTTTTGGGCATAAATGACCTCCTTAATAACCAAAAGATCGTTACGCGATATGGAACGATACCATGTTATCATAAATTATAACAAGGAAAAAGAACTGACTAAAAACCTACAAATAAAGGAGAAAACAAAATGGATGCAAGACTTATTATTAACGGCGTCGAAATAAAATTAGGACATAAGGAATTAGTTGATATCTGTTATTCAATTGAAGACTATGCCAGAAATGTAGATATTTTACATGAACTGGCAAAATTAAATTCCTCAGAAATACGAAGCAATGTCGCTGGGAACGAACATCTTAAAGATGAAACATTTGACATGCTGATACAGGATTCGTCTTTAGAGGTAATGAGAGTTGTTATATGTCATGACCATTTTAAAAAAAGAATGGATAAAGAGATTATCGAACGTTTCATCCAAACCGGAGATACCGAAATATTAACCAGGATAGCAAAAGAGATTGATGACTATACCGTTTTATATGAAGTTTGTGAAATGGACTGGTTGTGTGAAAAACTTATTGTCCAGAAAGATCCAGCAGTCCGGTATAAAATTGCCGGCAATGACAGCATCCCTGTTTTCTTTTTAAATAAACTTGCTGAAGATAGTGATATTAATGTTTCTGAAAAGGCGCAAGAAACCCTATCGGAACTTGAAGAAGATGAATTTGATGACGAATAAGTCAAATAAATATTTTACCACTAAATGTTTATATAAATGATTGGGCCTTGGAAAATGATATGAAATTGATGAGTCGTCGAAATTTCTTAAAACACGGATTGTTGAGTTTATCAATCCTAAATACAAATCTATTGATTTCAAGGGTACACGCTCAGAGTAATGATGTATCCACGAATTCAAATGAACTGATGGTCCTGCATTTGTATATAAAATAGAAAGAGGTGCGATATGAAATATATAAAGCTACTAATATTTTTCACTCAAGATGATCGATTCATTCCCGGTTGATATTTATAAATTGCGATCTGCTTGATATTTAAGATGAAATGAATTATAAGATAGTTTCTCTTACCTATCAAATATTTAAAATCATCGCTTTTAAAACCCAATTCGTAAAGGATACCTGTTTTGGCTAAAAGAATTAACAGAATTTCTAAATCTCAGTACGTCAAAGGTTTACAATGCCCTAAAGCTCTATGGTTTTATAGACATCGTCCTGACTTAGCGCCTGAAATATCTGAAAGTAAGCAAGCCCTTTTTGATGTCGGTAATGAAGTCGGCGAACTGGCCAAAAAATATTTCAAAAATGGTATTGAAATCACCGAAGAATATTACGAAATTACAAAAGCAATTAAATCTACTGAAAATGCTGTAAAAAATGGGAAAAATGTCATTTACGAAGCTACAGCTTGTTCCAATGATGGTGCGTATTCAAGAATTGATATCTTGAAAAAAGTCAGAGCCTCTGACACCTGGGATTTGATAGAAGTGAAAATGTCCACTAGTGTTCAAGATTATCATATTGACGATATGGCACTTCAGCGTTATGCGTTTGTAGGCGCAGGATACAATATAAGAAAATCTATCCTAATGCATATCAACAATCAATATGTCAGATCAGGCGATATCGAAATCAAAAAACTTTTTAACCTTGAAGATTGTACAAAAATTATCAATGATCGGCTGGATGTAGTCGGAAAAAATGTCAGAGAATTGCTTAAACTGATAAATAGTGACAAAGAACCGGAAATTGAGTTTGGATCTCAGTGTTATTCTCCTTTTGAATGTGATTATATTCACCATTGCATGAAGCACATTCCCGATTATTCCGTTTATAATATTTTCAGAGGTTCTAAGCTGGAAACATTACTTTCTGACAATATCATTGAACTTGAAGATATTCCTGATGATTTTGATGTTACGGAAAGACAATCAATTGATATTGAAGCATGGAAAAAAAATAAACTATACAAGGATAAGCACGGTATTAAGGAGTTTCTGAACACATTGGAGTATCCTTTATATTTTCTTGACTATGAAACCATATATCCTGCTTTACCGCTGTATGATAATTCCAGACCATATCAGCAGATACCATTTCAGTATTCTTTGCATATCCAGAAAAAAAGAGGAGGTTCTCTTCAACACATCGAATTTTTATATACCGATGAAGATGATCCCAGACCCTCTTTTATTATGTCACTAATTGAAAATTGTGGAAAGAAGGGATCTGTAGTTGTATACAATCAGTCGTTCGAAAATAGAATAAACAGGGAGTTGTCCCTGGATTTTCCAAGACATAAAGCAGCGTTGAAATCGATATCAGACAGGATGATCGATCTTCTTGTTCCTTTTCGTTCAAGATTGCTCTACCATCCAGAAATGAAAGGTTCCGCCTCACTAAAAGCTGTACTTCCCGCCTTTGTTCCACGCATGAGCTATGATAAGTTGGAAATTCAAGATGGAGGAATGGCTTCTATTTTATATATGAGCTGTATGAGAGGTATGGTAACAGAGGACGAAAAACAAAAAATATATGGCGACTTAAAAGATTATTGCTGTCAAGACACTCTTGCTGAAGCGAAGCTGTTAGAGGTTCTTTATAAAAATGGATGATACCTTCTGCCATGCTACTATTTTACATAGCATTTGAAGAGCTCTACCACCATGGATAAAGTAAATTTCCACCAAAGCCTCATCCATAATCTCTTTAACATTTGAATACCATTGGTCAAAGGTAACTATTCACAGTGCACACTATGGGACATTATAAGTTCCAGGAGGCGGTTTGTTGATTAATCAGTGTTTCGATTTTATTCTGTCAACCTATTGGTGGTGAGAAGTCGGGGGCAAATTTTATCAGTTTATCTCTAATTTCTTTCCATTCGTCTTCTTTCGGCATTTTTTCCAATGTTTCTTTGTTTAGTAGCTCTCCAAAAAGATGCGCATTCATGGTTTCTTGGCGTTTTTTTGATACATTGTATTGAAAATCATCGTAAGTTCCCTCAAATACAACTGGTTTAATTATAATTTTTGGGAACCCATCATCAAATACCGAAATTCCTTGTTGTTTTCCTCCAGAGTAGCTTGCTAATTCTTGCCAAAAGCTCTCGATCCGATCAACCCGTCCAATTTGCTGTTCGATCACGCCAGGATTCCATTCCGAATGAAACTGGATAATGGTACGACAGGCTTTATGTAAATTTAACCCTTCACGTCCAACTTGGCTTTGTGCAATAAGCACCTGCGGGAAAGAAGCCTTTGTGTTAAATTGTGCTTGAAGCACACGTCGTGTTTCCATTTTTACATCACCGTCAAGCAGTCGAGCGAAGAAGCCAAGGCGGCCGGAAATATGTTCCATTTCATTAATAACGAGTTGCGTTAGGTTTTTTTTGCCTATGTTATCAGCCCAACGATCTAATATTTTAAGACGATTAATTTTATCGTCACTACCATTTAAATAATCAGTCTTATTCCATTCTGTTTTTAACTCTAGTTGTTCAATTCCTTCTTCCTCTTTATCATAAAAACTTTCCAGATATTCAATCCAAATACTCAAAGCTTTGTTTTGCAAATCGGTAGGTTTAAGATTATCAGTTGTTTCACCCTTGCTAATAAGCTCATTAATAAGACGGGCACGTAAAAGTACTACTACATCTTTTTTGACGCCTTTAAAAACAGCATAACCTGGTAGCGTCATCACATAATTATTACTATTAATATGATCACCCAATCTTTCCCGAATAGAGTCATAGCGCTTACCGCCATTTTTTATCGCTTTTTTTAAAACATTCCTCGAAGAGTATGTTCGTTTCAAATCTTTTTTAATACTCTCATATTCTTTCCAAATACTGCCGAGATTTTTAAGACATGTCTTGACTGCTGGAATTGGCGGCTCTTTTTCATTACCGCTTATTTTGCGATCAAGAAACCGTAACACTGCGCGGCGATTAAGAACATCCCATAGAGCGCGTAACGGTTTCTTAAATGTTCCAAAAACCAATACTTTCTCCTGGGTCAACATGCCTCCCTTTTCCCATACGATCTTTTCAATTTCGTTTGCCACATTTTGGATACGGGGATGTTCTGTTAAAATGTTATTAGTTTTGTTTATAATGCTTTGCCAATATTGAATCCGACGGAGTTTTCCATGAATATATTTTTGCTGTACCCCATCACCACCATCATCGCTTTTCCGATTTGTAATATACTGATTTATTGCGCTATCTATGTCTTCAAACGCTTGTTTATTCTCATTATCCTGCTTGCCATTTTTGGATAAATCCTTTTCAATCTTTGCATTATCAACTTGCCCTGCCGCATAACGGCTGTCAGTGATTTTTAATCGACCGAGTAGGCGATTTAATTCTTTATCATTTTTTATTGAAAGCCCTTTTGCTGCCTTACCTATAGCTTCCAACGCAAAAACAGAAGGCTTCCAACATGGTTTAAGACCAACAAAGTTGATTTTAATTATTTGATTGGAATCTCTGTGTGGATGTGCACGATCTTCTTTTGCTCCATTTTTTAATCCGAGCAACTTACGCATTTCATCTTGTTTAATACGAAGCCGGCGAGTAACGAATGGTTTCAATGCTTCGGTAAAACACTTGCTTGATGATATAAGGTTAGAAATTATTTCCCGATTATCGGGATACTTGATGGCTTCACGCCGTTTATAAACAAAATCCTGTATTTTTTCTTTCGGATATGGTTCGCCTATACGTTTAAACAGTTCTTTCCATTGTTCAGGATGCAGTTCCAATGGGGTAGCTGTCATGGCAATTGTTTTGTTATTATCATTTAGATTGATGATTTTGGAAAGATTAATATTGAGTCTGCTATTCTCTTTCCGGTTCTTATGCGCCTCATCTATCACAAGAAGGTCTATGGGGCCAAGAATATCTCCGAGCATTTCAAAGCCGTCATCTGACTCGAAAAACTTTCTCAATTTTTTCGTTTCACGAATGTCGTTCAAATTTCTATACTTTCTCCATCGTTTATTTGCGAGGAATTCTGCAGCACTCTTTACTTGTATATCAAATTGACATTTCCTTCTGATTCTTTCTTCACATTCGCTACAATTTTCATCCAGACAATTATCGTCCCAACCTTCATTTTTGATGAACTGCAAAAATTTACTTCCTTTATGGTAATTATCTTTTCGTTGTCTGATTCCAGCAGCAAAAACAGGTAAAGAAAATCGTTTTCTATTTGATTTAGTTTTCAATATCGGCGGGCCAAAATGGTGCGACAACAATAACCATTTACCAGTATTTTGGGAAAGAGGGAAATTCAAGTCGGCATTTTCGAACAGACTATTATAAGAACGTAGGAGTATAGGCGAATATTCAAGATTCTTTTGCAAGCTACCAATAAAGTCATCCCATTCTTTTTTCCATTGATAAAGAAGTCCAGGCGGCACAATCGTTGCCACGGTGCCACCATTTTCAATAACAGATAGTATAGCCGACATAACGACACGTGTTTTACCCATGCCAACCTCATCAGCAACGAGAACGCCCTTTCTCTCAGGTTGTTCAAGTTGATCTGCGATCCAACGTATGGAGTTCTCTTGACCAAACTTCCAAACATCTTTATCAGCCAAGACTCTCATTTTCTTTAATGCTTTTTCCCAGTTCATGGATCAATCCATTGTCTCATAGGCTTTGCTCCAGTCCTTAATGATATCCTTTATTGCTTTTTTATACTCTTTGCTTGATTGTTCTGGAGCGAAGCCTCTCTCTTTTATTAATACTTTAAAAAAATCGATTCCAAGAGTCCTTAATTGCACTTTTATTTCCGGTTTCATCTCCTCCATAAGTGTACGTTTCAAATGCTCAATCCAGTCAGGAAGTTGACCCTCGCTAATTTGCTGATTTCGTTCAGCGATAGTCTCAATAAGTGTGGTGGCCAAATGAAGCGGAAAGCTCTCCAATTCATTTCGAAAATCGGAAAGGTCCTCGCTCGTCTTAACTTTATCCTTTGGTTTAGACCGATCATCGCTATTTAGACCGTCATGGCCATTGCCATCCTCTTCGTCTTCGTAAGAGGTTGCGGGAAAACTGAGAAGATCGTCAATAATTTCATGTGCAGACTTTGGCCGTGGTGGTGGAGAACAGAAATTACCACCTTCAGTAAAAACAGGAATAATCCACTCGAAACGCTTGCCATTCTTTTTTGCGCTGAGTGCGACACCGGAACTAAAATCAACATTCTTATCATCAATGTACAAATTCATACAGTTACCTGATTGTATGTTTTGATAATGCAGTATCACGTCCTCCCAATCAGAAGCCATCCATTTCCATTGTAATTTACCGGTTTCTTTATACCAAACACATGAGTCAATGGGCGGGGGCGTCTGTATTTCAGTATTGGCCATTTGATCTTCTTCGCTTTCGATATCATCTGGTATGTCTTCTGTATCTAAGTCTTCTTCAGGGTCAATTCCAAGATAGATGCAAAGATCATTGATAGCGTTGTACCTTCCCGTTTCAACCACTACACCGGCCTCGATATTTCCGCCAGTACCCGGCTCTAATGCGAATCCTTGTTTGCTCAAATTACCGGAACCGAGATATAAAAGGCCGCTTGTAACAGAATCATTACCGTCGTTGTAATTAGCGATGAAAACATATTTTGCGTGGAATGAGTATGGTGTTTTGTCAAAATCCGGATGTTTGGGGAGACAGATACTCCAATCCAAATCATCTGCTGTAATGCTTTTAATCCATTGCCCTGCTGCACCACTGGTTGCGGGGTTGACAACAAGCCATTTTACTGGCTCATTGGTAAGGATTTTACCTTTAAGATGCCCAACTAATTTTTGAAGAACCTCCGGCTCACTTATTTCATCTTCGGAGGCTAGCTGTTCAAAGAATCCCGATCCGCAAATGATAAAATTAAGTCGTTTTTTAATATCACAGAATTTATTAATAACCTGAAAGCCAATTGAATAAGGTTTAAAATACTCGGTAAACTTGTTAGCCTCACCGTTGCCCAAATTTGTTATGAATCGAGGTCGATATCCCCTTTTAGGAGGTTTAATCTCGTCGGGAATGGCCTTCAAGAATTGTTTGAGACATTTTTTGAAGTTATAGGCTATCCGATAATAACTCTTGCTACCGTTATTAATACCAATA
>Ga0307990_1002808_pt1 | contig 13657 bp, 10 predicted proteins | sample EllFjometagen129_FD_203168 | JGI IMG/M metagenome (GOLD analysis project Ga0307990, IMG submission 203168) | Marine microbial communities from Ellis Fjord, Antarctic Ocean - #129 | ecosystem: Environmental > Aquatic > Marine > Unclassified | place: Southern Ocean | collected 2014-10-08
CATCCTGCTCAGCGGTTGTGCTGAGTCGAATCTGCCTGAGGAGGTCTTCCATGTCTTTGTCGGCTGTCATCATCATCGAATTCCTTTCGCAATGCGCTTAGTGCGTAGCGATAGCGCGATTTGGCTGTGTTCATCGGGATTTCCCGCAGCCGAGCTACCTCGCGAAAGGTGAACTGGCCGTAAATATGCAGCACGACGACATCCCGTTGCTCGCTCGGGAGCCTGGCAAGTGCCGCCATCGCCCGGGCGGTTTGTTCGGCAACTTCCGCGTCCTTTGCCGGGCTTCCCGAAGTCACAGTCTCCGGTACCCCGACGGGGTCCCACTGCGCCCTCTTGCGTCGGAGCAGGTCGCGGGCCCGGTTGGCGCAGCTCGTCAACAGATAGCCCTTCAAACTGCCGTTGAGCGTCAGTTTGCCGATCCGCCGGGCAAACGCGACAAAGACGTCATGCAAGACGTCCTCGGCCGCCTGCCGGTCGCCCAACATCAGTGCGGCCAGCGTCAGCAGATCATCCTTATACGCGAGGTATATCCGCTCGAACGCCCGCCTATCGCCCCCGGCCGCGGCCGTCAGCAAAGAGGCGTCGTCCGGCTTATCCTGCACCGAGCGTTTCCCGCCATACAGAGTTTGGTCAACCATTAAGCTATAAGACGGCTGAGAACGGGGTTTGGTCTATGGTTTATTGAAAAAAGTCAGCGTTTTGCACAAATCACCTGATTCTACAGCATGTGGAGGTAACGCAGAATAAGGAGGGGGCATCGTCAGACCCCCCAAATCACAGGCCAACTGTCGAAGACGGGTATTGTACAAACTTTCTACATTTCCGCCCATCGCGGTTCTCGGCCCATTTGTTCGCTCGGCCGTGCTGTTGCTGGGGACGGCGAAGACCCCAATGAACATCGCGCCCGGGGGAGCCGATGGCCTCCTTCGGCGTCGCGGCCTTGGGGGTGTCCTTGTGGGGTTGTTCATGTAGGCAGGAATCTTATTCTGGCGGGTGGCGGGCGGTTGTCGGGGGGGATCATTGCCCGGTGTGGTGGGCAGGGGCTACCCACTCCATGGCGCGCAGGACCATTGCCTCCAACTCGGGCGACTGCTCGGGGTGCCTGCTGGAGATAATAACCCGGGGTGGAATGGGGTCAGGGGTGGAATGGGGTCAGCCCTTAAAAGATAAAAGAAGGCTATCGGATGGGCCGGTAGCATAGTCCAGGGCCGGTTGGGGCTCTGTGATGCCACGTTTCCCCGGCCGTTGGCGGAAGCATGTTCCCTCGGTGATTGTGGAGTCCCTGTGGCCTTGTCCTGCCAGGATCGCACTTGGAGCATGCTTCAAAAACAGCATTTGGAAGCATGAAGATGTGAAGAGATGGCATCCTTAGCACCACCTCCAAGTACGATGGGACCGTTGGCGCCAGCCTCAGGATCTGCGACGGCGCAGCAGGGCTAATCCGCCGAGAGCCAGGAGGCTCATCGTGGCCGGCTCGGGGATGGCAGAGCCCGCACCGCTGTTATAGAGTTCCGCGACTTCATCGATTGTGAGAGTACGGTTCCAGACGGCCACCTCATCGATGAGGCCGTTCCAGTTGCGGTTGTTCGATTCGGGATTGTCGCCGATGGTCATGACGCCGCTTCTGTCACCGGGGCCGGTGCCGGTGCCCGAAACAGCCAAGTCGCCGTCGATCCAGATATCCGTGGTGCTTCCAGCATCGTGGATTCCGACGAGGTGATGCCACGCACCGTCGTTAATATTGCCGGTTGCGGTATCGCCCTGCCCCATGTTAACGGCCAGGTTGGATGTACTGCTGTAACGAGCAATTCGCCAACCAGCGCCTTCGCCTTTGGCCATTAGCGCCTGCCATTGGCCAGTAAAATTGGTCACTTTGAACCAAGCCTGGATGGTGAAGTCGGAATTAACGAAGTCGAAATCCGATTCCAGAACCTGATCGATCACGACCTCACTACCACTGGCGCCGTTGAAGTCGAGCGCATTGCCAACCTTGCCGGTCACGGTGGTCAGGCCTCCGCCCACGGGACCCGTCCCATGGCGGTCGTTGCCGGAAATATCCAAAACACCGCCGGCGCCCGCACTGTTGCTTTCAAAGGGGTAATAGGCGTGCAATCCGTCAATCAAAGACGCCCCGGCCGGGCCGGTAAGCGCCAAGATCAAACCAAACGCCAGCAGTGCCGCGACCGTTGTGAGAAATCCTCTTGTCATGATAGTATGCCCTCCATTCAAAACGAATCCCAAACGCCAGCCACTGTCAGTCCTGATTCGTTCCATGTCACCAGACGAAGCCTCCGACGCTCAGATGACCTCATCGGATGCTGCTATGACTTGCCGTACACTACGTACACTAATTCCGATGTGGACTTGCCCAATTATACCCCCCTCCCCGATTATGTCAAGTCCAAAACGCCCTCAACCAAGGCAATCCGGCAACGCCAGGAATAGGAATCCGTCGCTGGGAACGTCGAAGACCCCCGATGAATATAGCGCCGGTGTGTTTTCGGCCATCTTGGGCTTATTGGCAATGGGGAACCTTGCATTCGCGGGCTGGTCTTGGGAAACTTTCATGCCGACATTGGGCGCGCGGTCCGGTGGGACTTGGTGCGGGTTCGGACGCGGCTGGACTGGTTTGGGCGCGGCTGGGCGGGCTTGGCGGCACTTGGCATGGAAAGGAAAGGGATGAACCGACGCGATCTTCTCAAGCGTATTGGTCTGGCGGCCGCGGGCGTGGCACTGGGGGCTCGCTGGCTGATGGAGGGCTTGGACAGGGAGTTGCTATGAAAAACCTGCCCGTGGTGTTTGAAGAGCATGAGATCCGTCGTCTTTACGACGAGAAGACCGACACATGGTTCTTTTCGGTGGTGGATATCATCCAAGTGCTGATTCAACAGCCGGACTACCAGGCGGCGAGGAATTACTGGAAAGTCCTGAAAAGCCGTCTTCGCAAGGAAGGAAGCGAGTCGGTTACAAATTGTAACCGACTGAAATTGCCCGCCGCCGACGGCAAGAACTACCTGACTGACGTCGCCAGCGCCGAGACCCTGTTGCGTCTGGTTCAGAGCGTTCCCAGCCCCAAGGCCGAGCCGATCAAACTCTGGCTCGCCAAAGTAGGCTACGAGCGGATGCAGGAGTTGGCCGACCCCGCCCGGGCGGTGGACCGCGCCCGCGAAACCTGGCAGAAACACGGTCGCCGCCAAGACCGGCGGCAACATCGCCCAAAAGGCCCGCCTGGAATTGGAACAGAAGACCGGCCAAAGTGTCATCACCGGGCAAAACTACCTGCCGCCCGCCAAGAGCAGGAAACCCAAAAAGCCGCAGCCATGACGCCCCGGCGGCTCCTGGGGCGGGTTGGATTTATTGTGCGAGTCTGGATGCCGCTGGGATGTTCTGGGCGGCCTGCGCGGGTTTTGCCTTATTTGGTATCGAAAGGAAACCGATGAACAGACGCGATCTTCTCAAGCGTATTGGTCTGGCGGCTGCGGGAGTTGCACTGGGTGCCCACCGGCTTATGGCGGCCTCGGACACCGACAAGCCGAACTTCCTGTTCATCTTCGCTGATGACCAGACCTACGAATCCATCTGCGCGCTGGGCTATGACGAGATCGAGACTCCCAATCTCGATCGCCTTGTTCGCGGCGGGACGACCTTCACGCACGCATATAACCAGGGCGCCTGGGGCGGGGCCGTCTGCGTCGCCAGCAGGTGCATGCTCAATACCGGGCGGTTCCTCTGGAACGCCCATAGCGTGTACAACTCCGCCGAGAAGGAGCGAGTGGCTGGGCGGTTCTGGTCGGAGCATCTCAAGGCGGCCGGGTATCAGACGTACATGACGGGCAAGTGGCACGTCAAGGCCGACCCCGCCAAGGCGTTCGACGTAGCGAAGGACGTCCGTAGCGGCATGCCGAGACAGACTCGCGAGGGCTACAACCGCCCCATCGAAGGCCAGAAGGATCCCTGGTCGCCTTACGACACGAGTTTGGGCGGCTATTGGAAGGGCGGCAAGCATTGGAGCGAGGTCGTCGGCGACAACTCGGTCGGGTTCATCAAGAAGGCGGCTGGCAGCGACAAGCCGTTCTTCATGTACCTGGCGTTCAACGCCCCGCACGACCCGCGCCAGTCGCCCAAAGAATACGTGGACAAGTACCCGCTGGATAAGGTCAGGGTGCCGAGCAACTTCCTTCCCGAGTATCCTTACAAGGACAGCATCGGTTGCAGCAAGCGGCTGCGTGATGAGAGGCTCGCCCCCTTCCCGCGGACAAAGTACGCAGTGAAGGTCAACCGCCAGGAATACTACGCCATCATCACCCACATGGACGCCCAGGTCGGGCGGATTCTCGACGCATTGGAGGCGTCCGGCAAGGCGGACAACACGTACATATTCTTCAGCGCCGATCACGGCCTGGCCGTCGGGCACCACGGGCTCATCGGCAAGCAGAACCTATTCGACCACAGCGTCCGCGTACCCCTGATGGTCGTAGGGCCTGGCGTGCCCAAGGGCAAGCAGTTCGATACGCCCGTATACCTCCAGGACATCATGCCCTCGACGCTCGAGCTGGCGGGCATCGACAAGCCAAAGCACGTGCAGTTCCGCTCCCTCATGCCGATAATCAACGGCAAGCGTAAGCGAAACTACGACGCCATTTACGGCGCGTACATGGGCGTCCAGAGAATGGTGACCCAAGACGGGCACAAGTTGCTGTTGTACCCGGCCTGCAAAAAGGTCCTGCTATTCGACCTGGCCAGCAACCCTGCCGAAGTAAAAGACCTCGCCGAGAGCCCAGCCCACAAGGCGACGGTTCGCAAGCTCTTCGCCAAGCTGCTGGAGTTGCAAAAATTAACGGGCGACAAGCTGGACCTGACAAAGGTCTACCCGGAACTCTGCCCATAAACGCGGCGCGACAAAACCCGCCAAAACGCGAGGAAAGACGGGTGCGCTGACCAATGGCATTGAGATAAGCTTTCCTCTTCGTGCTTCTTGAGCCCGTTGGGCTTGAAAAACAAGAAGGGGAAGGCCTTATCTTGGGGCCTCAATCCGGCGTTATTGTTTTGACTCGCCCGGCGGGCATGTCAGTCAGTCGTGATGCTATTGCTCTTGTCGCCGTAGGCGCCTTCGTAGGGGGTTTTGTGGCCGTAGAAGTACTTGGCGATCCGGTCGGCGGTTTCTGCGGCGAGGGCCTTGCTGACAATTTCAGCCCGGGTCTGGGAGTTATCGGATACCGTCCGCGTCTTTGCCATGGGGCTCACCATGTGCCCCTCAGGCCGATCGGTCGGCCAGAGCCGCCCTTCCCTCACGTCCACAAGCCTAACGGTTGTCTGGAGCCTGCCCTTCCACAACTCTTGCGACGCGGCCTGGTCGCGCAGGCCGAACTCGTCGATCTGCACGTAGAGAACAATATCGGCGCCGAGCTTGTTGCCGACCTCGCTGACGGCCAGGGAATTGAAATCCGGCGTGGCGCCGACAAACTCCCCGATTCGGACGTAGGGGATGGTCTTTGCGGCGACCTTGTTGGCAGTCAGTTGCTCGTTGAGCATCTCGGTGAGATGAATTTTGATCGGTTCGTAATCGACGGGGCTGAGCATGTCGTCAACGAGCACGAGGACGACCTTGCCTTTTGGGGGCTTGAACTTGGCGGCAATCTTCTGTTTTGGTCCGAACTGGGAGGCGAACCACGCGGGGATGGCGCAACCGGCGGCACAGAGCATCATCGACACGAGCGTTGCGGCCAGGAGCGTACGGGCTGATTTGCTCATCTGGGTACTTCCTCCTTGTGAGCGTAGAACAGCTTGGTGAGCTTGTCGGCGAACATAGCCTCGGTCGTGATGCGGATCTGGCGGTCGTTTTCGTTGAGCGCCCCGGCCGGCTCGTGTTCGGGGTAGAGTATCCTGATCTTCTCGCCCTTGTACACGCGGGAATCTTTGGGGAGTTTTGTCACATCGTAGACTGCTGGCTCGCACGTAGCCCGGCCTTGATAGAGGTATGAGCTATCGGGCAATCGCGTGCCAAACTCCTCCATGGGCACGTAGAGCACGAAGTCGGCGCCTAACGCCTTGCCGAGATCGGCCTTGTCCATTTCCTCCCAGTAGATATTCTCATCCTGGTAGCGGACGACCCGGGCCGGCGGGACTACCTTGATATTCTTGACGTTCTTGTCGAGTCGTCCTGCGATTGCCGCCGAGAGCGTCAGGTTCAGGTCTGGAAACTCATACAGAGTGCGTCGATCGCTGTAGACCACCACCGCCACGGTCTTACCGGCCAGGCCCGCGAACTTGGCCTTGACCTTCTTGCCCCGACCTCCCCAGCCGAGATATGCCATGTGCCGCCACATCTCGGTCGAGCACCCGCTGGACATAGCCGTCGCCGCCAGCAGCCCGCATATGCATACCCATTTCCGAATACGTATTGTCATCTGTCGTCCTCGCTCGATATTGGCCGGGAAACGCTACTGAACCGGCAGGATGCCCGTCGCCAGGCCGTAAGCGATCTTGAAGCCCCATCCCAGCAGCATTGCCGACACCGCACCCACCACCCACCAGAGTCCCGGGTGTAGGTATCGGATCAGGTCTCGTCCAGTCGTAAGCTCGCCGAAGCCCACCGTCGCCATCACAACCACGGCCAGGAAAAGCAGCATTCCGCACGGCTGGGCCAGGAAGGCATCCACCAGATGTCCGTGCGCCATGGCGGCAAAGGAAGTAGTCATCCCGCAGCTCGGGCAGGGGTAGCCCGTCTGAGCGAGAAAGCCGCACGGCGGCAGGCCAAGTTCCCTGTGCGTGCCGTAACCCGCCGACTTCGGCGCCAGCCAGGCCGCCAAGACGATCACCGTCAGGCAAGGGCCCATGATGAGCGCACCGCGGAACCGGCGCCCAACCGCCGCCCGGGCGTCCACAACAGGCGCCAACACAACGGCTTGATCAGCGGCTTGTGACTGCATGAGTTCGTTTCCTAAGCAGGCGGGTATCTTAGTTGATACCGACCCACCGGGTCAACGTTTTCCCGAACAGCGCCCCCAGGCCACCAGGACAAAGTTTGGCGGGGAGCAGGGAACCTTGCTATGTCGCAGCCCGCCACGATAGATTAGACTCTCATCACATGGCGAGCGTTTCTCTACAATTTCAGGCCGGGCAAGACCCGGCACTGGCGATCGTGCTGCTGGCAGCCATTGCGGCAGTACTTGTCGGCTGGGGCATATGGCAACTTATCCAGCGGCGCACACGCTACGGACTCATCTGCCTGGCCGCAGCTGCCGGGCCGGTCGCGTTCGTGGGGTTCATGCTCATCGACGCCGCAGTAAGATCCTCCAAAGGCAACGCCAGGGCGGCGTTTGGATCGCTGCTCGCCGCCGGGGCAGCCATCGTCGGGTCCATGGCGGCCGGGGGAATCATCCTGGCCGACAGCGGCGGATTGTGGATGGCGCTGCTGGCGATGGAGATGGCCCTGGCGATCGGGGCGTTCTACTCCATGGTCTACGGATACCTTGGCCGGGCGAGGCTGACGGGGCTGATGGCGCTTCGCTGCGCGGCCATACTGGCGCTTATGTTGCTGCTGTTCAAGCCCGCCCTGTCCGTCTCGGCGGCGACGGCGGGCGACAGACCTTACCTGCCCATCCTCGTTGACCGGTCCGGGTCGATGGCGACGACGGATGATGTAAACCTGCCCAGCCGCTACCGCCAGTGTGTGCGAATGATCGAGGCCCAGCAAAAGCGTATCCGGCGGAACTTCACGCCGATGTGGTATCATTTCGCCCGCTCGGCCAGGCCGGCGGAGTCCATCGCCGACCTCGCCGAACTGGCCCCCGCAGGCGAAGGCACCGACGGCACGGACCTCGCCGCGGCCATCCGAGCCGCCGCCGGCTCACATGCCGGGCGGAGGCTCGCCGGTATCGTCGTGCTCACCGACGGCATCCACAATTCAGGCGACAGCGTTTTGGACGCCGGCATCGAAGCCCGCGTGCCGATATTCCCCGTGGCCGTCGGCTCGGATGGAGACCATCTCTCCGCCAGGCGCAACATCGAGCTTACCTCCGTGGATGCGCCGCTCGAAGCCGTCGTCAACAATGTGACCACCATCGCCGTCGAAGCTCGCCTGGCCGGGTTCGCCACGGTTCCGCTGGAGGTCCAGCTCTTCGCCGAAGGCAGCGACACGCCCGTCGATACCCAGCGCCTATGGACAGACCAGAACGTCGCCACCGTCAAGGCTGAGTTTAAATGGACGCCCCGCCAGAGCCCAGACCCCAATGCCAGCCAGGTCCGCAGCCTGCGCGTCGTAATCCCCGCGAGCCCGGCCGAGGCGACGCCCGATGACAACGCGGGCGAAGTCCACATCCTGCTGACCGAGCCTCGCCTTGGCGTGCTGTACGTCGAGGGCTCGATCAGGCCCGAGTACAAGTACCTCAAGCGTCTGCTGATGAGCGACCCGAACATCCGCTTCCTTAGCCTTGTGCGAATATCCGGCAACCGTTTCTGGGCACAGGGAGGACCGGATGCGGCCTCGCTGAAAGCCCTGCCGGAAACCGAGGCGGACTTCAAGCTCTTCGACGTGATCATACTCGGCGACCTCGATCGGACGTTCATGTCCAACGCACAGATGGCCCAGCTTCGCAAGTTCGTCAACGACGGCGGGGCTTTGCTGATGCTCGGCGGGCACAACAGCTTCGGACCCGGCGGTTACGCGGGCACGGACGTCGAGACCGTCCTGCCGGTGACCTGCGGGCCTCGAAGCCAGCCGCAGGAAACCACGCCCTTCATCCCCCAACTAACCGCCGCCGGGCAGGCACACCCGATATTCGAGGGCGCGGGCAAGTTCTTCTTCGGCCCGGGCGGGCAAAAACCGGACGCGGAATTGCCCAAGCTTACGGACCTGCTGGGCTGCGTGACGGTCCCAGCCGCCAAGCCGGCGGCGACGGTGCTGGCAATCCACCCGACAAGACAGACCGAAGGCCAACCGCTCGTGGTCCTGGCCGTCCAACGCTTCGGCGCCGGCAGAAGCGCCGCCTTCACAGCCGACACGACATGGCAGTGGGATGCGCCCATGCGAGGTCTTGGGCGACAGAGCCCCTACCAACGCTTCTGGGGCCAATTCGTCCGCTGGCTCGCCAACGTCGAGACCAAGAGCCGCGACGCCGCCCCTGCCGTTATGATCCGCCCGGACAAGAGCTTCTTCCGCGTCGGCCCGGGCTCCGTGAAAGTTCTCGCACAGGTGCAGGACGACAAAGGCAAACCGGCGGAGAACGCCCAGGTCATGCTGACCGCCACACCCCAGGACCCCCAAGGCCGCGCCGAGACCCTGCCTCTTTCGCCCAGGCCCGGCGAGAGACTCTTCGAGGGGAGCTACACCCCCGCTCGCGACGGGAAGTACACGCTCGAAGTAACCGCCACCGACGCCGCGGGCCGCAAGATCGGCGCGGACTCCCAGCCGTTGATCGTCGCGGCGATGTCCAAGGAGACCGACCGCCTCGGCCGCGATGATGCGCTGCTGGAAATGCTCGCCGACAAGACCCGCGGCAGAAAGGTGGACATATCCGCCCTGCCGGACCTGATCGACCAAATAGTCCGGCGAATGACCGGCCTGGGCCAACTCCACCAGCCCCAGCCGCCCACCATAACTCCGCTGTTCAACTTCCCGATTCTCTTTCTCGCCTTCGTGGGCCTGCTGACCACGGAATGGCTGCTGCGAAGGCGATGGCATTTGCGATAGGGAACACTCGCAAAAATCGGGGGTTGAACCTATCGCGGGGATACCTACAGATAGTGATCGCACCTCGGCAGTACTGAAGATTGCATGGAGGATCCGACGAAGGCAATGGGACGACGCGGATTCATGAAGGCGATTGCCGGACTGGCTGGGCTCGCGCAGGCCCGGCAAAATGCTGTCGGCCCTCCGGGCCTGTCTCTTTAGCCTCAGGGCCTGAAAAGACTTTCCTCCAATATCCTCATCTCCAAGCTTGAAGGGCCAACATAGACGGACGCGGGTTCATGGAAGTGCGAACCGGCAAGGCAGCCAGGCACCGCGACTGCGTCTTCGGTACGCATACTGGCTAGGCGAGCGGCTACAACGGGCCTTGAAGTATTGACAGCCTCGCGATTGACCGGTAAGGTTCCTTTTCATAATTACATGTGCGCCCCGGGGACGTATCGCCCCGGGCTACCTTCGGTTTGGCGAAAGGCCCATTCATGACTCGCCGCGAGCGGTTAATGAGAACGCTGAGGGGCGAGTCTGTGGACCGCCCGCCGGTGTGTTTCTATGAACTCAACGGGCTCGACGAAAACCCCGCCGACCCGGACCCGTTCAATATCTACTCCCACCCGTCGTGGCGGCCGCTGATCGACCTGACGCGTGAGAAGACCGACCGCATCGTCATGCGCGGCGTGCCTTTTGTGGACACCGCACCCGACCCGGCCAGGGAACTCACGCGGCACGAGCAGCACATCGACGCCAACGGCAGTCGGATCTGTCACACCGCCATCGACGTCGGCAGCAGGACGCTAACGCGGACCGACCGCAGGGACCCTGATGTACAGACTGTCTGGACCACCGAGCACCTGCTGAAAGACGAGGACGACTTCGAGGCCTACCTGGAGCTGCCGCGGGCGCCATTCTCTGGCAGACCCAACGTTGACCGCGTGCTGGAGGCCGAGCGAAAGATCGGCGATACGGGAATCGTGATGATCGACGTTTCCGACCCGCTCTGCGAAGTCGCCGAGAAGTTCGATATGGGCCAGTACACGGTGACCGCCCTGACCAGGCCGGACCTCATGCACCGGGCATTGGAAAAGGTCGCCGAGCTTCAGATGCCGCGAATCGAGGCAATCAGCAAAGCCCTCCCGGGCCGACTGTGGCGGATATACGGCCCCGAGTACGCCTCGCCGCCCTACCTGCCACCGAGACTGTTCGCTGAGTACGTCACGCGGTACGTCACGCCCATGGTCTGCGCGATACAGGCTCACGGCGGGTTCGCGCGGGTTCATTCCCATGGCCGACTGATGGACATCCTGGACCACATCGCCGCCACCGGCTGCGACGGCCTGGACCCCATCGAGCCATCGCCGCAGGGCGATGTGTCGCTATCTTACGTGCGAGAAAACTACGGTAGACAGATGGTGCTGTTCGGCAATATCGAGATAGCCGACATCGAAAACCTTCCCACCGAGCAGTTCGTAGCGAAGGTTCGCCAGGCCCTTGACGAAGGCACTGCCGGCGAGGGGCGCGGGTTCGTCCTCATGCCAAGCGCCTGCCCGTATGGCCGGGAACTGGCGGAATTGACACTGCGGAATTACGAAACCATGATCCAAGCGGTGGATCAGTGGAGCGCCGCCAACTGAGCGGCAAAATGGAGATACGCAATGCAGGTAACGCATTGGGACTGGGCCGTAGCGATCGGCATTATCGCTTTGCAGTTATTGGTCTGCCTGTTCTTCATCCGCCGGGCGGGCAAGGGCATTGCCCAGTTCTTCGTCTCCGGGCGGTCGCTGCCGTGGTGGCTTGTGGGCACGTCGATGGTGGCCACGACATTCAGCGCCGACACGCCAAACCTTGTCACGAACATCGTCCGCAAGGACGGCGTGGCGGGCAACTGGGTGTGGTGGGCATTCCTGCTTACTGGCATGATGACGGTGTTCTTCTACGCGCGCCTGTGGCGGCGGTCGGGCGTACTGACGGACCTGGAGTTCTACGAGATTCGCTACTCGGGCAAATCCGCGGCGGTCGTTCGCGGTTTCCGCGCGATATACCTCGGGCTGTTCTTCAACTGCGTTATAATGGCGTCGGTGACTCTGGCGGCCGTCAAGATCGCCAGCGTAATGCTCGGTTGGCCCGCATGGCAGACGATCCTCTGGTGTACGGGAATATCGATTGCGATGACAGTCTCGGCCGGGCTTTGGGGAGTCGTCGTAACCGACCTGATCCAGTTCTTCGTGGCGATGACGGGCGCCTTCCTGGCAGCGTACTACGCAGTCAACAACGACGTGGTCGGCGGCCTGTCTGGCCTGCTGGACAAGCTCGGCGACACCGGCAAACTGAATCTGCTGCCCAGCATGGACAACCCGGAAATCATGCTGAGCGTGCTGATTATTCCGCTGACGATCACGTGGTGGTCGGTATGGTACCCGGGGGCCGAACCGGGCGGCGGCAGCTACATCGCCCAGCGGATGCTGGCCGCCAAGAACGAGAAGCACTCGATGGGCGCCGTGCTGTGGTTCAACGTGGCGCACTACGCCCTTCGCCCCTGGCCTTGGATAATCGTGGGCCTGGCGAGCCTGCTGGTCTACCCGCAACTGTCGGACATCCAGGCCGCCTTCCCCGGCGTGGACCCGACCCTGATCGATCACGACATAGCCTATCCGGCCATGCTCAAGTTCCTACCGACCGGCGTGCTGGGCCTTATGCTAGGATCGCTGATGGCGGCCTACTTCTCGACAATGAGCACGCACCTGAACTGGGGAGCGTCGTATCTCGTCCACGACCTCTACCAGCGATTCATCAAGGCTGATGGATCGCAAAAACATTACGTGCTGGTCTCGCGAATAGTCACGATCGGCCTGATGCTCGTGGCGGCCGGGATCGTCCCGCTGCTGACCAGCGCCAAGGAGAGCTTCGACCTTATGCTCTCGATAGGCGCGGGCACGGGCCTGATATACCTGCTGCGATGGTTCTGGTGGCGCATCAACGCCTGGAGCGAGATTGCCGCCATGATCAGCTCGTTCACCATCTCACTGTGCCTGTTCTTCGGCAAGAAGTACGAGCTGGCCGGGATGGAAAACCTGTCCACGCATCTCACCCTTGCCGCCAGCGTGGGCTTTACGTCTCTGGTCTGGATTGCCGTAACGCTGCTGACACGCCCGACCGACCACGGCGTGCTCGTGAGTTTCTATCGCCTGACGCGCCCGTTCGGACCCGGCTGGCGGCACATCCAGCGGGAGACCGGCCTGGGACCATCGCCCGACAGCATGCCGCAGGCCCTGCTCGGCTGGGTGCTAGCGGTGATGATGGTCTACGCAGCCCTGTTCGGCACGGGAAACTTCATATACGGCAACGTGACGATGGGCAGCATCTTCGCGGCAATATCACTGGTAAGCGCCATCGGCGTGGCCATCATCCTCGGCAAGATATTCTCCGCGCCCCTGGTGGGAAGCGAGGAATCGGGCGACGAATAGACGTCCGACATGCTTGGCTTTTTGTTGGTCCGACCCGCCCGCGGCCGGTAACTGCGACAGTAGCTTGCGTGAGGCGAAAGGTGGGCTATATTGGTTTCGGTCGATCGCACGCGCCAGTGACGGGTGCTATGGCTAACTGAAATAGAGGCGAGCGAATGACGGTTCAGCTCAAATACGGCGGCACTCTTGGGACCCTTATGGCCGGCGAGTCGCTTGGGCGCTCCGAGGCTCACGCGGTATTTGGAGCCATCATGGAAGGGCAACTCCGCGACGCGCAAATCGCCGGGCTGCTCGTGGCGCTAGCGGTCAAGGGCGAAACGGTCGAGGAACTCGCCGGCGCCGCCCAGGCCATGCGGGACCACGTCGTGCCGATCGAAACCGGCGGGCGAGATGCGATCGACACCTGCGGTACGGGCGGAACGGGGCTGAACACTTTCAATATTTCCACGGCTGCGGCAATGGTGGCCGCAGGGGCCGGCGTTTGCGTGGCCAAGCACGGCAACCGCACGGT
>Ga0307990_1002810_pt1 | contig 13649 bp, 12 predicted proteins | sample EllFjometagen129_FD_203168 | JGI IMG/M metagenome (GOLD analysis project Ga0307990, IMG submission 203168) | Marine microbial communities from Ellis Fjord, Antarctic Ocean - #129 | ecosystem: Environmental > Aquatic > Marine > Unclassified | place: Southern Ocean | collected 2014-10-08
ATCGGGGTGTAGTATCCGGTAAACAGCACAGTTCCCTCGTTGTCACAACCAACGGACATGTAAACATCGAACTTTTCACGAATAACAGAATTCAGGCGGGCACCAGTAACACTATCATCTAACAGCCTTGCAAATTCCTCCAGACTTGTAAGTGCTCTTGCGTGAGTTACATCATCAATCGGGAAAAACTGCTCACTTGAAGGTTTTCCCATATAGCTGATGCTATTTCCCACAGCCTCTCTCAGATTAGTCAAATTGCACGCAGCCATTGTAAAGTCAGGTATCAAAGCTGGGTCGGTAATTTTTCGCAGTGCCGACTGACCAGGCATGAGGGGCCTATCGTAGGACAGCTGTTCTTGTGTTTTGGTCTTAAGTCTGGTACGACAACCAGTTAAACAGCTAACCATGACAAGTAAAAGCAAAATTAACAGGTAGAGAGTTTTGTTTCTCATTTTTGGCTCCAGTATAAAAATAACGAATCCATCGTTTTCCACATAACCGCTGAAAGACAGCTTAAAAAGCCTTACAGCGGAATGATCCTTAAGATTGCATTCTATAAAGAGTTTTTATTTTTCTCAAGCATTTTCGAGGGCAACAACAAGATATTTTTATACCCTTCAGGGTAAGAAATTTCCGCGAATAAATCCGTAACTTGTTATTTTAAGTTATTTACCCGCAGATAAACGGAAAAATTCAATTGGGATCAGTATACATGCCGGATATAGCTGGATATGCCGGGATCAAAGCAGGTGAGAGAAATTTTGCGCATAAAAAAAGGGAGACACGGGCAGTTTTTTAACAAATTTTAGGCCCGTCTCCCTGTCGCCTAATGCCTTTTCTGCACTTCACCGCGGGAAATGCTTTTGACGAAAATCGTCTTTGATCCGCATTGGCAACACTATTATTATACAGAATATTTCCAGCCAATGCAAGTCAGGTGGAGCAATATTATTGCCGGCTTTTAAAAAACTGTGTTTATAGGGGCTATACGCGTTAAATATTTTCTAAAAAAATTTGTGGGGTAAAATTTTTCGTATCCAAAAATGTGTTAGTAACCCGGTTTTTGTTTTCCAAATCGATTTGCAGAGGTTAATATTCAGTTTCAGATTCATAACGGATCATTACAAAGCTAAAAAGAAAGAAATAAAATGATAAAAATTTTAATGATTGGCATGGGCGGATTCCTTGGAGCGGTTTCAAGGTATCTTGTGGCTGGGTTCGCACAAAGGATATCAAATAACCCGTTTTTCCCTTATGGAACGATGACAGTAAATATTATTGGTTGTTTTTTAATAGGATTGACAGCGGCCTTAGTGCAGAACAAAGGTTATTTTGGGCCTAATGTTCGCCTGCTTATCATGGTTGGTATTCTTGGCGGCTTTACCACGTTTTCAACATTCAGCAATGAAACATTTTCACTTATGACTGATGGTCAGTTTTTGACAGCAGCAGTAAATATAATTGCGAGTATCGTTTTAGGACTTTTTGGAGTATGGCTTGGCTATTGCGTAGTCAATCTTGTTTAGGAGAAAAATATGCTGAGCAAAGAAGGAAAGAAACTCCGGATATTTATAAGCGAAACAGATAAATATCAAGGCAGGGTTTTATACGAATGGATAGTTCTGCAAGCTAAGGAGCATAATCTGGCAGGTGCTACTGTTACCAGGGCGATTGAAGGGCTTGGTGCAACGAAGCATGTTCATACCGCTAAGATATTGCATTTGTCTATGGATATGCCTCTGGTCATAGAGATAATTGATACCGCTGAGAAGATTGACGGTTTTTTGCCTTTGATAGATGATGCGGTTAAGAAAGGTATTGCAACGATAGAAAATGTTACCATACATTTTTATCGACCTGGCGAGTGAAAGCTAAAGCACCTCTACTGTGCATTTTGGTATTGCGTTGAGGAATCTGACGCCGTAACGTTTCTGGATTATTCTGCTGTCAAGAATAACAACTATTCCACGATCATTTTTGTTGCGGATAAGCCTGCCGAAGCCTTGTTTGAATTTTATAATCGCAAGTGGAAGCTGGTAATCGAAAAATGGATTGCCGCCCTGGCTTTTTATCTGGTCAATCCTGCCTGCGATCAGGGGCTGAGACGGTACAGCGAAGGGTAATTTTACGATTATGACATTGCCGAGAGCTTCGCCTGGAACGTCCACCCCCTGCCAGAAACTATCGGTGCCGAACAGCACAGAACTGTGGTCAGCTTTGAATTGATGTAATAATTCACTCCTGTCTATGCCTGAACCATGCAAGAGAAGATCGATATTATTTTCCGCAAACCACCCCTCCATGTTATCCGCAACTTTGCTCATCATAGAGTAGCTGGTAAAAAGCACAAACGCCCGGCCTTGCGTTTTGTTTACATACTTTTTTATCGCCTCTGTTGCCTGTTCGATAAAATCAGGTTTGTTTGGCTCAGCCATATTTTTCTCGATATAAACAGTAACCTGCTTTTCATAATCAAACGGGCTGCCGAGCTTAACTGCGTCGAAATCTTCAAGACCTATTCTGCCTGCGAAGAAATTAAACCCTTCAGCTTCTGACTGATTGTCACAGCTCAAAGTAGCACTTGTCATAATTACGGATTCATACCTATCGAACAAAGCACTTTTGACATCCGGGCCCACGTTGATGGCTGCGCTTTTTAGGGAAACGGTTCGTCTGGCTTTGCCGGTTACTTCTACCCAGTAGATATAATCGTCTTTTTGCTGTTCGAGGAAATTTTTTAAATCAGCAGCAATATCAGCGCAGCGGTCAGCAAATCGCATTATTTCAAACTTTTCATCGTCATCTTTGCTTGACCTGGTAAGTTTAACGAGTTCAGCCCTTAGCTTTTTCAGATGCTGCGAGAGAGTATCTTCTACAAATTCCTTTTCACATTTTCCATTACCTTGCAAGAGTGATTCTTCGTACCAATTCCGAACTTTTTTGAAAAACTTTTTCGATTCAGCTTTCACATTGGCAGTCAGGTCTATCGCTTTGTCAGCTTTTATATGTACCAGCAGACCTTTATGTGTTCTGGAATTGAATAAGCCGCTGATCATATACTCGATGCGTCTGCTGCTTAGGTTTATACCGAAATGACCCTCCGCAACGTGTTCCATATTATGAGCTTCATCAATAATTACATACTTATAAGGAGGCAAAAACGATGTGCCTTTCTGTTTTAGAACAAGATCGCTGAACATAAGCGCATGGTTTGCAACGATGATATCGGCACTTTCCAGCCTCCTGCGGGCACGAAAGTAAAAACACTGACGGAAGTGCGAACATTTTCTGCCCCTGCAGTTGCCGTGCTCACTTTTAACCGCATCCCAGGTTGCTGCAGCAGGTATATAACCCAAATCGCTTAAAGAACCATCCTTTGTCCGCTGTGCCCATTTTTTTATACTATTGAGATTCTGGGCGAAACCATCGAAATATCCCTTTTGCATTTTCCCGGCATAAGTAAGTCTGCGGAGACAAATATAATTGCTTCTGCCCTTTGCAAGAACCGCGGTAAAATCAATGCCAAGAGAATTAGCCAGGAAAGGCAGGTCCTTGTTTATTAGCTGTTCCTGCAAAGTAATTGTGTATGTGCTGATCAGGACTCGACCTTTGCCTTTATTTACAGCGTCGATCGCTGGGATAAGATATGCAAAGCTTTTGCCTATGCCCGTACCTGCTTCGATTGCGAGATGTCTGGATTCTTCGAAAGCCTTACTAACAGCACAGGCCATTTTTATTTGTTCGGGCCTTTGCTCGAAATCAGAAAAAGTGCGTGAGATAAGCCCATCGGTGCTTAAGGCATCGGCTATTGGTGACGGAACATTAGCTTTTATCATTGTAAGTCTTACTACCAGATAGATTATCAAATATGCGTAAATTAAATTGCTCTATAAATAAGCATATCTTATTATCCCGTCTAATTCAAGGCCTCATCTATCTCAGACCTGATTACTTTTATTACCGACATATCCGGATTAGCCTCATAAGCTTCGTCTATAAGCTCTTTGGCGCGTTCAAGCCTGCCCATCTGATAGTAAACATAGCTAAGCAAATATTTCAGCTCAACGCTGTTAAATTCCTCAATTATTTCTTCGACATCTGACGCCCTGCTCTCAAGAACGTCTCTGTCACCAACAATGGTTACGAGGTCTATTTTGATTTTCACGATCTCAGGGAATATCTCGACCGCCTCTGAAAGATAGTACGCACTGCTCATAAATTCACCGGCGGCAAATAGTGCCTGACTTTTCCCGGCATATACGATGGGGTCGCCGGGTTTATACATCTCAGCCAATGAATAAGCACTTGATGCACGATAGTATTTACCTTCCTTGAGATACGCTTCAGCAAGTCTGAGGTGATTATTGAACTTATCGTTTTTGAAAGCTGCAAGAGTTTTATGCGTCTTAGCCTCGACAACAACCTCTTCAGGACTTGGATCTTTCTCTGCCTCTTCAGTTATTTCCTCCGGAGTCAAAGTTTCTTTTTGAACCATTTTCTGTTTAGCTTTGAGCATCTGATCCAGACCGGCAATTTCCATTCTCATCTGGTCATAAACATCAAGCTGATCATTACTGGCAGCTTTAGCAACAAGTATCTCTGTTTCGGTAAGCTTAGCAGCCTGCTGAGGCTTTTGAGTATCTTCGGGTTTAAATTTATCTAAAACGCTCTGCTGCTTTTCTTTGAGTGTCGTTCTTAATGTATCGACCTGATCTTTAGCCTTTGCAAAATCAGGTTTTACTTTTTGTATTTTTGCGTCGATTTCAATACTTTCAGTTTGGAGGTTTTTATACCTGGTATCTAAATCCGTCTCTATTACCCTTCTCATTTCCCGGGAGTTCAGCTGGATAGGTCTGACCTGATTGCTGAATAATTGAAGATCAGGATTACTATAATCTACCTTAGAGAACGCATCTGTAGCAACCGTACCAGTTGCTGCTCTGCCTGAAAAATCAACATTCGGAGCTTTGAAAACTGCTGACCTCCCAGGTCTGATCGTAGAAACAGAACCCGAAGTAGAATAATATGGTTTATATCTGCCCGTATTATAGTTGTACACCGAAGATCCTGAAGTACGTCTTAGAAAATTATCAAACGATGTTGATGAACTGGTTCCGCCGAAGGCTGTGGTTGATCTATAAGGGACAGTTCCACGAAAATATTTATCTCCGCTGACATTTCCCGTAACGAGATTATTGCTCGAATTGATAGGGTTAGGGCTTCTTCGCAATCCCCCGCTTCTGCCGGAAGAGGGAGGAACTCTACCTGAGCCAACCGGATTAGCAGGATCAGCAAAAATCGAACCAGTCAAAACAAGAATAATACCGACTATCAAAATTTTATTTATCGTTGATTTCATGGTCATTGCCCTCAATCAAAAATTATACCCTTAAGGGTAGTAAATGTTCGCGAATAAATCCGTAACTTGTTATTTTTAAGTTATTTACCCGCGGATACACAGAGAAATTCAATTGGAATCCGTATAACATAATTATTTTATTCAATTTTTTTATATTTTGGCGGCACTGCCCAGCGTAATTTTTCCGCCAGGGTCTGCCATTGAGTCCGTTTCGGATTATTGACTATAAGAAAATTACCTTTATGTCTTTCGATGCGAACGATCTGCCCCTCAAGCAAATTACATGTCACCTGACCATCCATTGAGACAGCTGTCCCTTCGTTTACGCGGATTCCCCGCACTTCTACAACACTGGTATCTTTTATAACTATAGGTCTGAAGCTCAGCGAATGTGGACTAATAGGTGTTACCACAAAGGCTTGCAATTGTCCCGATAGAATCGGGCCGCCGCATGAAAGATTATATGCTGTTGAGCCGGTAGGAGTAGAAATAATTAAACCATCGCTAACACAACCCGCAACTTTTTCAGAATCAACAGATATTTTTAAATCAATCGCGCGGAAAGGTTTGCCGGCAGTAATAAAAACATCATTGACCGCCGTTGAGACAAAGACTTCTTTATCATTTGAAAATATTCTTGCTAAAAGTAACATTCTCTTTTCGATAGCTGTTTTAGCTGAAATGATATCATCGAACTGCTCCATAAGTTCTGCAACGCTGAACTCAGCGAGGTATCCGAGTTTGCCAAGATTAACGCCTATCATCGGAACGTTGGTGTGTCTTAGGTAACGTGCAGCAGATATAATCGCTCCGTCGCCGCCAAAAACTACCGCAAAATCACAATCCTTTACGATTTGTGGATCGCAATCCTGCCGGCAATAGCTGGCAACTATTAAGGCTTTGTCTTTGGCAAAAGCCTTGAACTTATCTATAGCCTCAACTACATGTTGTTTTTGGGAATTGCCAAAAACCACCAATCTGGGCAAATCACTTTTAGGCATTTTATTTAATCCTGACTTTGAAGCATTTTTACTTTCTCAGCAATATTATCGGCATTTACGCCAATCTGCATAAGCTGATGGGCCCTGCTGTCATGTTTAATAAATTTTTTCTGCGCACCCAAGGTGATAATTTTTCCTGCATTTGGGTTAGGTTTGCTGTCAGAAGCCATTTCAAGGACAGCTGAACCGAAACCACATGCAATGCCATGATCTTCAACAGTTACAATATTTTTCCCCTGGTCCAATAATCTCATCAGATACTCATCAACAGGGCTGGCAAATCTTGCATTTATCACATCTATATATACGCCTTGGTTTTCGAGAAGTTTGGCTGCTTTCAAAGTTTCGTTCAGAACGCTTCCATAAGCAACCACGACGGTTTTTGAATCTTCTGAGCTTTTAACTGTAACAGATTTGCCCAACTCGAAAGGCCTGTCACAGGCTGACAAATCTTTGGTGTCCGGCGAAATGAAATCTTTTGGATACCTTATTACAACCGGTTTGCCGCAATTTATGGCAAAATCCATCGCCAAAGTCATTTCAGATTCGTTAGCAGGTGAGATCAGCACCAAATTCGGCATCATTCGCAGGAAACCGATATCCATAAGCCCATGATGTGTTGGGCCGTCGTTGCCGACCAAACCGGCGCGGTCTATACAGAAGACAACCGGCAAATTTTGCAGAGCCACTTCCTGGAAAATCTGGTCAAAACATCTCTGAAGAAAGGTTGAGTAAATGCAAACTACTGGCTTCAAACCACACCTGGCTAAACCAGCGGCAATATCAACCGCAACGCTTTCAGCAATTCCAACATCATAAAAACGCTCCGGGAATCTTTCGCTGAACTGTCTTAGTCCCGTGCCGTCACACATCGCACAGGTTATCGCGATCACCTTATCATCTTTGCCTGCGATATTTACAAGCTGTTGACCAAAGACTTTTGTAAAGCTTTTCTTATCCGAACCCTGTCCTGCATCAAAACTTTCACCATTAAGCTCGAAAGGCCCAGTCGAATGAAATTTTCGTGGGTTTTCGCCGGCAGGAATGAAGCCTTTGCCTTTGGTTGTATGAACATGAAGTATTACAGGTCTGTCTAATTTTTTAAGCTCACCAAAAAGTTTAATAAGCGAACCGATATCATGGCCATCAACAGGACCAAAATACGGAATTCTTAATCCCTCGAACATCTGACTTGCAGGTAAAACCATACGGATGCTTTTCTTGATCATTTCGATGGCTTCTTCCATTCCCTTGCCTATTAGCGGCAAATGCTCAAGAATATTGCTTGTTGTCTTTCTGATATCTTCGTAGGTTTCACTTAATCTGACTTTTGAAAAATATGACGCTACCGCGCCCTGTGTTTTATCGATCGCCATCGAATTGTCGTTGAGAACTATCAGCATCTGTCTTTTGACCAGCCCAAGATTATTCAACGCCTCAAAAGAGACACCATTAACAACAGAAGCGTCACCAACTAAAGCCACAATTTTCTTGTCACTTTTTTGGTGTCTGCGACCGACTGCCATACCAATCGCCGTAGCTATAGCTGTGCCCGCATGACCGACGGAAAAAACATCGTATTCGCTTTCCTCAGGATTCGGGAAACCGCTCAATCCGTCTGCTTTTCGAAGCTGAGGAAATTTATCCTTTCTTGATGTAATGATTTTATGAGCATAACACTGATGACCAACATCCCACAAAAGACTATCGGATGCGAAATCAAAAACATAATGCAAAGCAATTGTAAGTTCTACTGCGCCGAGGTTGCTGGCGAGATGGCCTCCGGTTTTACTGACTGAGCTTAAAATAAACTGTCTTATTTCTTCTGCCAATTGCTTAAGCTCATCAACAGAAAGCTTTTTTATATCTTCAGGGGTATCTATGTTTTCCAAAAATTTACTCATTAAAAAACCTGTCTATCATGTAACAACAGTGATTGTATGAAAATATTTTCTATTTCATTTATAATAACATCTCTATCTGGTTCTGTTAAGCATGGTTATAGCCAACTCTCTTAATACATCCGCTCTTTCGTCAAAGTTTGTTAATGCTCCTATTGCCTGGTTGGCGGTTTTTTCAGCAATTACCTTTGACTGCTCCAGACCTATTAAAACCGGATAGGTTAATTTGCCTGCCTTTTCATCCTTGCCGACAGTTTTGCCTAAATGTTCGCTTGATGAGCAGACGTCAAGTATATCGTCAGCAATTTGAAAGCCCAGCCCTATTTTCATGCCATATTCAGCTAAGGCTTTTATTTGCTCAGGATCGGCATTTGCTGATATTGCCCCCATCACAGCAGCAGCTTTAAACATCTTAGCTGTCTTATTCAGGTGGATATATTCGAGCAATTCCATATCACCGGCAACATTTTCAGACCGCAGATCCGCCGCCTGACCAGCGATCATACCCGCCGGTCCCGCAGCTTGTGACAATTCCAAAATCAGTTTTGCTGATACTTCCGGCTCATCTATTTCGCCTGCGAGTATTTCAATTGCCATTGTTAAAAGCCCGTCTCCCGCTAATATCGCCATAGCTTCATCAAAAGCAATATGACATGTAGCTCTGCCCCGGCGAAGGTCGTCATTATCCATCGCAGGCAGATCATCGTGAATAAGCGAATAAGTATGGACCATTTCGATAGCAACAGCAGCAGTATCCGCATAACAATTGGATTGGCCATCAATAAGCTCAGAACACCACAAAACTATAGCACCGCGTATTCTTTTGCCGGGTGACTCAAGTGTATATGCCATTGCCTGCTTCAAGTCGTCGTTGATATCGCTATGTTTGCTTAAAGTACTGCTAATCAGGCCGTTAACATAATCGCGCCTTTGGCTTAATCTGGTTGTAAAATCATTCACAGACGCCATATCCATATATCCTGTTTCCATAATAAGGTTTACTTTTGCTTAAAAAAACCTGATTGTGTATTATATCGCTTTAGTGAAGCTTTGACAGGAAATTATGGATAACAGAAAAATTCTAATATTAGGGGTAACTGCCTCTGGCAAAAGCAGACTTGGGTTCGACCTCGCAAAAATGCTGGATACCGAGATAATCAGCATAGACTCTATGAAAGTGTATAAACGGATGAATATCGGCACCGCTAAGCCTGATATTCAAAGACGCCGACAGGTCAAATATCACATGATAGATACCGTTGAGCCAAGCGGAGCGTTCTCCGTAGCGTCTTTTCTTGAAGATGCCAATAATATTATCGATAGTATTACCGCCCAAAACAAACCGGCAATTGCAGTTGGCGGAACCGCTCTTTATATCAAGGCACTGCTTTATGGTCTGTTTGAAGGGCCGCCCGCAGACCCGCAGATTCGCAATGAACTGCAAAAACTCGCCGATGCCGATGGTCTGGCTAATCTGCATAAGCAATTATCAGAAATAGACCCCGAAGCCGCCCAGAGAATACACCCCAATGACGCAAAAAGAATCGTCCGCGCACTGGAAGTTTTTAAGCTGACCGGAAAACCCATAAGCAGCTTTCAAAAACAATTCAACAGTGACAACCAGTCGAATGACTGGACTATCATAGGTCTCAGGCGTGAAAAAGAGATTGAGAGCAAAAGAATAAATCTGCGTGTAAAAAAAATGATCGAAGCCGGGTTGGTTGATGAAGTAAAGTCTCTGCTGGCAGAAGATAAGCCTCTAAGCAAACAAGCTGCATGTGCCATTGGATACGCAGAGATCATCAGTCATTTAACAGGCCTTCTTTCGCTGGAAGATGCTGTCGAATTGATTAAAAAAAACACCCGTCACCTTGCAAAACATCAACGCACATGGTTCAAAACTTTTAAAAATATTAACTGGATAGATATCCGCAAAGATCAGGATGCGAATGATGTGCTGGAAAAAACGGACAAAATTTTAAACTGTCTGTAACTGATTTTCTGCCTGGAGAATCGAAGCCGTGTCACTTAACACTAATTGCCTCACAAGGCTCACGGGAATTCTGGTCAGCTTCATTGCCAGTATTTTTTCTTCTACCATCGATGCGATCACCCTGGCGGTTTGACGGTCAAGTTTGTGCTCTTCGATAAGATCAGCGACTATGACAGATTTGTTCCATTGACAGCTTTGGACAAGATTATCACCATTGCAGAGAACATGAGCATCGCAAAGCTGCTGGATATCAATACCAACCACCTCAACTCGTACACGTCCCATTTTGCGATTAAAGTGATAGTCATTCAGAACAGCTGCGGCTCTTTCATGGCCGGTAGAAGTCAGGACAGCCTTAATGATTGCGAAAATCTCCCCCGCAGAGACCCTTTTTGACACAGGGTCTTTGTGCAGATAGTAAGTGACAACTTCTGAAAGCTGCTCAGCTTCATAAAGATCAGCACATTCAGCTCTGCTCAATGCTTTGTTAATTGTGCCGACTACTTTTGTGTGCAGGTACTTCTCACGACTCCGGTCAGCTTTTATAACTTGAAGCTGCATAAGTGGTACTCCTTTTACTTCCTTGCAAAATTAGTCCCGCATCTCGTCACGCTCCTTAGGTAACAAGTCCTTCTATTTATCCTCAAAAAGATCAGGCTGGTCACTTACGTCTACATCGTCAATAATGTGACTGAATTCCTCCATCAATTCTCCGGCATCTTTAAACTCGCGATACACGCTGGCAAACCGAATGTAAGCTACCTTGTCCGTCCGCCGAAGATGGGTCATCACACTCTCACCGATAAACGCAGATATGACCTCCTTATCAAAATTCTGAAAAACATCTTCTTCAACCTTATCTGCTATAAGCTGAATCTGCTCAACCGATACTGCTCTTTTATAACAAGCTTTCTGCAAACCGCAAACAATTTTTTCTCTGTCGTATGGAACCCTCGATTTATCTTTTTTTACCACATAAAGCTTAAAACTTTCGCTGATCTTCTCATAGGTCGTAAATCGCCTGTCACATTCAAGGCATTGGCGTCTGCGACGAATGATCCTGCTACCGTCACTTGAGCGTGAATCGATCACCTTATCGTTATCATTCTTACAAAAAGGGCATCTCACAAGCCAAACCCGCCTATCTTAAACCAACGATTTTCTCACAACATCTGCAACTGGTAGTATTCTAAACACTATATGTGGTATGTCAAAAAAAAAATGAACTATTTTAAAATCAACACACACACCCCGCCAAACAATAAAAAAAGGCCAAGAACACTAAAATCCTCAGCCCTTTAACTATTCGCAGTGGTTCGCCACAAAAAAAAATAAATTTTCACACCTTTCAAGCCTATCCCAATCTTCTCTTACGCAAAAGCGCTATTGAACCCAACCCCAGCAAAACCAAACTGCAAGGCTCAGGGATGACTGTCAGGCTTGTTAATTCTCCTAAAAAGGAAATTCTTGAAGAAATATCATCAGCCTTACTAAAACGAGCCCTGAATTCTTTTCTCTCATTAAACAAAGAAAGGTCTATAGATTCAGGCAAATCATTTGAATATGGACACTCAGGCAATGTTGAATAAATATTAAAAAGTTCAAAATAAGTGGTACGATACCACTCAATTTCATCAAATGTTTTAATTTCTCCATCATCGAAAACATCACCCTCAAAAACCCCATCCCAAGTCACAGCAGCATATACTTTATCTGCACCGGTGCGGAATGAGGCCAAGTCGGTTGCAAAAACATTATGTTTAAAAATATAATCTCCAACTATCATTGTTATAGATAATAATGGATAATTATAACCATCTGTCGATATTGCTTCTGTGTCATAACTGCAACTACCACTCATCAATGTACCTTCAGTTACTGAACCATCCCAGCTCAACCCTCCACCAGATTCCACACTAGTAACCACCCCCGTAACTTCAATAGTAAGCTCCTGCCCCGAAACCGCCGTGTTAAGTAACACTGCAATAATAAATAAAATTTCCAGCTTCTTCATAATAATCTCTCCTATAATGACGTTCTTATTTCAGGGCTGATATTTTTCAGCCCTTTTAATTACAAAAAATCATACCGCTTATTTTCATCTTCTCCTACGCAAAAGCGCTATTGAACCCAACCCCAGCAAAACAACACTGCAAGGCTCAGGAATTAATGTAAGTTTTGTTATCTGTGCTTCTGCATGAAACCAGTCACTGAAACCGTTTTTATATCCTGCAAAACAAAATCTGACTGAATCAAACGCTGACAAATCCAATGAAGTTGGAAGAGCATCGCTATTAAATACAGCACCTGTAGAATCAGTCAATTCTATTCCAAATTTTGTAAAATTATACTCTTCATACTGAGCATCTACCCCAAAAGAAAAGCTATCCTCGCCATTGGGAAAACCATTGTAAACTCTTATAAAAACCCAGCTATCAGAATAATTTATATTGGCAGTATCTAACATAACTGATAAAGAGGCATTCTGATGATATGCTCCGGAATATGACACAGCCCCTAAGTCCAAATCTGGTATCAGGCAATAAGAGAAACTCCCCTGAAATTGCTGCCCCATATAAAACATTCCATCATCTGTATTTTCTTCCAAAACATCAACATAACCTTCAAACTCAAATTCGATAGTCTCAGCAAAAACATTCGAAATTAACAAAGACAGCACAAAAATCAAAATTGACAGTTTCTTCATAATAATCTCTCCTATAATGACGTTCTTATTTCAGGGCTGATATTTTTCAGCCCTTTTAATTACAAAAAATCAGGGCAGAAATACTCTGCAACCAACGAAATCAGAAAGGGCTATGCCACGCTCCCGTGATTCCTACCACACCAACTATATTTTATACCATTTTTTTATATTAATCAAGCAATTTTTTTTTGCTTAAAATCATATCCCTGCCGCAATCCAGCAAAAACCGCCTAAAAAGCTTTTCTTTATATGTATAGATGCAATAAAACCCCCATCTGTTACGAAAAAAATCCTGATTTTATAAAAAATTTTTTCTTATGCCTGATTTTGCCCTAAAACCCTGCTTTAAAAAAACGAACAAACAATGCGATTTCAGTATTGAAAATGCAATATGTACTTGAGAAATTTAGCCTTTCACGCCGATAAGTATAAAAGTATGAAAATTGAGACAAGGAAAACCAAGGAATGTCAGTTTTGCGCTGAGATAATTCAGGCAAAGGCCATAAAGTGTCGCTATTGCGGCGAATATCTGAATACCAACAAGGCAGTGGCACTTCAAAGACGTGAATCAGCCGACGAAGAAACTGAACAAGAGCAGGAAGGAACGGATGATATTCTTTTCGAGGCTGGCCCTTCGCTTTTAGGAATGCTTGGCTTCGCAATCAAAGCGATGCTGGTTGCCTGCGTC